>Ga0105104_10003983_pt1 | contig 10354 bp, 12 predicted proteins | sample PPLLaktember2015_3_FD_87034 | JGI IMG/M metagenome (GOLD analysis project Ga0105104, IMG submission 87034) | Freshwater sediment microbial communities from Prairie Pothole Lake near Jamestown, North Dakota, USA - PPLs Lake P7 Core (6) Depth... | ecosystem: Environmental > Aquatic > Freshwater >... | reverse complement strand
GAGTGCTTTACATTGAGAGAGACATCGACAACAAACCTACCGAGATCATCTTCGAATCTATAGAGGAAGGAAAGAAGTTTTGGTATTATTACACAGATACTTTTTACTCGAAATATCTCATCGACGGAGAAGAAGAAATCCGTATTTTCGAGTTTCCACATAATCTGAAAAGATGTCCTGTACATAAAATATGGAATGAGCTTCAAAATACTAAATCATGGTTGTTAAACAGGAGCCTTATTCTTCCTGAGTTTGAGGATTTGTTCTGGTACATTTATAAAACTATTGAGAGCAGGAAGGCCGACCTGATGTACCTTAACCCAATTAAACAACTACCAAGGCTTTCCTGTGGCTTTGAATCAGAAAAGTCAAAATCGAATCATTATAACAACTATGGTAGTCATGTAAAATGTAACGGAGGCTACCTGTACAACGTTACGGATAAAACCGTATTCATTGATGAAAGTGGTCAGCAGGTTCTTTGTCCAATCTGCGGATCGAAAAGACATTCCAGTGAAGGGGCCGGTAATACCATCTCAGTAGATATTGATACTCAGGCTGTAAAAGACGGCAAGGTTGATCCGGCACAGCCTCTCGTTCATTTTATCACTCCAGACATCGAAGGAATAGAGGTACAATACCAGAGAATAAAAGAAGCCGGGGAACTTATCGTAAAACGAACTGTAGGGAGTGATGACCAGCCAACCAAGTCCGCACTTAATGAATTACAGCAAACAGCAATATTCGAAAGTAAGGAAAATGTTCTGAACAGGATTTCTGAAGGCATTTCGAAAGTGATCACCGATGTTGAGCGCGATATACTGGAGTTGAGATATAGGAATTCATTTAAATCGAATCGCTATCACCAGGGAACCAAATTTTACCTGCATACCGTGGACGAGCTTCTTGAAAGAAGGGAAAAAGCAAAGAACCCGGTACAAAAAAGACAGATTGACGAGCAAATTATTGATGTTAAATATAGGAATAACCAGAAAAAAAGAAGTGAAGAAAGGTTGTTATACAAACTTCTTCCTTATTCTACTATTTCCGATGAAGAATTCACTGATATGATTACTTCCGGTATTCTGAAGGATGATACGGACATAAGTCTAAGATATCAATTCTCGGATGCAGTTGAGAAGTTCGAGAGCCGGTACGGATCGATAATTGAGTTTTTCCAGAATTTCAGCGAAAATATCCCGGAACATCAGCGGGTAGAAAGTATAAGGCTTTTATTAACTCAAAACATAAAAATTTTAAATTATGCCGTACAGAATCAAGTTTCTACAAAGAACGGAAATTGACGGGAACAATGAAGCAAGACCCGTTTATTTCACACAAGCATTTACCGATACCGACATCGCCGACATCGCCGCGAGATTCAAAGGTGTAGGTCTTGCAAGGGTTGAGGAAATCGAGCTTATCACCGGGAAAGACGGTAAGGAGCCTAAACTTACCGCATTACAGGTTGTGGAATTATTCTACCCAGCCAAAACCGGGACAAAAGACAAGGAAATTGCTCTTTCCGAATACGACCAAAAGATCAAAGCTTCCCTTCTGGCAAAATATGTAAGCGCAGCAAAGAAGCCTGACGCTACAGCCAAAGAAGGTGAAAAACCGAAAAAAGAGGTTGTCAATATCCTTGACAAGCCTATAGCGGATATGAATGACAAAGAAATAAGGTTATTCAAAGCTGCCATGATCGCGAAGATCGAAAAACTCACCGGGAACAAACCTCACCACATGAACTCTCCTGAAAAGCTAGCCGAAATGCTGAAAAGGGCCGAGCAGAAAGTAAAAGAACAAGCCGACCTGGACGCACAGAAAGCCGCTGCTGAAGTTGCACCGGAGCCAGCTCAGGAACCGGAGCAAACTATTCCGCCTGCCGAAGAAGGCAGTGAAAATTCTGAATCGCCAATTGAGGACAACGAAAACGAGCAACAGTAAAATTTATTTAAACATTCAATAATCATAAGGGACTATGATAAACATTGATGATATTAAAAAGGCAGGGATCGCCGATGATGAGAAAGCGCAAAATATTCTTACCGTCCTTGGCGATCTATCGAAGTCACTGACTTTCGAGAACGTCGCAAGGAAAGCATTTGACGAAGTTGATCAGGCAGTCTTGATGCATACCAAGATCAAGAAAAACGACAACGAAAAAACTACCGACTATTTAAAACGGGCTCACTCAGAATGGTTAAACCAATCCGTGAGTGAAAAAACCCATGATTTAAATAAGCAAATTAAGGAAGCTGAGGAAAAGTATAAAAACCATAAAGGTGATGAAACCTTAAAGGCAGAGTTGGATCAGCTTAAAAAAGAACGCGATGAGCTTCCGAATCTAAGAAACCAGTGGGTAAAAGCAGAAAAAGACCGGGCCGACAAAGCTGAGGCTGAGATTACGAAAATAAAAACTGAGCAGGTTATTCGTGGATCGCTCCCGGCTAAATTCAAGGCTGAATATGAAAAGGATAAGTCATACATCGATTTCAAGGTGCAGTCAGCCATGGAGAAAGCTCAGAAGAAATTCGACAAGTTCGAAACAGATTCTAACGGAGTAGTTTACGGCATCGACTCCGTGCATACTGAAAAACTTCAGCTTTCTGAATTTTTCAAAACCGAACTTGTCGACATCATTGATACCGGTGTTTCTCAGAACGGTGGCGGTGCTGGTAAACAGACAGGCGGGGGAAGCGCCGGAGCTTCCAGTGAAATCTCATTTGGCCAATCTGATACAGATGAGGTAAAAGTTGATAAGATCAAAGCTTATTTGATTCAGAAAGGGATCATGCCTTTTGATAAAACATGGGATACAGAATGGAACAGCGAACTGAAGAAAGCAGGTCTGGAAAAATTTATGAAAAAAGAGAAAGAGAAAAAATAATAACTTATTGATATATAACGGGTAGCTAGGGACGGCTCCAAAGATTGTTTAATTTAAATTTAAAAAAATGTACAACCTTCAAACTGTGCTTCTGGCTTACCAGAGCATGGAGCCTGCCGAACAGGAACGTTTTGCTACCCGGTTTGGCCTCAGCTCCGCATTCAGGTATGAGACTGAGCGAATTCCCTGGTTGACACAAAAATTGAGATTGCATCTCAATAAAGTGCAGGGACGCGACACTCGTATACCTGCGATCAAAAAGGGTAGCATATCGCCGGTAACGGCTGCTTCATACAATCTACAGTTGAACCTTCCTGAGACTGCCTACAGCACTGTGACTCTGGTTACCCTGATGGTAAGCTGGGGAATATTCCCTGAAGATTGGGAAAATCAGCACATTGACAAGGAGCAAATCCTTGCAAACCGCGTTAAAGAGTGTGATGAGGCTCTGGCTCTGGCTTACGAGGCTTATCTCTACACTCATCTGAACACATACCGCACAAAGGTGTGGACTGATGACTCTGACTTAGGGTTTTCATTTGATGCTGCCGCTGATATCCTTCAGGTATCAAAGGATGCTCAGTTCAATGACTCCTTCTTTGCAAACTTGGCTACTCTGGCCAGGGTAAATAACTGGAATTCTGACACTGCCTCTTTCATTACCAATCCTGCCGCTGGTCACATGTATAACAGGATGGCTCAGTTAGGTGCAGCAAACGCCATGAACCTCCAGTTCCAGCAACTTCCTTTGAGGTTTGAATCTTTAAGAGTTACCAATACTGCCGGTTATCGCTGGTCAGGTTTCTTATGTGAGGCTGGTGCTGTTGGTGTTGTTGAAAACTACACCCTGCCCTTCAGGATCGCAAAAGAGGTTATGGGCGGTAAGTTCGAAATCTCTCCCGTGGCCCTGCCGATGCTTGGTCATAAAGTTGGTCTGTATGAAGAACTCGGAGCGAAAGCCAGTTCTCAGAACGGAGCTATGTCATGGGTTGACAAGTACGCTATGATTCACAGCTTTTTCCTGCTGAAGAATTATAACAGCGACGATACTACCCGTGTAAGTAACATCGTACGAATTGACGGTTCAAAACAGTAATTAATTATGGAAGCAATACAAAGACACCTGGCACTTGCCGATGATGAAGTCGGCTCTACTGGAATTTACCTGAAAGCAGGTACAATCTACGCAAGTTGGGAATATTCAGATGTTGAACATAGCGCAGTTCTTGATATGTACAACAGCAACGGTACTCCGACTACTCTCGTTTCAGCATATAATACCACCTATGTTGACGATACTGACACTGACACTAAAATGTGTTTTTATTTTGTAAGCGGCCAGCTTGTAGTAAAAAACAGGCTAGGCGGTGATTGCGAAGTTGATCTTTTAGTGATCGGACAATCAAGGTAAAATGAATTATAACCTTACGACAGTACAAAACGCCTTCCTGGGGCTGATAAAGTTCAAAAGGGACTATAACAGCTTATTCGATAATCTGGACACCGATTTAGTCGGAAATTCTGATTCAGGAAAGTATTTTAATGTCGGGGTTAATTCTCTGATTACTTTGAGCAACATCAATGCCTTGTTGCCTATTGATGCTGATATCACAATAAGCACCTATAGTGCTTCCGTAACATACGGGATAGGTGAATATGTAAGCTACAGCGGTGCTTATTATCGCTGCATACTTGCAAGTTTAAATCACATACCCACCAATGTTACTTACTGGTCACCAACTACAAAGTTTTCAATCCTGATTCGGCAAAAGTTGAACGGAGTGTACGAAACAGTTCTCGGCAAATCAATGTTGGCCGATAAACTTTTCGATCACATACGGGCATATCGCATCACGAATGATGACGATACTATTGCAAATGCAGGAAACTTTGTTGGTTTCGAGATCAGGCCCAGGAATGGCGATCATCTCAAAATTGTCCTGAATAGGATAGGATCACAGTTCTCCGCTAATGTTGCCTCGCTGAACTTGTATCTGTACAATCAAAATACTTTGGTTGCTACAATACCAATAGCTTCGCTCGTGGCAGGAGATTTCAAATTTACCGATATCACCGATCAGTCAATGCTCGGTAACGGCAGGTGGTTTTTATTCTACAATCAGGATGATCTCGGAGATGCATCGGCATACAATTGGGTGATGGACAGCCCAAGCGAGTTTGTTGATATTCTGCCCTTTGAGGTTCCGAATACAACTACTGACTTTGTGAATGACGTAGCGGCTTATAGCATGAATACATACGGATTGGGATTGGACATGAGCGTTTACGCTGATCTGACCAATTTTATCCTCGACAATATTCAGGCATTCGCTGAAGCAATTCATCTGCAATGGCAGTATGAAATCCTTGAAATGATGTTATTGAATCCCAATGCTCAATTGACAAACCTGCAAAGGTTGATCGACAGCAAGGATTTACATGATATCCTTCTCGGAGAACTAAAAGGTGATCATAGGCAGGGATTAGGCACAAGGCTTGAAAACGCATACAAAAATTTACGGAAATCATTCGCCATGGGGACGGCATCACTCCCCGGAGAGAATGACAGTACAATAACTTATCAATCAGAATAAAATGAAAAAATATCTTTCGATTATTATTTTTCTGTTGGTAGCGATCTTTTCCTATTCGCAGACCGACTCATACGACATGTTCCAGAACCGATATGTTAAAGTTATCTCAGACCCCATGGGGAGTGCGGTAGCTGATACACTGCATGGAACAACTGCCGTTTATCTGGTTTTAAACACCAATAAACCGGAGGGAACCAGGTTAAACTACGATCATTACCTGTATATCGATAGTCTCGGCAACGGGGCCAACGTAACAGTAACCTATCAGGGTAGTAATGATAACTCTACTTGGCGTGACATTGGAACATCTCAATTATGGTATGTAACCTCGGCAGATACTACTCTGAGGTTTACCAATAAAACGGCTGTTCAGACTGTCACTTCTACTATTGCATCACACACGGAAACCACGGCAGCAGCAACTGATTACATAAGAGGTGCATCAGCGGTTGCGGCAAAAACTGATTATATAAGAGGATTTATTAATGGTGTGGATTCTCTGCATACATCAGGTGTGGGTGATTATCTCATTGATGATACTGTCACTGTAGCAGCACATACGTATCTTAATGATGATACAGCAACAGTAGCCCAGCGGGTTACTACCGTAGCGGCGCAGACGATTACCACCACAATAGCTGACAACTCTGTTACTTATACGTATCACAGATTTAAGCTGCTTGGTGCTGGCTCTACTTCCGGTGCGGATATTACAAAAGTTGAGTGGGCATTTATTAAACCTGAAGAATAAGATTATGAAAAAGGTTGCAATTCTTTTCTTGTTATCATTATTTCCAATATTTGTTCTTCCCCAAGGAAGCCCGGAACGATCATTTAATGCTGGTGATGTTACCGGTACAGATTCAACTTATTGGACGCGAGTAAGAGGATCATCTCCGGTTGCTATTATATGGGATTTCTCCCTTTTGACTACAAACACTGCTTTGGCTTGGGTTCTTTATGGAAGATTGGACTCAGATGGAAATATAGTGACGGCAAAGGCAGATAACCTCAATATTGATCCGAGTGATTATCCATTAACATTAAGTAAGGCCGACACCTCATACCGCAACATAGTGAACGGGGACACTACTTATACATTTGGTATTTATTCGGAAAATTGGCTGTATGATTACGTTGGGTTTAAACTCAAACCGCAAACGGCTGACAGCATCATAAAACAGCATGTGATAAGATGATAATGTTTCAGAAAACAAACCCGGTAGGGGTTGATTACTTCGTTAATCGCTCCCAGGTGCTTGAACAAAGGGAATTACCTGATCAGTTCGAAGTAAGCGAAGCTTTATGCCTATTTTACGGGCGAGCCGAAATGATCGAAGGTAAACCCAATGTTTACACCAAGGAGAACCGAAAGCATCAACCCATCGGGATTGATTCGAAAAAAGCATTGATCACATACTTTGTAGTTACCAGTATCGATCCCGACAATCTCCGGGATAATGTGACAACCACATTTTATTGCCATGGCAACCTGGAATTGCTCTATCCATCCATTACTCATAGGGCCGATGAGGAATTCAGGAGAGACATAAAAGCGTTCATCCTTAAACAGATAGAACCACAAGATTTTAACAGTATTGAATTAATACAAGATTCAGAATTGCAACCTTTCCATAGTTTTAAACTAAACTTCATAATAAGATGACAAAATTTGAAAATGTACAGTTTAACAAGGATATGGTGAAAAAACGTGGCTTTGATCATTTCAGAGCCAATATCCATGACCTTGTGAAACGTGGTAAAATTGGTGAGCGCATCGAAGGTAAGATCGTTGGGCCCACCGAGGCAGCTATCCGCGCCAAGTATACTGAGCTTACCGGCCTTGAAGTTAAACCTGAAAAAATCAAAGCAGAATGATAAACCTTGGCAACGACGTAGGATTGGCGATTAAGGCCGCAAGGCGACTGATAATCTGCCCGACATACAAGAACGATGCGAGTGCAAACAGAATTGCAATATCGGCACTTGTAAACGATCAACTTCCCATTGCTACACTGCAAACCCTGTATAACAAATACTGGCATGTGGACGTGGGTGACAAGATGATGGCGACCCCTCAGCTTTCCGAATTCCAGTTTGTTGACGGAGAGGCTGTGAAATCTGAATCTGAATGGTATTCCAGGGAACTCCAGGCAGGAACCAGGGACGTGAATTTCATATTCAATGATGTTATTCCCAGGGTCATCAAACAGTTCAGACTTCTGACAGGAACCGGCCAGTATTCGTTTTATATTATCACAAACGACGACAGGCTTATTGGTAAATTCGATGGGGCATACATCACTCCTTTCCAGATCATGACCAATACATTACAGGTTGGATCGAAAAAGCTTCCGGGATATTCTGAACATGCGAAAGACATGATTTCCTTCAGGATGAACGAAGCAAACTCGATGGACGATATGTGTGCGATCCCGATTTCTGGAGGCTACGTAACTTCTGATGATGACCATTGGTCACTCACTGATGTAACCTGCACAACTTCATCTCCGACAGTAAACGGTGTAAGGTTAACTTTTAAAAAGACAGCCCGTAACCCTGAAACTGGAGAATTAGAGCCAGTAACCGGAATTGTGTATTCAGAGGTTGCTTGTGTTGCTGATGGTGACGCTGAAGCTCCGACGGCAGCAGAGAATTGGGTTGAGACAGCAGCAGGCACAGGAATTTATGACATTACTGAAACAGGAATCTTTGCATCAGGTGTTTACACTGTGAAGATATCCAAGAGTAAGTTTGATGTTGCTGAAGTAACGTTCACTGTAGCATAAAATGTTCTTTGAAGCATTCATAGATGCAGCAAAGAATATTGACTTAGACAATATACTTTGGAGAGTTCTATCAAGACATACAGATGATTTGGTAGACCTCCAAAGGAATCGTATATCACAGGGAAAAAGAACCGATAACACTGATTTACCATTACCATATTCTCCCTCACATGTGAGGGTAAGACTGAAATTCGGAAGGCCGCTTTCACCAAAAGACCTCAATTTGACAGGACAGCATTATGCTAAAATGTACGTCGTGGCTAATAAAGACGGCATTATCATGGGTTCCAATGATTGGAAAAGCATGATACTTGAATCAGAATGGGGTAAAATATATGGTTTGTCCGAATCAGATATCGATATAATTCTATGGCAATGGGGCGTAGCTGATGAAATAGTACTTGAATATCAAAGACAGCTTTTCGCATGATTTCATATACTGATATCTACGACTGCCCGGTCGATGCATTTCACAGATGTGTAGAGACAGGGGAGTTGAAATATTTACTTAAAGAAGGTACTTATGATAAAAGTATGGATAAGGAATTGTGGGGTGTTTTCGAGAAAATAAACGATCAGAAAATTGATCAGTTCGGAACCAGCTCAGAGTTTCAAACATACTTCTTTAAACAGCGGGATATCAATAAGCTGGAATTAAAGCTTTTAAAGGGCGATATAGGTGTTCAGACGGTTTTAAATACATACAAGTCTGATTTAGAGCGAATAAAAAAGACACTGAAAGAGGATGGTGATATTAGGAAGCAACATGCCAGGCTCCACCGGATCATTCAGACTACTTATGTAGGCCGGGACACTCATAAACTCACTGTATTTGAATTTTACAATGACCTGGAAGATATCAGAAACCAGCAAAGACCAAGTAGTGATTTAACAGCAACAGCATTTAAGAAACATGGCTGAAAAGATTAAATATAGTCACTTTTACGAGGACGATATCGAGAAGAAGTCGATTGCTGTCATTCAGAGGATTCATGACGGAGTTGTAAAGGAATTCGATAGCTTAATCAAAGATTTGGAGAGCCGACAGGCAAAACTTGGCGGTTCGCTCATCACGTCAACTTCAATTAAAGAACAGCAGAATATTACTCGGCTTGTGGGATTAGCCCAACAGATGAACAACGAGCTTAAAAACCTTAATTCAACTATTGAACGGCTTTCTGCCGCACAGCAAAGATCAAAAACAGAAACGCAAAAAGTAACTGAAGCGGAAAAGGTATCGCTTGGAATTAAAAGGCAACTCCTTCGTGAGCAAGCAAAACAAGATGCAGCTAATGTACAGTCGATGGCTAAGTTAAGGGCCTTAAAACAGCAAACCAAGGAACTTACAGACGCAGAAATGAAGCTCCAGGGAACCTTTAAAAACAAATTGGGATTGATGGGTTCGCTCACAAGATCAGTGACCTCTTATATCGGCGCATGGTTTGGTATTCAGTCTGTTATAAACCTTGTAAAAAGTCTATTTGATACCACAAAGAAGTTAGATTCATTAAGATATACTCTGCAAGCCGTAATCACCGATCAAAAAGAACTTCAGTCAACTCAAATATTTTTAACTGATATTGCTCAAAGATACGGAAAGGAACTTATTGGCCTTACTGAAGGCTATTCAAGGTTTAGGGCTGCTGTAAAAAGTAGTAGTTTAACTGTTGGGGAAGCAAAAAAAATATATGAGTCGATAACAAAAGTCACATCAGTTCTTGGTCTTTCTCAGCAAAGGACAGAACTTGCTTTCCTTGCCTTAGAGCAGATGGCTTCTAAAGGAACTGTGTCAATGGAGGAACTGCGGAGGCAGTTAGGAGATCAGATTCCAGGTGCTGTAAACATTATGGCTAAGTCGTTAAATGTAACGATTCCTGAGTTATATAAACTAATAAAAGCAAATAAGATATTAGCTGCCGATGCTCTCCCAAAATTCGCATCTGAACTTGAAAAAACTTTCGGGGTCGAGAATGTAAATAGAATTGATAACTTACAAGCAGCAACCGGAAGGCTAAGGGCAGAATGGCAGTTATTGGTTAAAGAACTAAATCAATCAGACACATACAAAGGATTTATTAATT
>Ga0105104_10003978_pt1 | contig 10359 bp, 6 predicted proteins | sample PPLLaktember2015_3_FD_87034 | JGI IMG/M metagenome (GOLD analysis project Ga0105104, IMG submission 87034) | Freshwater sediment microbial communities from Prairie Pothole Lake near Jamestown, North Dakota, USA - PPLs Lake P7 Core (6) Depth... | ecosystem: Environmental > Aquatic > Freshwater >... | reverse complement strand
TTTGCTTGACAGCCAACCGTCGGTCGGTCGGGTTCCACCTGCATCAGCTGGTTGCTTTTCTGGTGATTGTGGTCTTGGTACTCGGCACGCCTTTCGCGGAGCAGAAGAAGTTCCAGCCGGAGAAGATCGGAAAAGGGCTTAACTTCTTCTCGCAGAACCAGGAAATCGAGATGGGCCGCTCCTACTCGTCGCAGTTGAACGGTGATCTCGTATTGGTTGACGACCCGGAGATCACTCGGTACGTGGAGCGGGTCGGTCTGCGACTGGTCGACAGCTCAATGAGACGAGACTTGGAATATCGGTTTTTCGTCGTGAACACTAAGGAAATCAACGCCTTTGCGCTCCCGGGCGGGTTCATTTACGTGAATCGTGGCCTGATCGAGACGACCGATAATGAGTCCGAACTGGCCGGCGTGATCGGGCACGAGATCGGGCACGTGGTCGGCAAACACTCGCTCAAGCAGTTGTCTAAGAAGCTCCTGCTGGCCGGGATTACCGTGGGAGCAGGATTGGCGGTGAGCGCAAAGAGCAAAAAGTGGGGCGAGATTGTCTCAATAGCCGGTGGAGTGGGAGTCTTCTTCGCGTCCCTGAAGTACAGCCGCGACGATGAGAGAGAGGCTGATTGGCTCGGCCTGACTGAACTGCACAAGGCGGGGTACGATCCTTGGGGCATGGTCACCTTCTTTGAAAAGCTGGAGTCGAAGAGCAAGGGAGGTAACCTCCCCGCTTTCTTGAGCACGCATCCGCTGCCTCGTGAACGGAAGGCAAACATGAGGCAGCAAATCGCTGGCCTGAATATCGGGCAGCCCGGGTCAATCCCGTCGAGCCGAGATTTCGAAAGGTGCCGGACACGCCTTGCCGGGCTCTGGTCCCCGCCGCCGGATCGCGAGAGGACACTGGGCAGTGCGCTGGCCGCACTTCAGACGGGCGATGATACGAGCGGTGAAGGCCGGGAAAGCAGCGCTCGGAGCGGCTCGTTGCTGGAGTCCGTGACTATTCCGGGTGACAGCACGTGGGTTGATACCGGGGTTGACCTCCAATCGGGAGACGCCATCGAGTTCGCCGCAGTCGGCAAGGTGTACTGGAAGAAGAGCAGCGCCGAGTCCTGCGGACCGGACGGAGTGCCGGGCAAGGGTTTCTGGAAGCCGATTTCCAGCGCCAACACCGCCGCGTTGATCGGAAAGATCGGTTCGGGCTCTTCGGACTATTTTGTGATAGGGTCAAAGTTTCGAGGCCGGGCGACCGTGGCCGGAAGGCTTTTCCTCGGCATTAACGACGACAATAATTTCGACAATCGAGGCGAATTCCAGGTCCGAATCCGCGTAGGACCGTGATAACGGCATAGATACAAGGAGAGACGTGATGGCACGACGTTGGAGCGAATGGTTCGGGAGCTTGATGATGTTGCTCGGCAGCAACTGGATCACTCTTCTGGGAGCCACCCTCACGACTGTCAGCGGCCTTTTGATCGTGGCCTTCCTGATATTGGGTCTTCTCGAGATCTCGACCTCCCCGTACATCGGCATCATGGCTTTCCTGGTTCTGCCGGGACTGTTCGTTTTCGGCCTGCTCCTCATCCCGGCCGGAGTGTACTGGGAACGTCGCGCGCGGCGTAAACGGGGAGAAATCGAAGCTGCCGGCGACCAGGCTTTCCCGACAATCGACTTCAACAAACCGCGGGTCCGCCACCTGGGGGCCGCGGTCGCTATCTTGACCGTCGTTAATCTGCTGATCATCTCTATCGTCAGCTACGAAGCGGTCGTCTACATGGAGACGGTGCAGTTCTGCGGCCAGGTGTGCCACACGGTCATGGAGCCGGAGTACGTCACGTATACCGGCTCTCCTCATGCGCGGGTCGAGTGCGTCGACTGCCACATTGGCGCCGGGGCTCCGTGGTTCGTCAGATCCAAGCTCTCCGGCGTGGGGCAGGTGTTCGCCGTCACTTTTAACACCTACGAACGGCCGATCCCGGTCCCGGTTGAGAACCTTCGTCCGTCTCGAGAGACGTGCGAAGAGTGTCACTGGCCCCAGAAATTCACCGGAGACCGGATTCGTGTCATCGAGAAGTTCGCAGCCGACGAAACGAACACGCCGCTCACCACGGTTTTGCTGATGCACATTGGGGGTGGCTCCCAAACGCGTGGCATCCACGGCTGGCACATGGAGCCCGGGCGCGAAACTTACTACTACCCGGCCGACCGCCAGCGCCAGACGATTCCCTGGGTCCAGGTCCGTCAGGCCAATGGCTCGACTGTGGAATACCGATCGGGGGCTGACGAGGCCAAAACCCCGCCGGCTCCGGAGCAGCGCCGGCTCATGGATTGTATCGACTGCCACAACCGGCCGACCCATATTTACGAGGACCCGGACCAGGCCATGAACCGCGCTCTCGCCAGCGGACGAATCAGTCGCGGAATCCCGTTCATCAAGAAAGCCGGGACCGAGGCGCTGCAGGCGACCGAATTGAAGAAGGCGGGCGGAACCGACCGCAGCGCGGAGTTAGACAGGTACGTCCGGGATTTCTACGAGAAGAATCAGGCGGAGATCTACACGTCGAAAAAGGCGGAAATCGACACTGCTATCCGCGAGATCCAAGCGATTTACCGCCGCAATGTCTTCCCGAAAATGAACGCCGATTGGACCACCTATCCGTCCAATATCGGCCATGAACGATTTCCGGGTTGCTTCCGCTGCCACGATTCTGAGCACTCGTCCGAGGGTGGCGACGTGATTGGGCAGGATTGCGACAAGTGCCACACGATTCTGGCTCAGGATGAGGCCCAGCCCGAGATCCTGAAGCAACTGGGGATCCGCTCAAGCGACGGTTCCGCGTTGCAGGAAGCCAGCGGCAACTGATCCGGCGCAGGTATCGAGGCGGAAGACATGCTCAACAATCGTAGACAGTTCATGCAGCTTCTCTCCCTGCTTCCGCTGCCGTTGGGTGGGGCGCCTGCCGGGGGAATCCAGGCAGGAGGGTCGCCCGTGATCAAGCCGGGGCGACTGAAGCCGGGTGACACGGTAGCTCTGGTTAATCCGGCCGGCGCTACGTTCCATTCGGTCGACGTCGAGGTGGCCCGGGAGACGCTCGACGCGCTTGGACTGAAAGTGAAGCTTGGCGACTACGTCCTGGGCCGGCGCGGGTATTTTGCTGGGACGGACGACGAACGTGCACGTGATCTGAACGCTCAGTTCGCGGATTCCGCCGTCAAGGGAATTTTCACAGTGCGTGGGGGTTGGGGATCAAGTCGCCTCCTGCCTCTGATCGATTTTGGCCTCATCCGTGAGAACCCTAAAGTGCTGATGGGTTACAGCGACATCAGCGTCCTCCTGCTCGCGATCCATGCTCAAACGGGACTGGTGACGTTCCACGGCCCGGTCGGAATCTCGTCCTGGAATTCCTATACGGTGCAGTTCGTCAGGCAGATCCTGTTCGACGCCCAGGCGGCGACGATGAAGAATCCCAGGGAGATCGGTGACAACCTGACGCAGGTGGAGGATCGGGTCCAGGTGATTACGCCGGGAACTGCTCGAGGCAAACTGCTCGGCGGCAATCTCACGGTCATCTCGGCCATTATCGGATCTCGGTATGTGCCCGACTGGCGCGGCGCCATCCTCTTTCTGGAAGACACCGACGAGGGGATTTATCGAATCGATCGCATGCTCACGCAACTGAAACTGGCAGGGGTGCTCAACCAGATCTCGGGGTTCGTTTTTGGAAAGTGCACGAAATGCGGGCCGGGTGAGGGCTACGGTTCCCTGACGCTCGAAGAGGTGCTCAACGATCACATCCGCCCGCTTGCCATTCCCGCCTGGTTTGGCGCGATGATCGGCCACATCCCCAAAGTCTTTACGCTGCCCGTCGGTGTCCAGGCGGAAATAGACGCAACCGCCGGCGCCATCCGCCTGCTCGAGCCGGCAGTGGTGTAGGCTTAGGCAAAGCCCGAGTCGCGTTACATTGCCGCGCCCGCACTCCCTCATGCTCCGAAGCGCCGTCTTTTATTGTGGCCGGACTCTCCAGAGTCCGGTGCCGGGCTCGCCGAGAGCCCGGCCAAAATCGACCCGGGACCAAGATCAAAGATCGGCTTGCCTTTGTTCGATCGGCGGCGATCCACGACGTGGCCGGGCTTCCGAAGCCCGGCCAACCGGACTCTGGAGAGTCCGGCCACAATAAAGCCGGCCTGAAATTGTGTAATCGCTGCTGGAGAGTCCGCCCCCCTTCCGATTTTCTTCCGCCTTTTTCTCACGGGTGAGTAAAATCAGCGTGTGAAAAAATCGCATCCCCTCGAATTGAACACTCGCGAGTTGCGCTATGTCTGCGATCCAAAGACACTCGGGTTCCAAAGCACGGAAGAAGTTGAACCGCTCGACCAGGTAATCGGGCAGGACCGCGCCGTACGTTCCATTGATTTCGGCCTCACCATGCGTTGTTTCGGATACAACATCTACGCGGCCGGCGTCCCCGGAACCGGCAAGAAGTCGCTGATCAAGTCGTTTGTCGAGCGGATCGCTCGCGAGCAGCCGGCGCCCCCGGATATCTTCTACGTCCACAACTTCACGGAACCCGACTATCCTTTTGCTATCAAGGCGTCACCCGGTATGGGCACCCAGTTCAAACGGGACATGGATCACCTGATCGGCACCCTGAAGGACGAGCTGCCGAGGGCCTTCCAGAGCGAAGATTACGAGAAGCGAAAGGCGAGAATCATCGAAGAGTTCCAGCGGGAACGCCAGGCGTTCATCGAGACGGTCCAGGCCGAGGCTCGAAAGAACGAGATGCTGATCAAGGGAACGGACACGCAGGTGATGACGATTCCGCTGGTGAATGGTCAGGAAGTAGGGCCGGAAGCGTTCGAACAGTTACCGCCCAAGGTTCAGGAGGACATCCGGCGACGTCAGAAAAACCTGGGCGTATCGATCAATAACGCCTATCGGGAGATCCGGCAGCGGCAGCAATCAGCTCAGGAGAAGGTGCATGAGCTCGACCGGCGAGTCGCTTTATCGGTGGAGGGCCACGTGCTGACCGAGCTGCGGGCCAGATACAAATCGAACAAGGGGATACTCAATTACCTGAAAGCAGTGGAGGAGGACGTTCTTGAGCACCTGCCCGAATTTCTGCAGCCAGAAGGGGAGGCAGCAGCCGATCCCCTGAAGATGGCCTCAGCCACGGTCAGAAGCGACTTGCGGGGGGCCGACCGGTACCGCGTCAACATCATCGTCGACAACTCCAAGCTGACCGGCGCTCCGGTGCTCGTTGAATCGAATCCCACCTACAAGAACCTGATCGGAACGCTCGAGCGCGAGGCGCGCATGGGGACTCTATATACGGACTTCACCATGATCAGGCCCGGTTCGGTGCTGCGCGCCAACGGTGGATACCTGATCCTCGATATTACGGACGTCCTGATGTCCCCGTTCGCTTGGGAAGCGTTGAAGAGAGTCCTGCAGAACAAAGAAGTGAAGATCGAGGACGTGGCCGAACAGTTCGGCTATATGGCCACCGCCGGCCTGCGGCCGCAGGCGGTCGAGGTCGATCTGAAAGTCATTGTCTCGGGAAGCGCCGACCTTTACCACTTGCTCTATTACGGGGATGAGGATTTTCAAAAGATCTTCAAGATCAAGGCGGATTTCGACGTCATGGCGCCGAACAGCCCGGACCAGATCCAGATGTATGCCCGGTATATCAGCCGCCTCTGTCGCGAAGAAGGTCTGAAGCATTTCGACCGCCAGGCAGTGGCCGAGCTGATCGGGCACAGCGCACGCATGGTCGCGGACAAGCGAAGGTTGACTCTTCGATTCAGCGACGTTGCCGATCTCATCCGCGAATCGAGTTACTGGGCGTCACAAAACGGGAACCGGCTGGTCAGGAAAAAAGACGTTCAGAAGATGCTCGAGGAACGGGCATACCGGTCCAACCTGCTCGAGGAGCGAATCCAGGATATGATCAATGAAAGATCGATCATCATCGAGACCAGCGGTGAGGCAGTCGGCCAAATCAACGGGCTCTCCGTTTACCAGATCGGCAATTACTCCTTCGGGAAACCCACCCGGATAACGGCCCGCGTGAGTATCGGTGACCAAGGCGTGCTGAACATAGAGCGCGAGGCGAAGCTGAGCGGTAGCATCCACGACAAGGGTGTGCTGATCTTGAGTGGTTACCTGCACGGGCGCTACGCCCAGCAGTTTCCCCTGGCTCTGAATGCCAGCATCTGCTTTGAGCAATCGTACTCCGGAGTCGATGGAGACAGCGCGAGCTCGACCGAGCTGTACGCGGTGCTCTCCAGTCTCGCCGGCATTCCACTCAAGCAGTCGATTGCGGTGACGGGGTCGGTTGACCAGATGGGGACAATCCAGCCGATCGGCGGCGTCAACGAAAAGATCGAGGGGTTCTTCGAAACCTGCCGAGCGAAGGGCTTGACCGGGGAGCAGGGGGTCATGATCCCGCGTCAGAACGTCGAGAACCTGATGCTGAAGCAAGAGGTGATCGACGCGGTCAAACGCGGCCAATTCCACATTTATGCGGTTGAGAGTATCGATCAGGGGCTCGAGATACTAACGGGGAAGAAGGCCGGGCGGATAAAGGCTGATGCGAGTTACCCGGAGGGCACGGTCCACCATGCCGTCCAGAACCGGTTGAAAGGGATGGCAGAAAGCGTGAAGCGCAGTAAACAGAAGTCAGGAGCCAAACGGCAGCAGTCAGAAGTCAACAAAAGCGCTGACAACTGACGGCTGACAGCTGACGAGTCGGCACTCGGGCGGCTTTTGTTAGCGGTCAGCTGTCAGTCGTCAGCGTCTTTTCTGACTTCTGACTCCTGACTTCTGACTTCTGTATTTGTCAATGCGCGGCGCTGGAAGGATCGGGCAAAGTAAATCCGTACTTTTCTTCTTCTTTGGTCTTGACCTCGTCCAGGGTCAAGGCGCCTTCGAGTGATCCGACCGTTTCAGTAATTCGGTTGGCGTCGGAACACTGGGCGGGATCATTCTTCTCAATCCATTCCTGGTGTTCGTCTGGGACTTCCGATTCCGGGTAGATGGCGTTGACGGGACACAGAGGGACGCAGGCGTCGCAATCGATGCACTCGTCGGGATTGATGATGAGCATGTGCGGCTCCTGAATCTCATAGAAGCAGTCAACGGGGCAATCGGCGACACAATCTGTATAGCGATTGCCTACGCATCGGTCAGTCACAACATAGGCCATTTCGTTTCCTCCCACGAAGTTAAACGGATTTCACTATACCAATCACCTACGTGCCAGGCAAGCATTTAAGAGCCGCGCCGGCCGCAGGTTATCGGTCTTTCTCAGAAGATCATACAACCTAATGGAGGCAGGATAAACGTAAGCGGGGTTGAGCGGGGTTGAGAGAGGGAATAGACATGAGGCAAGGGGAATGTTAGTATGCAAGGTTTGTCCCACCGGGACAATTGAAGGTAAGCGTCCCCATCGTCTAGCCGGCCTAGGACACCGCCCTTTCACGGCGGCAACGCGGGTTCGAATCCCGCTGGGGACGCCAGTTGACCGCTTAGTGCACGACTTCTTCAGGTTCGTACCCTTCCAGTACCGCTCGCACCTCCTGGAGGTTCCCCCGATATAGATCACGACGCCGTCCGGATTAATAAGCGCATAGCGCGGAATGGTTGAGCAGCTGCCTGTCTCCTGAACTGCCGAACATCTCGTGAGGCCCCTTTTTTCGTCCTGTTTCCCTTTCTTCATCCGCTCCCGACGGTCATCCCGTGCTACTAAATCTACGCGTTCGATCCGAGCAATTTTGCTTGAAAACCCCCGTAATATCCGTTATCAAGCAGAATGGCGGTGCTAAGTAATAGTTAGGCCGATCGGGCTGGGAGAAGAATATGGACATCGCATCCTCTTGTCTCATGCTGATCCTGCTATGGGGCCAAACCAAGGACGTCGGATTCCAGAATGTGAGCTTCAAATACGACACCTCCCTGACGGCGGCCGTCATGACTCGACACGTGCCCGCAGAGGCTATTGAAGGGCCTGATTGGGAAGGTCCTGCGCATCTCTCGTTTGCCCTCCTGAACCTACGCGGACACCCAGAGGCCCCCTTCCTACCAGAAAACTCCAGAGTTCAGGGTCTATCGGGTTCGAGATTTCCACACAATGCTGCCCGAGACTCGTGCCACTCTCGCGAAACTGCGTTCATTCCTCACTGGTAAGCAGTTGGACACTTGGCAGGGGGAGATACCGTATCTACCCCAATATGCGGCGATCGAGTACTTTCACTCCCGGGTGAAGCTGATTGATTCGAGTGGTGTCTCAGGGGTTCGCTTCTTAACTGTCTACGCGCAGGACACCGTCGAGATCTCGAATCAACGATTGGAATACGTCTTTTCGGGACTCAGCAAGGACGGCAAGCTCTATCTGGTCGCTCATTTCCCTGTGTTCGTATCCACCCAGGAGAGCGATGAATGGGAGAGAGCATTCAAGCGAATTCTGAACAGGGATCTGACAGACGAGAGCCTGGAATACAGAACTTATCTGAAGTCAGTTATCGATTCCCTGGAGAAAAGGGAGGACAGGGCATTTCAACCTGATCTCGCAAAACTGGATCAATTGCTGCAGTCCGTAGATGTGAGTCAAGCTCGTTTTTGAACTACCTCGGAGACGGGCATACCCTCGGTCCGGCCCAACACGCGTTGCAGCGGACCCGGTGGCAGCTATTCTGTTAAGTTTCATCCGGTGGTAGGGCCTGTCACCGGGCCGCTGAACTCGGGCCGTTAGGCGGTCAGTATTGCGAGACGGCTGAGAGGAGCCTCGATGAACCACCTACTGTTTGCGATCGAGAATGCTTTGCAGGCGAGTAACTTTTACGCTGCTCTTGCCATAGCGCTTGCCTTGCCCGACATCTGTAGCTGGGTTGAATCGGGAGCAACGTCAAAGTCGCGGTACATAGCCTGGTTTCAGAAGTACCTCCAGCCTCGGTACACCCAACCGACCTCAGGTGGTCGACCTCAACACATCTTTCTGAATGGATCCGACTGCTACGCCTTGCGTTGTGCTTATCTCCACGAGGGCCGTGACGATATTGTCGAGCAACGAGCGCGACAAGTGCTGGACGCTTTTCAGTTTGTAGTTCCACCGAACGGATGGACTGTGCATCGGAACCAGCTTAACAATGTCTTGCAGCTCCAAGTTGACGTCTTCTGTCATGACGTGGTTGAAGCAGTCACCAGATTTCTTTCGGATATTGCCGGTAACGCCGAGGCAACCGAGCGCATTAACAAAATGCTCTTGATTCGTAACGTTAATGGGCGGCCTCTTTGAGACGAAAGGCAGCGACCACGAAATGCTCGGGTGATCGAAACCGAAGAACGCTTACTCCAGCTTCGGGGCATGCCTAACGAAGAGGATTCTTGGCGAGAGGTCGCGGCAGGGAAACGAGCCCTGAAGCGCCAATCGAGGACGCGACCGGTCGCCAAGAATTTGTTGGACTGAAGCGCGGGGCTATGGGGATTGAATGGAGAATCATTTCCGGCTGAGCCGCGTAAAGCCGGGAAGCTCGAGCGGAGAGGCGGGAAAGCGAGCTTCAAATGCTGCTTCGAGAGCTGCCGCGAGCGGTCTGGGATAAACACCAGACGGTTGTGCCGACCCGCAATTCCTGCCTTCTTGTGTTCCGAGACAGACCACCACGGCACCGTCGATCCAGACAGTCAGTTGGCAGATCCAGTGGCAGCCGTCGGCCAGGCCGGCGGCGAGCGGGCGGGAACGGGCAGGATCTCGGCGCGGAGCATGTGCCCCCCGGCGGCAGACCGGGCAGAGAGGCGGGGCCGCTGAACTCGACGTTAGGCCGTAATGCCCGAGACGCAAAGAATAACGGTGGTAGAAAAGGCACGAGACGAAAAAGGTGCGGTTTCGGAAAGGGGCAAGTATCGGGATGTTGGCCAAGCCCCAACTGGCACGTTCAAACCGGGGCGGCGTCGGCAATTCGGCCAGCGCGAAACGGTGCAGTCTGGTGATTCGGGGCGTGCCAACATGCGTTGCAGCGGCCCCGCCCTCGCGCTTCTTTCATTGATTGTCCGGTGGTGAGGCCCGGGCGGGCCGCTGAACTCGACGTTAGGCGGTCCGGCGAGTTGACGACGGTGATAGACTGAGGTTGGGGCGGTGAGCACTGGTCCAAGTACCGGGTTCCAGGTCATCGTCCGAGGCGTCAGGACATATCCTTTGGGATCTTTAATCCTGTCTTCAGGAGCGCCTACCTGCTTGTGACGCCGCTCCGCTTTCCACCCGATTGGTGCCACTGGGCATGCCTAACACACGTTCCAGCGGACCCCGCCTCGCGACGGTTCGTTCAGTCGTCCGAGTGAGTTGAGGCGGGGCCGCTGAACTTCACGTTAGGC
>Ga0105104_10003977_pt1 | contig 10359 bp, 7 predicted proteins | sample PPLLaktember2015_3_FD_87034 | JGI IMG/M metagenome (GOLD analysis project Ga0105104, IMG submission 87034) | Freshwater sediment microbial communities from Prairie Pothole Lake near Jamestown, North Dakota, USA - PPLs Lake P7 Core (6) Depth... | ecosystem: Environmental > Aquatic > Freshwater >... | reverse complement strand
GTCGTCGCGATCACATTCGCACAGCCGAGCTTCTTCGCAATTTGAGACACCAAAAATTGGGGAGAACTCGATACAATCCACACGACACCTTCCCGTTTTTTTGCTTCGAGTTCTGCAATCATTTGATTTCGCAAAAGTGGTGTGAGTTGGCCTTCTACAAATTCTTCCACATATGGGAGCAGCAGATCGGCCCGCTTCTTATAAAAAAGAAGGTAAAACGAAATTTTATGGAGTGCACGCAGTGGCAAAAGATAGAAAAGATTCAACGTGTAGAAGAAGACGAAGAGGAGACTCGAGAGCGCAGAAAAATAGCCCTTACGATAGAGCATGCGACCTAAAGCGACGCTACCATTAGCATGTAGGAGCGTTTTATCGAGATCAAAGACGTAGCTCGGGTTCATCCTACTGAAATCACTCTTCGAGGTCACTGATTTGCTGTTCAATTTCTTCAATATTTGTTTCGATGCGTTCGAGTCTCGCCCGTTCCTGATCTATGGAATCATTGGCCTCAAGAGCTTGGGCAAAATTGAGTTGGGAGGAACCTTTTTGCCGTCTCAAATTTTCGAGGCGTGCTTTCACATCATCTCTTTGCTCAGTAAGCTCCGAGAGAAATTGCTTAAGATGGGAAAGCTTTTCCTTATCATCGGCAGCAAGATTTTGAATTTTTTGTTCCTTCATTTCCAAAATGAGGTCGCGGAAACGGTGCAATTTGCGTTCGAGTTCAATCTTCTCTGCTCGATAGCATGAAAGGTCTGAAATTGTATCAGCAAGCTCCTCATAGATTCCTTGCAGCACACCCGGTTCTTTTTGCGCGGCCGTGGCAATAGCCTGCTCGATACCCGTTTCAGCCGCTTCGAGAGCAGCTTTACGAGCCTCCTCTTTTTGACGAATGGCATCGCGTGCGGCATTCACTTCGATTTGCTGTTTGGCAAGGAATACTTTCCGAACTTCTGTAAGCTTTTCTCGAAGGATATCAATTTCATGGCGGCCAAGCACCATTTTTCTCATCTGCATCGAGATGAGATCCAGTTCGGCAAGAGCCCCCTGATCATCGAGTTTTTTCTCTTCGTGTCGTTTCGTGATATCGCTGAGTTTTGCCAAAATTTCATCACGATGTTGACGAAATTCTACCCGCTGCTCGACCTCTTCTTTTTTCTTGGATTCAATGAGACGACTCACCGTATCCCAACATTGGGAGAGCCCTTCACGGGAGGCAGCAAAAGTTTCGGCATTGAGTGTAAGCTCTTTCGCAGCGCTCTGTAAGGCCTTTATTTCATCTTTTACATGAAACAGTTCTGCCGTTTTCAGCTCGCCGGTAAAGGTATTGGCGATAAAGGCATCGATATCTGTCCGAAACAACTCTGACACTTTGGTAATGAGCTCTTTTCGTTTTGGGAAAACCGCATCACCGAGCGTGGAAAGGCGCGCAAAAAAATGGTTTTTATCGCGAATACGCATATCGGTTTTCATGAGCTCTTTACGCAAAGCAGTGATCTTCGACGCATAGGCATTCATAAGATCGAGCTCAGTTTGAAGCTCTTTATATTGGGCTTCATTGTGATGCAACTGTCTTGCCGGTATTCGGAATTGAAATTGTGGATAGCTGCCTACCAGCTCTGGAATTTTTGCCACCTCAGCTTCAATAGCGTGGAGTGCCATTTCGATCTGCTCGACCGCAAACGCACTCTCTTCATCGAACAGCTCTTTGAGTTTCCGAGCTTCGCGCGAAAGTTCGCTGTAGCGTGCCCAGAGATGGATTCGAGCAATGGGATTAATATGCTCCCGAAAGAGGTCAAGACACATTTTCTTTGCTTCCCAAAAATCTTTAAAATGGGGAGTGCCTTGTTGCGCCAGCGCCGTCTCCATAAAATGGATTACAAGCTCGAGCTTCTTTTCAGGCTCTTTAGATTCCTTGAGGCTCGCCTCGAGGTCTTGGAATTTTACAGGCTCTTGGGAAATTGTTTCTTCTGTCATGTCAACATACGGTAAAATAATTGCAAGCAAATGAAATTCGTTAAATAATAACGCCCTCAAATTTATTACTCAAGGATTAGAATGCGTATTTCTTTCGAAGAAGGGTTAGATTTATTTAAAAAAGCTCCCTTGAGTGAGCTCAAAAGACGAGCGGCGGCGGTACGCGACGAGATGCTCCCAGAAAAACGGGTAACCTTCATTCTCGATTCCAATCCCAATTACACCAATATCTGCCGCAATCGATGTCTCTTCTGCGCCTTTTGGCACCCGAAAGAGAGCCCTCGGGCCTATTCGAAAAGTGTCGAAGAGGTGATGGGTCATGTGGAAGACGCCCGGCGAAAAGGAGCCTCGCTCGTTCTCCTCCAAGGCGGCATTCATGATGGCATCACAATCGATTATTTGTGCGAGCTCGTGCGCACGTGCCGTACGCAATTTCCTTCCATGCATCCTCATTTTTTTTCGGCCCCCGAAATTCACGGCGCTGCCATCAATTCTCAAATCAGCACGAAAGAAGCCCTCCAGCGGCTTTACGAGGCAGGTCTTCGAACCATTCCTGGCGGTGGCGCTGAAATTTTATCCGAGCGCGTGCGACGGCAAATCTCGCCCTTGAAAACAACGAGTGCTGATTGGATTCGCATCCATACCGAAGCCCATGAAATTGGCTTTTTCTCAACGGCCACGATGATGTATGGCCATATTGAGGAGCCCCTCGACATGCTGATCCATTTCGAACGCATTCGTGCCGCTCAAGACATCACGGGTGGCTTTCGCTCGTTTATTCCCTGGAGTTTCAAGAAAAACAATACCGCTCTTGCTGGACGAGTCTCTCGCACGTGTACTGGAGAGGATTATCTTCGTATTATTGCTTTTGCGAGGATCTATCTCGACAATTTCCCTCACATTGGTGGCTCGTGGTTTTCTGAAGGCAAAGCGATCGGCATTGAAGCGCTGCAATCTGGTGCTGATGATTTTGGTGGCACGCTCTGTGAAGAAAATGTCCATCGTTCATGCGACTATATCAATCAAACAAGTTTCGAAGAGATGCTCGAGATGATACGGCAGGCAGGGTTTCGTCCTGCTATGCGCAATGCATTCTACGAAATTGTCAAGGAGTATCCGTTGCCAGAGCGGGTCCCGCTTGCTGCAAGTCTCCAATAATGATTTCGAACACCTCTTGCCGAGTCAACTTGCCGAGGTCGAGCCAACGAAAGAGCGGCTCTTTTCGAAACCAGGTATATTGCCGCTTTGCCAGATGCCGGCAGGCACGGCGAAATGCCTCTCGAAACACCTCGTAGTCGGCAGGAGTTTGGGCGGTCGCTAAAAACTCGAGTGTTTGCTTGTAGCCGATAGCCTGGGCAGCAGTTGGATTTGAGCGAATGCCGGCGCGATCGAGGCGCAAAACCTCATCTAAAAGGCCCTCTGCAAGCATCGCGTCACAGCGCGTATCGAGATCATGGTAGAGGGCGTCCCGGGGCCTTGTGAGGAACCAGCAGCGGAAATCAAAATAGGGCTCTTGTTGCCTTGTTTTCCAAGAAAATGCACTGACTGGCTTGCCTGATATTTGGATGATTTCGAGGGCACGGATCACTTTATGCGTATCATTCGGGGTAATGGTCGCAGCATATTGAGGATCATTTTTTTCGAGCTGTTCAAAGAGGAGCTCGGGTCCAAATTTTTCAAGCTCTTCGTCCAGCATATGACGTATCGTGGCATCTGAAGGAGGCCCCAAAGGCGGACCGTAAATGAGCGCATGAATATAAAAACCGGTTCCACCCACTACTATGGGCACACGTCCCCTTTTGAGAATATCTTGTAAGGCCTCTTTTGCCTCTTTATAAAAGTGGCAGACGTGATAGGGCTCATCGATATTGCGTACGTCGATGAGGTGGTGTGGAATTTTTTTGCGTACTTCTTTTGAAATTTTTGCCGTGCCAATATCCATGCCCCGATAGACTTGGACTGAATCTGCTGAGATAATCTCGCCACCGATCCGCTCGGCAAGTGCGATGGAAAGAGAGGTTTTCCCTACCCCTGACGGCCCTGCAAGAATGATAACACGACGAGGCTCGGGTTTTGGGATTGCGGCAATGTGCACCTGCAAAGCGCTTACAACGCTTTCCTGGATTTCTGCCAGCCCTTCCGAAAAAACCACTCCCCCGCTCCTTTTCGTCGAACTTTCCATCATGGCAGATGGGTAACACTTTCTTCAATCCATTTAAGATATGGCTTGTGGCCGGCAATAATGGAGACTGCAACGATTTCCGGAATTTCGTAGGAACAATTTTCGAGTATGGTCTTTTTTACTTTCGTAAAGAGGCTTCTCGTAGTCTTGAAAACCACTTTCACCTCTTTGGCTCTTTCGATTTTCCCCTTCCAGATGTAGTGTGACTCGATTTCAGGACCAATTTGCACGCAGGCAGCAAGCCTTTTTCGGCAACATATTGTGGCAACACGGCGCGCCTCTTTTTGCGAGGCCGCACTCCAATGAATCTCAATTGCTTTCATGGCAAGCTAGTGTTGTTGAAATAAAAAAAAGAGGCAAGGCTAAAGGCTGAGTTGAGCTATTTGGCGATGTATGGTAAATAAAATTTTAACTAGATAAATTAAAGTTTTTTGGTTTGGGATGAACGCTCTACCATTTTTTCCTACGAAAGAAGCAGTAGCTCAAGAGATAAAGAAAATCGCTTTGGATACAGAGTTCGAAAGCCTTCGCACATGGCTGAAAAGGGCAAATCCAGAAGAGGCGAAGAAATTTTTCTCGAACACGATCGCTGCTGGTAACATACAATTCCTGCTGTTACTCCAAAAGAATAAGATCTCCCCCTCACCTCACACCTCTATTTTTCAGACCATTAGCGCCTGCCAGGAGCCAATTGAACTTGCCTCCCCCCTTTTTCAGGTCATCGAGGAATGCTGCAAAAATCCTCGAGAGTACCATGTAGAAAAAAGCATGAAAGCAGCCCCGAGGCTCTCACAAGATATTCCGGCCGAGTTTGTGAAAGCTATGTTCGGCGGTCGGATACAACCTAGCCAATGGCTGCCGCTTTTGCATCTGAACCAATTTCCAACTTCGATAAAAAATGATCTCCTGCTACAGGCCAATCTAAAAGCCAGATACGAAAAGTTGAAAGAGAAGAGTGCATCCGATGCGGAATTGTTGAGATGCGCCTGGTTACTCGAGCGCCACTTCCCTCACAATGTGGATCTTGAAAACATTGATTATCGTGCATTTCGAAAAGAGCTTTTTTGGATGCTTCTATCGCCCGAATCAATAGGCGTTTTAGTTGATACCTTAAAGGAACTTGGCACGACCAATACCACTCTCAATGCCATCCTAGTATGTTATGAGAGGCTTTTTGCATTAGGAAAAAAAACCAAAAGACTGGCTGCCTCAGAAGCTCTAGAACATGCATGCATCATCCAATATGAAATTCCGAAACTCTTTCAAGAAATCGGGGAAGACAACCTTCAAAAATCGGGCTTTAGGCGCCTCAATGAAAGTGAGGTCCAATCACCTCGCGTTTTTTGGCAGCCACAAGAGGGTCATTCTCTTGTCATTTACCTTCCCACACACCATGCAATCGGACTCGGAAGTTTCAATAGAGTGACAACCGGTATTCGTATAAAGGCTGATCTTTTGCGAAAAATCTATGTCGTCATAGATTTGCTTGCTTATCAAGAGCAGTTTTTGCCTACTCCACAATCTCAAGAACTCTTGACATGTCCAAATTTGATCGAAGCAATTGGGCAAGGCCCTGGTATTCTGCAAACGTACTTCGTCGCTGTTTTTCCAGAAAAGATTTCCAACTTCGATGGTCATACAATGAGTCTCTTTTGTGAACTGTGCGGCCTCGACGCTTCGAAACTCACAAAAAAAGACTTTTTTGCGCTCGCTAAAAAGAAATCAACCGAAAAACATTTCGAAAGTTTTCTCGAACGACTGATCGTTTTTTATGATGCCTTATGGGGATTAGAGCAGCTGCACTCGAAAGAGATAGCTCATGCGGATTTCAAATTATTAAATATTCTCACCAAAAAAGATGCTGGAGGATTACTGCGCGGGAGGCTTTTCGACTGGGCAACCAGTATTCAGTTCCCAGAACAAAATGCGCAATCCCAGAGCAATGTAACTTATTTCACCATCGACCGGCAATACCCCACTGGTTTTCTCTCCTCGCCAGATATTCAAGAAGGTGTTGCTGACGATGAAGAGGAGAAAAGAGATCAAATTTATAAAGCCGACAGTTGGGCGGCTGGCATCAGTTTATACCAGTTTCTCGCAGGAAGCATTCCAGAATACCAGCACCAACTCGATAAGAGTCTTCGAGCAGCACTTCGCATGAGAATCATACACCGCAAAAAAGTCGAGCCTTCATTTTCAGCGAAAGATAACAGACGAGAAGCAAAAAAATTGAAACAAAAAATAGCTCATTTCCAGCTTGAAATACATGCGCCATGTTCTCCTCTCCAATACGCTGTGAAGAAGACCTGCTCTCTTTTGCAAAAGCTTCTCACTCTCAACTATAAAAAACGCCCGTCGCCAGAGCAAGCACGCCTGGCACTTGGGAAGATCATTCTCGCTTCGGCACATCACGCCAAAAAACAGGGCATGACTCTTTCGGGTAAATTTGAGGCTGCGCTACAAGAGATGCGGGCTGAAGCATAGCTTGAAACATTTGCCAAAATGTGTTAATTAAAATTTTTTTAGTACGTAAATGATTTTTTGTTTGGATGAGGTTTTTCTATGGACAATGTGATTCCGGCAAATCAACCACAGGAACCGCAATTTAAACAGGTTGGGAAAGAACTGGCAAAAGAAAAAGAAGTTGCTCAACCCAAAATGCGCTTTGTTATCCGAGAAGGTCTCCTCATGGAGATGAAACAAGAAGATCTTACCATTGGGGAAAAATTCCAAGCAGTCTTTGGTAGCGGAGGCGCCAGGCTGCAAACTGTAATGCAGGAAATTAGTAATAATCAGGCTCTCTCGAAACAATTGTCCCTCCGGCAACTTGAGCAACTTGCGAAAGTTGTAAAAAAATACAATAAAACAGCACCTCCGGAGAAGAAAATAAATGATGTTGTTATTCAAACACTCATCGAAAAAAGACAACAACAGCACAATAAATTGACTCAAGAATTCAATAGATTAAAAAATGATTGTCTTTTCCTGAGGATGTATGACATCGCTCCTCAGGACGCAAAACTTGCACAACAAAACCATGCACAACAAATTCGAGGTCGAATAGAAGGCAGAATAACATCACTATTTGATAAGTTATCCAATTCACCAGATGAAGAGCTGATTCTGCAACTACAACAAAATCAAATCATTTCCAAGACAAAAGGTTCTATTTTTAAGCACATCTGCTCCACACAACTCAAAGGGGATTTTTCTCTTTGGAAGGACTCTCCCTTTTTTCGGGTATTACAAAAAGGCTGCGACCTCCCAGGTGAATACGGAGTCTCTGTTGATGATGTTCCTTCAGAAATTCGAAACCATTTGCCTGCAGAGACTGCTGCAATGCTGACCAAGTATTCGCATCTTCGCAAACAATGCGGCATAGAGATTTCAAACGAAAAATGCTTTGCAATGGCAAAAATCTTACATAAACATTTTCCACCAAATGTCAATCTGGAAAATGTAGATTTTGCGAATTGTCTTGAAGAGGCTCAAGAAGCGGATCTACCGCTTGATATAGCACTGGATTATTTGACTAATGAATTTAAAATAGAGGGAGAAAAGAACCCTAAAATTAAAAATTTTGTTACTACATACGAAAGCCTTGCTCTCGCCGGAGAAAAAAACGGAAGATTGACTCGGCCAGAAGCTTTTGAAAACGCTCTGATTATCCACTTTACAGTTCCAAGGATATTTAAAAACATAATCAAGTCGACAACAGCAGGCACAATAACTTTAGATAAGCAAAATGAAAACGCGCGGCGTATCTTTTGGAAAGCAAGAGACGTGAAAAACATCACCAACATTGAAGACGTTGATATCTACATCTCCACGCAACATGAAATCGGTCAAGGCGGCATAAAAATGGTCACAACAGGTATCAAAGTCAACGCTCTAGGGGATCACATCTACCAAGCCGAAGACTTGCTTGCGTACCAAGAAACAATGGAGAGCAGTCAAACACCAACCGATGTAGCCAATCTGCGTGCGAACAAAGAACTCATCGAAAGTATTGAACCTGATCCGACAATCGTCAGGACACGATTCGTAACCGTTTTTTCTACAACAAAAGGTGAAAAAACGGGAGCGTTTAGTGAACTCTGTCAAACAAGTCTTGACAAACTACCGACAACGAATTTTCTTAATCAACAGAAAACCCCTCCCACACCAGAAAACTGTAAAAAAATTCTGAGTTCTCTCGTCATTTTATTTGATGGATATCGTGGATTGAGCAGGCTTCATAAACAAAGAATTGCACATGGTGACTTTAAAGACGGGAATATCTTTATAGCAGAGGATCCATCTGGTCTTAAACGTGGAAAAGTTGCCGATTTTGATTTCAGTGTCCCCTACCAAAAAATAGTCCGGGAGCTTCAAAACTTTAAAAATAGCGATCCTGTTTACAAATCGTCAACACCAGATAAACAAAAAAAACTGGAAGAGTACAAACGGCGCGACTTAGAAAAGGCATATACAATTGTTGGGCAGCACAGGCATGCAACACCAGCATACACTTCATATGATGTTCATGGTTCCCCATATGTGCCTGAAGAGCAAAATATGAAGGCCGATTGCTGGGCGGCAGGAGTTACTCTTTATGCCACTCTATCTGGTGGGCAAATACCACCATTTGACACAAACATCATAAAACATAAGCAAGTTCTTGAGGATTTCATCACCGAAAATAATGCCAAAATCAACGACCTTAAAAAGGCAAAACAACCCATAAATAATGCCCTTATGAAGTCTCTTCAACTTCTAGGGAACCTTTTGAAATTGGACTACAAGCTTCGTCTTAACGCCGAGGCGGCTTGTACTGAACTTGCTCATATTATTAAAGACACACTGGAAGAAGCAAAACAAATGAAGGATAAACTTGGCAAACCTCTCGATCTTTCTGAGTTCGAGACCGTAAAAAACGACATAGATGCTTTTCTCAAAGAGGTAGAACCTGAAAAACCGAAACAGAAGGTAGCTCAACCAAATAAGCCGAAAGCTCCTGCACAGGCGAAAACAAACCAACAAGTGCGCTTGCGGAACAAGGTGAAATAAAAAAACGGCGCTACTTCTAGTTCAGAGAATGAAAATCGCAATTTTATACACCCGATTCAAGAAAAGAACCGTTACCGAAATAATGCTATCCTTGCCACCCGCAGATCAATGACTGAAGGCGCTGCCACATCGTCGCCGTTTTTTGGAAGACTATCGAGTGTCGGAGTGAGGGCAAAAAACCGCTCGAGGCCATCTTGCCAGTCCTTGCCATCGAGGCGCAACACATAGGTTTTAGCGCCTTGTGACTTCTCCTCTTCTACTGACAAAATGATCTCACGATTCGCGCCACCAGCAAAACGACCACTCACATCGAGCGCTTTGATACGGAAAGGCCAGCAAATGGCCTCTCCTGCTTTCCCGAGGACTTCTAAAGCGAGTTTGAGGCGCTCAGGTTCAGAGCTGCCCAAATAAAGCTCTGGAAGCTTTTTGGGCGAAAAGAAGGGATAGAGGGGAAAAATATGTGCCCCTGTGGCATCGATAGCACGATTTTCATAATCGGCAAGCTTTGCCAACGGCGTCCGAAGCGTGTAATCGATGATCACAATTCCGGGACGCACGCGTCGCACCTTCACACGAGAAAAGGCGTCGAGCGCTTTCAGCCGCGAGAGTGCTCCTCGAGGCGAAAAGGTATAGAGATTGGTCGGAGCATCACAGGAAAGATCCAAAAATTCGGCAAAAACAGAAGGGGCAACGATATCAGAAGTATGGCTGCGAGAGACAATCGTCGTTATCATATAGCATTCATCCGCTTGGCGTCTTGATTGCAGAAAGTGAATGACACAAAAGAGCACGCCAATACTTGCCCAAACAACAAGAGTCGACCTCAAAATGTAACGAAAGGCCACTTTGCCTTCGAGCTTTTCGTCCATACCTACTCTCGTTTTAAACTTTGGCATGAAAAACAGAAAATCTTTTCCTGCAGGCGGAAACGAGCCTTCGCCAAAATAATGAGCTCATCGAGTAGCCAGTCTTTCGGATGAGACCGGGCCCACGCTTTTGGATAGAGGCTTATTTTCGTAAAGCCTGGAAATGGATTGATTTCATTGACCCAAAACTGCCCGTCAGGAGTGAGGAAGAAGTCAATTCTAGCAAGCCCTGCACATCCGGCAACGCGATACATCTTTTCAGCAAGAGCCATCCCCTCGGCTACCTCC
>Ga0105104_10003976_pt1 | contig 10361 bp, 12 predicted proteins | sample PPLLaktember2015_3_FD_87034 | JGI IMG/M metagenome (GOLD analysis project Ga0105104, IMG submission 87034) | Freshwater sediment microbial communities from Prairie Pothole Lake near Jamestown, North Dakota, USA - PPLs Lake P7 Core (6) Depth... | ecosystem: Environmental > Aquatic > Freshwater >... | reverse complement strand
TCGCTCCCTCATTAAAATCCCATACAACGTACCATACTTCTTATACAGTGTCAATCAAATATATTTGTCACTTCAAGCTCGTCACGTGACTGCGATCACGAAGCTTGAGGCTTTGGAGAAAGAGCATCGCGGAAAGCACGATGCTTATGCATGCCGTTGTTTTTATTCTCTCTCTTAAATATCTATACGGTCTCAAGAAGAGAGCATGTGATCTTGAAGTAAATGCTGTGCGATATCACGTTATCATAAAAATCCATCCATCTTCATACAAGGTTCTTGCTTTTCCTTTATTGTTTAGTGATATTCACCATTGATTTAATTTCCCAGCGTTGCATCCACAAACGAAAAAAAGAATGTTATGGACGTCCAATGCTCACAAAGAGTCGCATCTGCGTTGGAAATTGATGAAGGTTGGAGGCTGTGTCATTCTTTGAACCTCTGTTTCAGAGAAGAGTGGGATGCGGTTTTCCCAGGTTAAACCGGTGGAACAGGGAATGTCTTGTATGGAGAGAGAACCAGAAGCGAGCATGAGCACATGAAAAAACTTCGCTGGGGTATTATTGGCGCGGCAGATATTGCAAGGCAAAATTGGCGGGCGATCTATGACAGCGGCAATTCGGTCGTTGCCGGTGTGGCCGGCAGGAACGTGGAACGGACCAGTCAATTCATAACACAGTGTCAGGCGGACTATGCATTTGAAGGGATGCCCAGGGTATTTAACAACTACCATCAGCTCATCGATTCTCCGGAGATCGACGCGGTCTATATTCCGCTGCCCACCGGCTTGCGTAAGGAGTACGTCCTTCGCGCGGCAAAAGCGGGGAAGCATATCCTCTGCGAGAAACCTTGCGGGTTATGCGGTGACGATGTTCAGGAAATGATCGAAACCTGCAGGGACCATAACGTACAATTTATGGACGGTGTCATGTTTATGCACAATCCGCGGCTTCGACGGATCCGCGAAGTGTTGAACGATAGCCGGAACATCGGTCAAATCAAAAGAATCTCTTCGATGTTCAGCTTCTGCGCTTCGGAAGAATACATGCGTACCAATATCCGCCTGCACAGCGAACTGGAACCTGCCGGATGCCTTGGCGATTTAGGATGGTATAATATTCGATTTTCTTTATGGACCATGAACTGGCAGTTGCCCCATGCCGTGACGGGACGAATAATTTCTCAGCGGGCCAATCAATCGAGCCCTGCGCCGACACCGGCAGATTTTTCCGGTGAATTACTCTATAACGACGTTTCTGCAGGATTCTTCTGCTCGTTTCTCACGGCATCCCAGCAGTGGAGTATCATCAGCGGGTCGGATGGAAGTTTGTCTCTGACCGATTTTGTCCATCCCGCGAACATCCATGAACCTTCGTTTGAGGTGAACCAGGTCCAGGAACGTGTGAAATGCTGCGACTGCACAGGCGCCCATACCGACAGCAGAACCTATGGTCAGGATACTCTTATGATTCGTAATTTTGTCAATCAGATCAATTCAGGCCGGTTGAATGAGGAATGGCCCCGGATCGCATTGTTGACACAGCGGGTGGTGGATGCATGTTACGAATCTGCAGTACAGAATAACAAACTGGTTTTATTGTAGATTGATGAAACGGAAAACCCTATGATTACACAGCTTGCGCATATCAATTTCTTTTCTGATCAACCCAAAGAAATGATTGATTTCTATGTTCAAAAACTCGGATTAAAAATTGCTTTTACTCTTGATCATGAGAACGGCGAACCGTTTGGGTGGTATATCGAATGCGGAAAAATGTCGTTCATTGAAATATTTGACCAAGCCGGCGCAGTTCAGCAATGGGGCGGGACGGTGGAGCAATTGAAATCCGGAAGCAGGTTCCGTCATGTCTGTTTTGAAGTAAAGGATCTGGAATCGTACCGGAATGTCCTTGCCGGAAGAAATGTTCCGATCACCGCGGTCACTGTTGGAATGGATAATTCAAAACAGGCATGGGTCAAGGATCCCGACGGCAACGACATTGAACTCATGGAATATACGCCGGCAAGTTTCCAGGTACGTGCACCTAAAAAATAATACTGTCGAATTACTCCCCATGGCGCATGTCAAACGAAAATATGCTGAATGTCTAAATTGCGGGTCCCGGCTTTCTGATTCATTTTCCTATTGCCCGCAGTGCGGTCAGGCCAATCATGACCTCAATATTCCGGTTCGTCATTTATTTGAAGAAGCGGCAGAAGGAATTTTTCACTTCGATATAAAATCACTTCGCACCATAAGCACTCTGACCTTCAAACCGGGCGTGATCACATCGGAATTTATCGCAGGAAAACGTGCCACCTACGTCGCCCCGGTCAGACTGTATATATTCATCAGTTTTCTTTTTTTTCTCCTGTTATCCCTGTCGTCTGCAGGCCATCGTGCGGAATCACCGACAGACTCGCCATCGACCACCACCGAAATAACATTCTATGATATCAATTCCAAGGAACTGCGGGGACTGAAGCTGGCGCAGCTTGATTCCGTGATGCAAGCCCACGGCATGAAGCGGTCGTTCATCAATAGATACTTCGTACGGCAACTGTCGCGTATTGAGAAGGAGGGAACGGAGGGATTTAACCACCGTCTCATGAAAGGGATTTCCTACATGATGTTTGCGGTGATGCCTCTCTTTGCATTGTTTGTTTTTCTCCTCTACAGGAAAAAAGCGGTGTATTATATCGGCACGCTGGTCTTTTCGATCCATTATCATTGTTTTGTGTTCCTTCTCCTCAGTGTCTCTCTTATCGTGGACCGGCTTGCAGATTTGTCCTTGATATGGCTTGTTCCCCTATTCATCTGTCCGGTGTATCTCTTTCTGGCGTTAAGGCACATGTATGGAGAAACACGGTTGAGGACGTGGGGAAAGACCTTGTTGGTCGGCGTGATGCAATTAATTTCAATTTTCCTTTCGTTATTGAGTATGATATTTATCTCCGTTCTGACATATTAAATGGATGGGTGAACTCATCAAACGCGTTGCGCTTCAGCGGCGAACCACGGCGGAGTGAAATAATCATTCACTTCATTCTTGCATTTCCTCGATTGTTTTGAGATATTCACATTCGGCAGTTGTATTCCACCACTTCACACACCACACAAAGGAAGAATTCTATGACAAACAATGCACACGTGGAGAAAAAGCTGCATTGGAAATGGGTCTTGTTATCGGTCGTCGCCGGTTTGATCATCGTCGGGGCATCTTATTTTATTGTCGCGCCGACATTCCATAGCGGTGAAGTTCAAGTATTGATGATGCTTGGCGGATGCATCGTGACCGGTGCGGTCATTGGATATTTTTCACCGGGGATCACCATCAATGAAGCCTCTTTGGGCGGGGCATTGGTGATGGTCATCATGTTTATTCTCCGTGCGGTGACCAATGCGGAAATTCATTTCACGACCTCCATGACCATCCTGCTGCTCATACTGGGAATTGGATTTTCATGGCTCGGCGGATGGGCCGGAGAAAAAATACAGGGGGATGAAACTTCTGCAGAGGAAAAACACACGAAGAAATTTCTCTGGAAGTGGGTGGTGGTCGGTGCCATTATTGGATTTGCACTGAACGTGTTGTTTGTCTTTATCCTTTCGACCCTCTTTCCTCCTCATATTTATAAATTATCAACGACCGGCTTTATCGTCAGTTTTGTGATTATGGGATTTGTTGTCGGTTATAAATCGCCCGGGATTACACTCAGCGAACCTGCGGTCGCCGGTTTATTTGCGGTGATACTCGATTGGATATTCTTGAGATTCATTATTACCTATCGTGTTCCCGGCAAATATATTGTTATAGGATTGATTATGGGTTTCTTTGTTTCACTCCTGGGCGCATGGCTGGGTGAGTTGTATCAGCAGTCACGGCAGAGGGAAAAAGTTGAAGTGTAAAAATCAGTTCACCATTATTGAAAAAAAGCCTCTCCGATGTACCGGGAGAGGCTTTTTTTCGTCCTGCAGAACCGGTGGAATCAAAGTTCTCTTTTTTGTATCTTTCACATATAACGTTATTAGTTGAAGAAACGATACCCATGGCACATCATTTAAAGAGGATCGGAATCCTGACCGGCGGCGGCGATTGTCCCGGATTAAACGCCGTTATCCGCAGTATTGCCAAACCGGCAATGACCCGGTATCAATCAACGGTTATTGGAATATTGGATGGTTTTGAAGGACTGGTTGAAGGAAGGATGAAAGAGCTTACTCCGAAAGATGTCGGCGGTATCGTGAATATGGGCGGGACGATCCTGGGGACGTCCAATAAAGGGAATCCCTTTCAATTTCCCGTCGAGACACCCCAGGGAATTGATGTCCTGGATTATTCGAATCATGCCATTCAAAATTACCGCGATTGGAATCTCGATGCGCTGATCGCCGTCGGCGGGGATGGGACAATGCATATTGTGGACCGGTTCACCGAACTCGGATTAAATTTTATCGGAGTTCCGAAAACCATCGACAACGATCTCTCGGCAACGGATGTGACGTTCGGATATGATTCTGCCGTTTCGGTCGCAACGGAAGCGATCGATCGTCTTCATACGACTGCGTCGTCGCATCATCGTGTCATGGTGGTGGAAGTTATGGGCCGGTATGCCGGATGGATTGCACTCGGGGCGGGAATCGCCGGCGGCGCGGACGGGATTCTTATTCCGGAAATTCCATTTCAGTGGGAAAAGGTGTTTGAACACGTTCTGCTCCGCAGCAAAAGCGGGAACCGGTTCAGTATTATTTGTGTTGCAGAAGGCGCAAAACCTGCAGAAGGCAGCGTGGTGGTGAGAGAAATGGATAAAAAGCGTACCGATCCGATTCGGTTAGGCGGCATCGGCGATCTCGTCGGACGGAAAATTGAAGAGAACACCGGACTGGAGACACGTGTGGTGGTGCTGGGACATGTGCTGCGCGGCGGCAGCCCCACGGCGTACGATCGTATTCTCGCAACGCGGTACGGCGCCAAAGCGCTCGAACTCGCAGCGGAAGGAAATTTTGGAACGATGGTCTGTCTGCGCGGAACCGAAGTGGGTGCGGTTCCCGTCAAAGATGCAATTTTGCATCTCCGGACTGTTCCACTGGATTCACAATATATCCAGACAGCAAAAATGGTCGGGACGTCATTTGGAGATTAGCATGAGAATACTCTTGTTCTCATGGCATATGTATCCGGGAACATGAACGAACCATGCTGGCGCATTCGTCATCGATAAAAATTATCGATCCGCAATTTCTGTGCACCGCATACTCTAACGGGTATTTCCCCATGGCGGATTCGAATACAGGGGAGATAAGCTGGTTTTCGCCGGATCCCAGGACGATATTTGAATTGGATGAATTTCATATCCCCCGCAGCCTTCTCCTGACGCTGAAGAAGAATGATTTTGAAGTATCTCTCAATAAACGATTTGAAGAAGTCATGCGGTCGTGCGCGGAACGTGAAGTAACCTGGATTTCAGAAACAATTATTCAGAGCTATCTTCGGCTTCATCATCTTGGACTCGCGCACAGTGTGGAAACCTGGAAGGGCGGCAGTCTTATCGGCGGTTTGTACGGCGTTGCCATTCACGGGGCATTTTTTGGCGAATCGATGTTCAGCCGCCGGCGTGACGGCTCGAAGATTGCACTGGTCCATCTTGTCAGGAGATTGAAAGAACGGGGATTCCTCCTTCTCGACACCCAGTACATCACACCGCACCTGAAAAGATTTGGAGCGCGGGAAATTCCGCGCAGCGAGTATATGAAACACCTGGCAGATGCGCTCACGATCACATGTTCATTTACCGATGAGGACTTATGATAAGCAATATCGTGGAACCGGTTATTACGCAGACCAATTTCCCCGGATTACATCTCAAAAACCGCGGCAAAGTACGCGATATCTATGATTTCGGCGAAGCGCTGCTGATCGTTGCCACCGACCGTCTTTCTGCATTTGATGTCGTGATGAACGAAGGCATTCCATATAAAGGAAAAGTGCTGACCCAAATCTCAGACTTCTGGTTTGAACAGACCAGGGACATCATTCCCAACCACCTCATTTCTTCCATCGTGTATGATTTTCCCTCCGAGTGTAAACCATACTGGGATGCTCTCGGTGATCGTTCGATGTTCGTCAAGAAAACAAAACCGCTCACCGTGGAATGCATCGTGCGGGGGTACCTGTCCGGATCCGGATGGATTGAATATCAAAAAAATAAAAGCGTGTGCGGCGTCCGCTTGCCGGACGGCCTCGTGGAGTCCTCCAGGCTCCCGGAACCGATTTTTACTCCGACGACGAAGGAAGAAGTGGGAAAGCACGACGAGAATATCACATTTGAAAAAATGGCCGATCTGATCGGCAATGAACTTGCGGAGAAGGTGAGAGATATTTCGTTAATCTTGTATCATCATGGGGCGGAACTTGCCGAAAAGAAGGGGATTATCATTGCCGATACCAAAATGGAGTTTGGATTGAATGATAACGGCGACCTCATACTGATAGACGAACTGCTCACGCCGGACTCATCCCGGTTCTGGCCTCAGGATAAATATCAGGCCGGCCGTGCTCAGGAAAGTTTCGATAAACAATTCGTTCGCGATTATCTTCTTTCCATTGATTTCAATAAAAAACCGCCTCCCCCCGCGTTGCCGATCGATGTGGTCTTAAAAACTTCGGCGTTGTATCTGGAAGCGCTCAAGAAATTAAGCGGACGAACACTGGTGTAGGGCGAACTGCAATGCTCCTCGCCGGCATGAACGCCGGGGAAAGGGCGATCGGACGAAGAGGGTCCAAGGAACTGAATGTCTGCGGTGTTCGTTTGAGTAACTGAATGAACCGGGAATCACATCAAGGAAGAAATGAAATTATCGGTATGAAGAAGCTCACTGAAGAAAATATTTTAGAAGCACTGAAGCAGGTCCAGGATCCGGATTTACACCGCAACATCGTGGAGCTTGGTTTCGTCAAGAATCTGGGAATCGCGGGAAACAACATCAGATTCGATTTACAGCTCACCACACCAGCTTGTCCTGTGCGGGATCAGTTTATCGCGGAGTGCGAGAAAGCGATCCGCGGAGATCTTGCGGATGTCGGTAAAATCGATATCACCATGACGTCGCATGTCCAGCGAAACACCCATGCGACGAAAGATCAAATCCTCCCCGGGGTGAAGAATACCATTGCCGTGGCCAGCGGAAAAGGCGGAGTGGGAAAATCGACCGTCGCGGTCAACCTGGCTGTGGCACTGGCGATGGATGGTGCATCGGTTGGTCTGATCGATGCTGATATTTATGGGCCAAGTATACCGCTCATGTTCGGCATCAACGAGAGGCCCAAAGTCAAGGACAATAAACTGCAGCCCCTGGAGCGGTACGGGGTAAAAGTGATGTCGATTGGTTTTCTTGTCGATCCGATGGAAGCGGTCATATGGCGCGGGCCGATGGCCAGCGGCGCGATGAAGCAATTTTTGTCGGATGTTCAATGGGCCGATCTGGATTATCTTATTCTGGATATGCCGCCGGGCACCGGCGATATCCAGCTCACACTGGTCCAGACCATTCCACTGACCGGAGCGGTCATCGTCACCACTCCGCAGGATGTCGCCCTTGCCGATGCGAAAAAAGGCCTGGTGATGTTCAATAAAGTCCATGTGCCGGTCCTGGGGATTGTGGAAAATATGAGCTACTTCATCTGCAGCCATTGCGGTCAACGCGAAAATATTTTTGACAGCGGAGGAGGGAGGCGAACCTCTGAAGAACTCAACGTCCCGTTCCTCGGCGAAATTCCCATCGATACCAAAGTGCGCATTGGGGGAGATAAGGGGATTCCGATCGTCTTCGGGGAACCGGATTCGCCGCAGGGGAAAATAATTCAGGGAATTGCGCGGAAACTTGCGGCACAAATCAGTATTCAATATCTTGGAACGCCCGCGGTACCGAAGATTGAGATATTGGTTCCTGATCAAAATTAGTTTGAGAAGAACCTCCGGGGTAGGGAACGTCAATCGGCGAAAGAATTGAACATGGTCACCAGCGAAGCAATTGAAGCAAGTCTCGAACGTCTCCGGATATTTCTTGCCATAGACGGTGGAAATGTTCAATTAGTGCAAATCAAGGAAAACGGCGTCGTGGAAGTCCGGTTGCTGGGATCCTGCATCGGGTGTCCGATGTCGCTGATGACGCTGCGTGCCGGCATTGAGCGTGCGTTGATGATAGAACATCCGGAAGTCAAAAGAGTAGAACAGGTAAAATAAGTTTTGTTGCGCCGTTCCTCCGGTTCTCCTTATTTCCCTTTTTTCATATCCACGTCGGAAAGTTTTCCCTCCTTCAACTGAATAACTCTCGCAGGATATTTTTTCACAAGATCGTAGTTATGAGTGGCCATAAGAATTGCGGTGCCGCGCATGTTGATTTTTGTCAGTAAATCCATGATCTCGGCAGAAGACGTCGGATCAAGATTACCGGTCGGTTCATCCGCCAACAGGACCACCGGTTCATTCACCAGAGCCCGCGCAATGACGACCCGCTGTTGTTCACCGCCTGACAATTCGTGCGGCATCTGGTAGCGTTTATGACTCAGACCGACGTCTGCGAGGACGTGCAGTACCTTCTTCTTGATTTCACTGCGCCGGGCATTGGTGACAAACAGTGCGAATGCCACGTTATCGTAAACCGTGCGGTCCTCCAGCAATTTAAAGTCCTGAAAAACTATTCCCAGCCGGCGCCGCAGAGCAGGAATTTGACGGCTTTTAATCGATGAAGAATCGTAGGTGGATATCCTGACTTTGCCCGATGTCGGCAGGAGATCAAAATAGAGCAACCGCAGGAGCGTACTTTTTCCCATACCGGTCTGTCCGACGAGATACACAAATTCGCTTTGCTCCATCGAAAAATTGATGCCGTCCAGTACACGCTGATTGTCAAATGAAACACTGACGTTTTGGAGATCAATCATTCTTCCGCCTGTTCTTTGAGATCATGACCGCGAGGGTGATTGCTTCCAGCATGCTTGAAAGCTGGGCTTTATTCCTTCCGGCAATGTCATACGCCGTGCCGTGATCCGGAGATGTTCGAACGACAGACAGTCCGGATGAAAAATTCACACCCTTGCCAAAGGAATTCAGCTTCAATGGTATCAATCCCTGGTCGTGATACATGGCAAGAATGGCGTCGAATTTCTTATACCGATGGGTGCCAAAAAAGGAATCGGCCGGAAAAGGACCTTCGGCGAGTATTCCGGACGCCTGTGATTCCGCGATCGCGGGACTGATGATTTCATTTTCTTCCATGCCGATGAGGCCGTTCTCTCCGCTATGCGGATTAAGCGCCAGGACTGCAAGTGTAGGACTCTTCAGACGAAAATCCCTCTTTAATGATTCATCGATGATGGAGATCTTCTCCATAATTTTCTCTTTGGAGATTTGCGCCGCGACATTCTTCAACCCGGTATGGATGGTCACCAATCCGACGCGCATCGTGTCGGAGATCAGCATCATTGCAACACGCTGGGACCGGGTAAGCAAAGCGATCATTTCCGTCTGGCCGGGAAAATTGTACCCTGCTAAATTGAGCGCTTCTTTGGACACCGGTGCGGTGACCATCGCCGAGGCCTTTTGTTGAAGGCACAATTCGACGGCCCGTTCGACCGCGATGCCAGCAGACCGTCCGGACGCCTTCGTCGGAATACCATAATGGATATCAGCGCCAATACCGTCGCCCACATCGACGACAGGGGTGATGCGCGGAGAGGGGCGCTGGAGGGAGGCAAGGGTTGCCCGTTCAAGGTTCAGGGGTATTTTAAATTGTTTTGCACAATGTTCAAAGACGCTGAGCGGACCGACCAGGAGCGGGCTGCTCACTTTCTTAACGGAAGGATGAACCGCTGCTTTCAACGCAAGCTCAGGGCCGACGCCGTTAAAATCGCCTATCGTAAGAGCGAGTATCGGTTTCAATAATTCTCCATTTTTGTAAGAATAAAATTTCCCATCTTCCGCTGGTCGGTAAATATAAAACGCCGGTTCAATTTTTCGTATGTCCATATCTCTGCCGGCGCCGTGTTGGGTTTCAGCAGACGGTTGACGATGGAGGGAGATCCGAATAATATATAAATTCTTCCCCGGTCGGTTTTGTAGCCGTCATTTTCAGTGGAAGTTGAAAACCGCTTGATGGTTTCGTCAACACGGCGGTAGTATTCTGCCATCGCCGGATTAAACGCGCGTGTCGTATCGGGATTTCTTTTGTGCCAGAATTCACGGAACGCGGCCATCGATTTGCTGGAACTGAATGCCGACATGCTGTCCAGTTCTCCCGCCGTTGCAATATGCCGCAATGCATCCACCGCCACTTTAAACTCGGATAGTGAGTGCGGCTTCCG
>Ga0105104_10003975_pt1 | contig 10365 bp, 10 predicted proteins | sample PPLLaktember2015_3_FD_87034 | JGI IMG/M metagenome (GOLD analysis project Ga0105104, IMG submission 87034) | Freshwater sediment microbial communities from Prairie Pothole Lake near Jamestown, North Dakota, USA - PPLs Lake P7 Core (6) Depth... | ecosystem: Environmental > Aquatic > Freshwater >... | reverse complement strand
CGACAATACGCATGATTCTCTCGCTTATAAAACCGACGGAAGGCGAGACGGAAATTTTCGGACATTCACTCAAAACTTACAGGTCGGAAGCGCTGCGCCGCGTAGGCGGAATTGTTGAAAAACCTGATTTCTATCAATATCTCTCCGCATATAAAAACCTGGAAATTATCGGCAGACTTTCAGGCGATGTAAATCGCAAGAAAATCTACGAAGTACTCGGCCTTGTAGGTTTAAGCGACAGGGCAGGCGACAGGGTCAAAACATATTCGCACGGAATGAAACAGCGCCTCGGCATTGCACAGGCCTTGATTTCCGATCCAGAGCTAGTTATTCTTGATGAACCGACGAACGGGCTCGATCCCCAGGGTATGAAGGAAGTACGCGATCTCATAATACATCTTTCTCGTGATCGGAAAAAAACAATTATTCTTTCTTCACATCTGCTGAACGAAATAGAATTGGTCGCCAACCGGATGGCAATTATTAATAAAGGTGAACTAGCCGTTCAGGGAGATGTCAATGCTTTATTAAATGAAGGAGAAAAGAGCGTGATCCTTCATGCAGAACCCCGGCAAAAAGTAATCTCTGTCCTGAAGCGCAGGAAAAAGTTCCTTAAAAAAATTATTGAAAAAGACGGAGAGTTTGAAGTTATAATGGATTTCGCATATATCCCTGATTTGAATAAGGCGCTCGTCGGTGCCGGTGTTCAGGTGAAGGCGCTGATTCCGCGCCGTTCGCTGGAAAATCTTTTTCTGTCGATGACGGAAAATGCGGCATAGGACTGCATATGACCCGATTAATTCGCAGCGAACTCGTTAAACTTTTCTTTAAAAAAAGAACCTATATCGGCTTTGGAATTGTCCTTTTGATCGTACCGCTGATAGAAATAGCAATGAAACTGGAAGGCGGCCGGTTTCTGACGATAGCAATGCGCGGATTGTCGCAGGACTTTCTTTTCTTCGGGAATCTGTTTAACGGATGGTTCCTAGCCCATCAAATAATGAACAGTCTCTGGTTTCATATTCCGCTCCTGATCTCGTTTGTTGCAGGAGATCAGCTTGCCGGCGAGGCAACAGCAGGCACGTATCGCCTGATTCTTATCCGGCCTGTATCACGCACAAGCATTTTTACGGCTAAGTATATCACGACTATTATCTATACTGTCCTTTTCGTTTTCTTTCTCGCCGCATTAAGTATCGGATTGGCAATCGCACGTCTCGGACGGGGTGATTTGATAGTTGTTGCGCGGGGAATTCTCATTCTGCCGGAATCCGATGTTGCCTGGCGTTTTCTAATCGCATATCTTCTTGCCGCCTGGGCGATGATTACGATTGCATCGCTTGCGTTTTTCTTCTCGTCGTTCGTGGAGAATGCTATCGGGCCCATCGTTGCAACTATGGGAGTTCTGATAGTGTTTACCGTTATCAGTGTCATTCCTGTGGAATTGTTTGAGATCCCGAAAAGATTTCTTTTCACAAAATATTTGAATATGTGGCAGAAGATATTTCAGGATCCGGTTCCGTGGAATGAGATTAAAACAGGTATTCTGTTTATGGGGGCATGGACGCTTGCCGGCGTGCTGAGCGCCTGGGCCGTGTTTGTGAAGAAAGATATTTTATCCTGATTTTCTAAAACAAATTTATCACCTGCCGATAAGAAAATTTATTTTAAAAGGATATAATTACCGGTAAATTATCCGTTTACTGAATGGAAATTCCAATGCATCTCTGGTTAAATATCCTTATTTTTATATCTAACAAAAATAAATTTATTGAAAAGGATTTTTATGAGTATTGCGGGGTTGACAATAATCGCCGAATCGATCAATGATTCGGTGCCTTCTACTCATGTGTTATTCGAAAAAAATGATATTGCCGGCATAGTTGAATTGGCAAGATCGCAGGCAGAAAGCGGAGCGGCCTATATAGATGTGAATGTCGGGCTGCGTTCTCCCGGTTTTATGTCGGATGTAGTAAAAAAAATTCAAGAACGTGTCACACTTCCGCTGTCAATCGACACGCCCGATCCTGAAATTGCCGCTGCGGGACTGGATGCATACAATCCGGAGCGTGCAGGGAATAAAAAACCGATCCTGAATTCCATTTCTCAAGCAAGGCTGCAAATGTTCGATATATATAAAAAGCGGGCATTTATTCCGATTCTCCTTGTCACAGAGGGCCCGGATCAAAACGGCGATTTAAAGATGAATAAGACGGCAGAAGAGACGCATGCAACAGCTCAGGTAATGATAAAAATTGTGCGCGAACGAATGGGCGGTGTGAAAAATACAGAGATTATTTTTGATCCCGGCATTATGCCGATTGGAAGCGACTCGGAAGGAAATTTTAAGCGATTGATCAACTCGATCAAATTGATTCATGAAGATCCGGATCTCAAAAACGCAAACATGTCGGTCGGATTAAGCAACTTTACAGTTATGCTCCCGTCAAAACGAGCAGACGGATCGCCGGTAAAAGGCCCGTTAGAAAGCGCATTCCTGACGATGGCAATGCCGATGGGCTTCAATACCATAATCGGTTCAGTCAAACGCAATTATTCGCTCCTTCCGGAAGATCACCCTGCTATGCAATGCCTGAAGGATGCGCTTCAATTAGAAGGTTACGATGTTATAATGAGAGTAATGAGTTTTTATTCTTAGAAAATATTTTACAGGAAACGAGTATCAAATAAAATGCCGTTTGAGTTTGTCACAACAGGAAAGCCGATAACGCCGCGGGAAAGGAAGTATTCGCGGCTTTTATTGCTTTTTGAAGATATTGTAAAAGTACCCATGTTCGGATGCCAGCATTGCGGTGAATGCATTCTTTCTTCCACGGGTTTTGTCTGCAGCCAGCGATGCCCCAAGCGTCTGCGCAACGGGCCGTGCGGAGGAACCGGTGAAGGAGGAAGGTGCGAAGTATATCCTGATAGACAATGTGTATGGTATAAAATTTATTACCGGTCAAAATTATTTAGCCGGGTAAGTTTGCTGTATAAACTGAATAATATTCATAATTGGAATTTGGAAGGGACATCGGCATGGCTGAATGTGTGGATGAAGAGGATAGCAGCGCCGATCTGGTTTGTTCGCGGTGATAAACGGAAGGTTAAGGAAATTCTCTCTAATGTCGTTCAAAGAAAAAATTGAATCGGGAAAGTTTATCGTTTGCGGCGAGATCGGGCCGCCCAAGAGCTGCGACGGAGATGTCATAAGGGAAAAATCCAGGTACTTCAAAGGCATCGTCGATGCGGTGAATATTACGGATAACCAGACTGCAGTTGTCCGGCTATCGAGCATAGCTTCGGCAAAAATTTTGATGGACGAGGGTGTCGAGCCGATTTTTCAAATGACCTGCCGTGACCGCAACAGGCTGGCCATACAAAGCGATTTATTGGGTGCCGCTGCGCTTGGTCTGCATAATCTGCTCTGTCTTACCGGAGATTATCAGAAATTTGGCGACCAGCCGGAGGCAAAAGGAGTATTCGATTTGGATTCGATCCAGCTTATTGCGGCGGCCGCTAAAATGAACAGCGGCTATTTGCTTTCCGAACAAGAGATGAAAAAAAACCCCGATTTTTTTATCGGCGCCGCTGCGAATCCGTTTGCCGAACCTCTCGAAATGCGGGTCATTCGATTGTTTAAAAAAGTTAAGGCGGGAGCGCGTTTTATCCAGACCCAGCCGGTATTTGATATGAATCTATTTCAGCGCTGGATGGAAAAAGTTGTCGAGCTTGGCCTGCATGAAAAATGTGCAATTGTTCCGGGTGTAATGCCGGTGAAATCTGTAAAAGCTTTATATCATATGAAGAAGGAAGTTCCCGGCGTAAAAATAAATGACGAATATATCGAACGTCTGGAAAAATCTACTGATCCTAAAGAAGAAGGAGTGAAAATTGCAGTAGAGATGATCCTTGCACTCCGAAAAATAAAAGGCGTACGCGGCATACATATTATGCCGGTCATGTGGGAAAGTATTACTCCGATTATCGTCAAAGAAGCAGGGTTAATTACAGCCTGACATTTCTCCTAAAGAACAGATTCTAAAAAAAATAAACGTGAATATTCGAACGAGATTGGAAAGCATCCGCAGCGCTTTTCACCCGACTTTCTGGGTTGCCAACGGAATGGAATTGTTCGAGCGCCTGGCATACTACGGCCAGCAGATCGTTTTCATGATTTACCTGCGCAATAAGCTCGGATTCACTGAAGCAGAAGCGGGACAGATTTCCGGAATTTTCGGCGGATTGATTTATTTGCTGCCGATTCTCGGAGGCACTCTCGCCGATAAGTGGGGATTCCGCCGCGCATTCAATATCGCGTTTTCCATTCTAGCTCTCGGCTATTTCCTAATCGGTTCCTTAGGAATGAGTGCGTTTACCGGGGTCTACGGTAATTTCAATCTCTACTGGCTGCTTCTGATTTTCTTAATATTGACAGCGTTCGGCGGCTCGTTCATTAAACCATCTGTGCTGGGAACGGTTGCAGTGACATCGAAAGAGGAAACAAAGTCGCTGGGATTTGCCGTTTACTATTGGCTGGTCAATGTCGGTGCGCTGCTGGGACCTACCATCGCATATTTTGTGCGCGACAGTTTTGGAAATGAATTTGTGTATCTGGTGTCGTCGATCAGCTGTCTCGCTATGCTTGTTGTTAATTTGATGCTTTACAAAGAAGTAAAAAGTGAGCGTACGGAAGTTGTAGAATCGCTCGGAAAAAAGATCGCAAACCTGTTTGTGGTGCTGGCAAATTTTAAATTCATGATTTTTCTGCTTATTTATTCTCTCTACTGGATTATTTTCTGGCAGGAATTCATAATCGTTCCGTATTACGTTACCGATTATATCGATGTGAACGCGCCGTACGAAATACTTCAATCATGGGCAGGTGCCGGTGCGATTATTCTCTTTCAGATTCCGCTTAATCGCCTGACAAAAAATATTCCAACCCGTACGGCTATAGTTCTTGGTTTCGCAATTTCCAGTTTGATATGGCTTATCATAGGACTTTATCCGAGCATTCCCACGATAGCGGCAGGTATTGTTGCATTTGCAATCGGTGAAATGATTCAAGCGCCGCGGTATTATGAATATATTTCAGAAATTGCGCCTCCGGGCCAGCAGGGATTGTTTCAGGGATACGCTTTTTTACCAATTGCAATTGCACGGTTTGTCGGCGATCCCATCGGCGGGTGGCTGTATCAGACATCCAAAGCAAACGGTAAACCTGAAATGGTATGGTACGCGCTGATTGGCATCGGCATGCTCGGCACGCTTCTGATGATGCTCTATAATAGACTCGTAAAACCGGATCATATAAAATAGGAAGTATAAATATGAAAAAACATAATGCAGGGATATTACTTCTCTTTGTATTAACTGTTAATTCTGCATTTGCAAAGAATATTTCAGCAGCATCGGATGCAGACACTCTTCTTGCGAAGGTTGTGGATGGATTCGCAGATGTCCGGGACTTTATCGTTACAATCGATGCTGAGGTTAAAATGGAGCAAATACAGGTTCCCAATATGCATGCAACGATGTATTTTAAAAAGCCCGATAAAATTCATTTTGATTCGGAGGGATTTTTATTTGTGCCGCGGGACGGCATTGCGCTGAATCCTGTAGTGTTATCCGATCGGTATAATGCGTCACTGATGGAATCGGAAAAATTGGACGGTAAAATGCTCTATAAGCTTCAGCTTGCTGCGAAAGAAACAAAGACAAAACTCAGGCAAATGTACGTTTGGATAGAATCGGTAAATTGGACGATCGCTAAAATTGAAACTATCCCGTACGAAGGCAGAACGCTTTCGATGGTTTTTACATACGGGTTCGTGCAGGAAAAATTTTGGCTGCCCGCTAAAGTTGTATTTTCTTTCGGCTCGGCCGGGGAGAGGGGGAAAGCTTCGGATAATTTAAGTTCGCAGCAAGCAGAGCAGTTCGGCCAGATGCCGCGCACGATGCCTCGAAATGGTTCGGTCGCTATTCTGTATTCGGATTATAAGGTAAATACAGGCATCGATGATTCTGTATTTAAAGAAAAGAAGTAGGGGGGTGATTTATCACTGTATGGGTGCGATGCGGCGTGCCAATACGATACACATAAAATGAAGGGCTTTCATTGAGTTCGGCATTCAAGCTGATTTCTGAAGCGGTGATTTTAATGGAAAACATATTCATTTACCTTCTTTAATAATTATTTTGTCCGTCTTGTTGTCGTTAATATACAGCACTACAGCAATGTGGCAAGGGGTTTTATATGCAATTCGTTGCCTAAATCGATATTATATATTTTCTTTTTTACAAGGATTTTCTTTATCGAACCGCCATGTTAACGGATTGTTTATTATATAGTCGCGGATATTGTTTAAATCCTTCTCGTTTTGAATAACATGATCGTAAAACCTTGGTTGCCAGGCGAAATCAGGTTGTGTTTTGCGAATTTATATGAGACACGGCTTTTGTATTGCCTTATAATGTATGATAACGAGCCGTGTGTCAGCATTGGATTATGTGTTTTTGTTATTCCACCTGTAGAGACGCGATTAATCGCGTCTCTACAATGAATACTTTCACATAATACGATAATTCCGTGAATATGGTTTGGCATTATGATGAATTCATCTAATTGTACATTTAAATATCGTTTACTTATTTCCTCCCAATTATTTTTGGCAATTATTCCGGATTCATTCATATGCATTTCTTCTCCGGTTATATCTCCGTAAAAGCACTTATGTCCTTGAGTACAAATTGTAACAAAATATTCTCCAGGAGATGAATAGTTATATTCTTCTAATCGCGTAGATTCAATTCTGTATCTGTTTTTATATAATGTCATTAATGGTGATCAAGGCTGTAAACGAAATGATAAATATGACGCTTTTTAATATAGCGCAATACCGGTAAGAGGGTAATACTATTTTTTGGATAATAATGACCGGCAAATAATGTCAAGAAACGGTTCGGTGGTAATTCTATACACGACGCGTAAAGGCTCGCTGCCGGGTGCCCCTGCGTGTTTATCAATATTTTTAAATAACCGATTTGCGGCAGATTGTTTATTTCAAACAGTAATGTATCGAATCGAAATATTGATTTATTTTATCCGGAATTTTCTGCTTTACAGGATAAAAATGATGCTATTTCAAATATAGCGCCGCTTTTATAATATTTCAGAATTAGCCGCAGGTATCATTTTGTTTATTTTTGCAAGCCGGCGTCATATTTGTATGTTTTATCCTTGTAAATGCAATTAGAAAAATATAAATTAACTACAGTATACATTTCAGTATTAAGGCATTTCGTATATCATTAGTTTCGATATTGATTTTAATTTTGGTAAATCAATTTCGAAGGAGGAGATCGCACCATGACAAACCAGCAGATAAAAATAGTTGTCACAGCGCCGTATTTCGGCTCTCTATTCCAAATCGCTATACTCGATCACTTCAAAAAGTTAATTAAACCGGAAAATTTATCATTCCGATCTTCCTCGGCTGAATTGGATAAACAAAGTGAAAGCTTGGGAAAATTGTTGTCTGAGAATAAACCTACTGTTTTAATAGCTATTTCAATGTGTCCTACCCCTGATATTATTTCGCTTTATAGGAAGCACAATATCCCGATTATTTTAGTGGATGAAGAAGCATCGGGAGCATCCACCGTAAGTACGGATAATTTTGCGGGCGGACATATGGCTACAGAGCATCTCATTTCAAAAGGGAAAAAGAAAATAGGCATTGTCAATGGCAAAACTACATCCAGCGGAAATCATTCCGGGAATTACAATGCTAGAAAGCGGCTCGAGGGATTTAGAGACGCATTAAAAATTCATGGACTCACTATGCCGGTCGGATGTGATATAGAGGCGCCGAATTATTCCCGTGAAGACGGTGTTGCAGCAATGCCGAAGTTAATATCAGCAGGTGTCGATGGCATTTTCTGCGCGGCTGCAGATAACTGCGCACTTGGTCTTCTTATAGTCGCTAAGGAACGAGGAATTAAGATACCTGAGGATATTTCGGTTATTGGTTTTGATGATCTGCCAATTGCACGTCTTTCAACTCCGGGACTTACGACGATTCAACAGCCGATGGATGAAATAGTGGATGCAGCGTATAAAATGGCGACGATACAGCATGATGAGATTCTTAGAAGTCCACAGAAGGTATTGTTCAAACCCAAACTCATTGTTCGACAGTCAGCATAACATACGGGGGCAATTCAAGAATTGCCCCCGCGGATTCTCTGCTTTTTCCCTCCGGTAAAAGAGACGTTTAGGCTCACCGGGTATCGTAATATTTGTCTTTCCAGGGTAGTTTATACAGCATCACTATCCAACATTTTGTATTACGATTTTATTTATAGCTGCCGTCTGGAAGAGTTTAAAAATCGTGCGGCAGATCCTGCGAATGACAGGTTTAATATTCTCAGTCTTGCATTCGATTCAGGTTTTAAATCCAAAGGATCATTCAATTCCATCTTTAAAAAGAATACCGGTATGACTCATCCGAACATAAATCGAAGCTCCGAAATATTCCGCAATGATTCTTAACAATTAAAAAACCTTTTGCGCAATCCAGATCAAACCGGCTGTCACCCCTGCCGCTACAATAATTCCCGTAACGAGCAGTGTTTTTGTTATTGACGGTAAACTCCATTTTACCTCGAAGTCCATAGGAATGTATGCCACGCCGGATGTGTCAGGTATGCCTGTATTAAAATAACTTGCTAGAATCCGTCCGGATGATCCTTTCCGCAGATATAACAGATCGCCCACATGTCCGTATTCCGAAAGAATGATCTGTTTCCCGTTCCTCAGGTAAGGCAGTAATTCCTGTGTGGCATATTGCGGCGGATCGGAAAAATCCAGACTTCCACTCAAGAGCAATGTCTCAACATCGGATGATCGGAGAATTCGCAGCTCCTTCGGTATGGGTTGAAGAGGAATTTGAGCATACAAAAGAGGACCCCAGAATATCGTGTTTAACGGAGATCCGATTAACGAATCAGGATATTCCATGAATGAACGTATCTTGGAAGTGTCCAGATCGGCGCTGACCGCCTTTGAAGCAAGCTCACCCCAGGTCATCATCGACGGCAGCATATAATCATAAGCCAATGAAAGCAAAGCTATGCCGCTATAATCGCCTTCTTCCGCCTGAACGAATGCATCGAAAACAAGTGCAGAAGTATTACGATGAAAAAGCATGCAGAATGCCGTAATTTTTACTTTTCCCGGATTGATTGAAAAGAGCAGATATTTTTCCGGCATTGTCTGAAAAACTTTTTTTATCGTTCCAATTAGATCGGGGCAGCGGGCAGACATAACAGAATCTTTCGACCAAAGCTGCGCGTAAATTTTAAGTTGTTCATCGACTGTCTGCGGATCCCACATACAGTGGCCCGGCGGATTAACGCCTATCATGATTGAACGATGTATGCTTTCCGGATACATCAATCCATACAAATATGCGACACGCGTACCATAACTTTCACTCTGTAAATTGATTCTCTGATATTTCAAGATGCGGCGAACGTCCTCCATATCTTCGATGGTCTGCGGGATTGTATATCCATTCCAATCGATGCCTTCCCGGGCAAACCGTCGAGCGACAGCTTCCCAGGACCTTGCGAGTTTTCTCAGCGATCCCTCGGTAAGAGGATTATCGTCTTCTTTTAGAGTTTCAACAACTTCCGGGCAATCGAGTTTTACCGAACCGTCTACTCCTCTGTAACCGACCATTACGAAATCATGTTCTTTCAGCAGTGTGTCAAAAGGTGTACAGTTCATGTTGCTTTGACCCGGACCTCCGGCGAGATAAAAAATCGGTTCGCGGGGAGTTGTTGAGAGGGCATGAATGCGGATGACAGGAAGATGGATGAGTCTTGATCCCGAGGCGTTCCTGTTTTCAGGCAATGTGATCGTACCGAAATCGGCTGCATATTCTGCCGATCCTGTTTTGAATGTGCCTTTCTCGGAGACAAAGGCATTCTCAGCAGAAGGTTCGACAGGATCCGGGTAATCGTATTTTTTTCCGCCGCATCCTGTGAAAAGAAAAGTTATTGCAATCATAAAAAATAAACGGTTGGCTATCTTATTCATGGCATGCTTATCCGGTTAGTAAATAAATTAGAATTCATATTTTATTCCAAATACAGGCAGAGTTCCCCACATTTCTTCTTCTTTGATTTCGTCCTTCACTTCATTCCAGATAAAGGATGCAATGTTTCTTCTGCCGTAAGCATTCCATATACTCAGGTATACCGTAAGCGTTGAAGATGAGAAATAGTATCTCTTATCCACGCGAAGATTCAATGAATGAAAATCGGGGAGGCGTACAGCATTTATTCTTGCCGCAT
>Ga0105104_10003974_pt1 | contig 10368 bp, 8 predicted proteins | sample PPLLaktember2015_3_FD_87034 | JGI IMG/M metagenome (GOLD analysis project Ga0105104, IMG submission 87034) | Freshwater sediment microbial communities from Prairie Pothole Lake near Jamestown, North Dakota, USA - PPLs Lake P7 Core (6) Depth... | ecosystem: Environmental > Aquatic > Freshwater >... | reverse complement strand
TCCCAATGGTCAAACTGGCTCGCGCACCACGCCGCCGAGGACGGCGGCTGAGCAATTAGGGCTCCCCATGCCCACCGCTCCCCTGCCCCTGCGGCCGGCAGGGGATGTACGCCAGACTCGCCGACCATTCCCAATGGCTAGCTCACCTCGCGCACGACGCCGTCCCGGCCAAAACACCCTGACCAGGACATCCGGACTTAGCCGGGACTGATAGCCGACCGCAGGGGCGGCTGGAGCCCTTGTTGCTCCCTCGCCGTCCGCGGCGAGGGAGTGCGCCAGACTCGCCGACCATTCCCAATGGTCAAACTGGCTCGCGCACCACGCCGCCGAGGACGGCGGCTGAGCAATTAGGGCTCCCCATGCCCACCGCTCCCCCGCCGTCATCGGCGGGGACGTGCGCCGGACTCGTCGACCATTCCCCGTGGACCTGAAACCCGGATGATTAAGATATTTTCGAGTATATATGTATAATAAATCAATCCATGATTTTCCTTCCGGGAGATTGAAATGGCCGAGATAAAAACAAAAAAGACCGATCAGAGCGTTCAGAATTTCCTCGACGAAGTGTCCGATGAAAAACGACGCCAGGACAGCTTTGCCGTCCTGGAGCTGATGAAACAGGTAACCGGCATGGAACCGAAAATGTGGGGGACCAGTATAGTCGGCTTTGGCTGCTACCACTACAAATACGAGAGCGGCCGCGAGGGCGACTCGCTGCTCGTGGGTTTTTCCCCACGCAAACAAAACCTGACCCTTTATATCCCTGGGGGTTTCGAGCGCCGCGACGCGCTGATGAAAAAGCTGGGCAAGCATAAGACCGGCAAGGGCTGCTTGTATATCAATAAAATCGAGGACGTCGATCTGTCCACCTTGAAAGAACTGGTCGCCCAGTCTTATCAGGATGCCAGGACCGGCATGTATGAGGGTTGTAGGGACTGAATCGCGCCGGTTGAAACGAATGTGGAGATCTCTACTTGACAATTAGAACTTTTGTTCTATAATAGATATAATCTGACCACTCTCAGGTAGGGGGAAATCGAGTGGTCAATTTTTATGACAGCTTTATTGAACTCTGGTTTGGTTTATGAATGAGCGGGATCAAGGAGGTTCTATGAGTTCTTTAGATCAAGCAGTCGAGACGCAGTTAAAGAATATCCAGGCGAAAACAGGCAAAACATTAGAAGAGATAAGCAGGATCGTTCACGAAAGCGGGCTGACCAAACACAGCGAGGTGCGCGAGATGCTCCAGCGGCAGTTTGGGCTGGGGTATGGCGACGCCAATACCCTGGTGCATCAGGTATTCAAGTCGGATGGTCAGAGCGCGGCGCAGGCCAAAGGCGCGACCACCGAAGACGTAGTCGGCGAAATCTATTCGGGCCCCAAAGCCGGGCTGCGTCCCATCCACGATCAAGTGATGGCGGCCATCCACCAGTTTGGAGAGTTCGAGATTGCGCCAAAGAAGGGTTATATCAGCTTGCGGCGCAAGAAACAGTTTGCGATGGTCGGGCCCGCTGGGAATACAAAAGTCGAGGTGGGTCTGAATATGAAGGGCGTGCCCGCCACCGATCGGCTGGTCGAACAGCCCCCTGGCGGCATGTGCAATTACAAGGTCAGGGTTTCCAGCGCCGGCGAAGTAGATGCCGAGCTGGTTGGCTGGATCCGCCAGGCCTACGACAGCGCAGGATAATTTTTTTACTGAAAAGAAATATATGGAGGCATGATGGGTATTAATTACGTAGGTACTGTATGTGTTTTTGTCAGCGATCAGGACCGCGCTAAAGATTTTTACACGCGCGTCCTGGGTATGGAGCTGCACACCGACCAACCCATTTACCCGGGCGCAGCCAACCGCTGGGTATCGGTCGCGCCTGCCGGGGCAAAGACGGAGATCATCCTGTATCTCCCCGATGAAAACTGGCAGCATTACAGCCAGGTGGTGGGCAAGTCCCAGGCCGTGACCCTGGATGTGACCGATATGGTTTCCCTGGCAAAAGATTTGAAAGCCAAAGGGGTGGTCTTCACCACGGAACCCGACCCCCAGCCCTGGGGCACCTCCGCCTTCATCCAGGATTCGGAAGGCAATCAGATCCTTCTGGTCGAACAACCCACGGGAGGGTAGCTCCTTAGTCCTGCTAGACTCCTCCCCCAAAAATCCCGCTTTTGGACTTTTGGGGGAGGTCGGGAGGGGGTGGATGATCAACTCCCGTACAATCGGATCAGCTCCTGTTTCCCGATCTTCCCGGTTGGGGTCATCGGCATCTGTGGGATGACCAGGATCGCCGCCGGGCTGTCCGCCTTACCCAGGATAGCCTGGCAGTGTTCGAGCAGCGCTTCGGGTGTGGCGGTCTTGTCTGCGTACAGCTCGACCACGCCCAAAGCGATCTGCCCGGCCTGCGCGTCAGTTTTGCCGATCACCCCCGCATAGTGCACGGCAGGGTGGCGCAGCAGCGCCTCCTCCATGTACCGTGGATAGATCACCTTGCCGCTGCTCATGATCCGCTCTGACCAGCGTCCCAGCAGGGTGAAGTACCCCTCCCGATCCATCACCCCCATATCGCCGGTATGCAGCCAGCCGTTCTCCCGGATGACCGAGGCAGTCTTCTCGGGCATGTTCCAATAGCCCAACATGACCCCGCCGCGGATGACCAGCTCGCCGGGCTGGCCAACCGGCTGCTCGCATCCCTTTTCGTCTGCCACGATCGTTTCGCGGTCCGGCAGACCCGGGCCCATGGCGAAAAAGCGCCCGGCGGGTTCGGTTTTTGGATAACCCAGGGCTACAAAACCGCCCAACTCCGACTGCCCGTAGGATTCGACCAGGTAGACACCCAGCTCTTCCACGTACGCGCGCTTTAGATCCGGCGGGACCGGCGCGCCGCCCGACACGCACAGGCGGAAGGACTCTGGTTTTCGTCCGCGTGCGCGCGACTCTTTGAGCAGGTCGCCCAAGACGAGCGGGTTGCCGGCGAAGAAGGTCACCCGGCGCTCGTCCATTTCCTCCCAGACGGCTGCCGGGTCCCACTGCTTGCGCACCCCGATCGACATCGCGCGGTGGATGCCGGGCAGCAGGTTAGCAACCAGGTGGTACGAGCTGGCCAGCGAGGTGACCCCCAGTGAAACGTCGGCACTGGAAAGTCCAAGCCGTTCCGCGATGGCATGCGTGGCGCGCGCGGTGTACCCGTGCGCCAGCAGGGCTCCCTTGGGCGGCCCGGATGAGCCCGAGGTATACGAGAGATGCGCGCCGTCCATATCATCTACCTGGACCACAGGTGGGCTGGGGGCCGTATCGACCAGGTCGTTCCACCCCAGCGAGAAATCCATGGCGCCGTCGAAACAGATGTAATGCTCGACCTCGGGCGCCTGCGGGCGCAGCGCCTCGATCACGGGGTGCATGTCCCCGGTGTAGATCAACGCTTTGGGCGCCGAATCGTGGATAAAGTAGGCCAGGTTATCCTTCTGCAGCACGCTGATGTGCGCGGAAATGGCGCCCAGTTTCCAGATGCCAAACATGGCCAGGACATAATCCAACCCGTTGTGCGCGAAGATCCCCACCCGGTCGCCCTTGCTGACTTTCAGGGCAGCCAGCGCCCCGGCAATCCGGTCTGAGAGCATCTCCGCCTGGGCATAGGTGACGCTGCGCTTCCGGTCGGACCAGTAGATAAAGGTCTGGTCCGGCTGCCGCCATGCAGCCCGCCGCAGCATATCGTTGAACGTCATAAACTCCATCCAGCGCCTCCTTGAGCAGTCTATTTGGTTTTTTAGTCGATGGGAAACCGGCAGGGCAGCCCGATAAAAAAACGTTCTCGATCCCTTGTACCAGTTCTTGATCCGATTTTACCCGATCTTCCCCGCACGGATAGCGCTTTTCATTGCTGGGATATGGAACTATTGATTAAGGCGGTAAAACAAGTGATAATATACACAATCACCCTTTTTTCCACCCAATATAAGCGAAAACTGATCAGGAGGACCAATGAATGCAAATTACCGCAAGCTGGGGGCTGCTTTCGTCCTGGTAGTTTTATTGGTTGGCTGCGTATTTCCACTTGACCGCTCGAATCGTCCTGCTGCGCCGGTCCCGCCGGCCTACTGGCCCACGGACGGCTGGCAGACGGCAGCGCCCGAAGCCCAGGGGATGGATTCGGAGATCCTGGCCCAGATGGTCGAGCATATTCAAAAAGAGCAGCTAAACCTTCACAGCCTTCTCATTGTGCGCAACGGTTACCTGGTCGGCGAGCTTTATGCTCACCCTTATTCGGCCGGTCAGCCCCACTGGATCGCCTCGGTGACCAAGTCGGTGGTTGGAGCGTTGGTCGGCGTCGCCATTTCGCAAGGCACTATCAAAGACGTTCACCAGCCCTTATTCAGTTACCTGTCGGATGAAACCGTCTCGAACCTCGATGAAAACAAGAAAGGGATCACGCTGGAAGATTTGCTGACCCTCACCGCCGGGCTGGACTGTAACGAGAACCCGGGCCCCGGCCAGCCGTTCATGGAAGCCAGTCAGAATTGGGTTGACTTTATGCTGGACCTGCCGATGGCTGCGCCTCACGGCACCCGCTTCTCCTACTGCTCCGGTGTCGTCCACCTGCTTTCGGCTGTCCTCCAAAAAGCAGCCGGGATGAATGCCCGCGACTTTGCAAACCAAAACCTGTTCTCACCACTCGGGATTGACCCTATCTCAGAATCGCGCTGGCCTTCTGACCCCCAGGGGGTATCGACCGGCGGCTACGGTCTGGCCCTGACGCCGCAGGAGATGGCGAAGTTCGGTTTCCTATTCCTCAACCAGGGGAAATGGGACGGCAAGACGATCCTTCCGGCAGATTGGGTGACCGCCTCGACGACCAGCCATACCCAGAAAGATGATGGGAAAGGCTACGGGTATTTGTGGACGATCGACCCGCGTGGGGAATATTACTGCGCCTTGGGCCGCGCGGGGCAGCACATTTTTGTCCTGCCTGGTAAGAACCTGGTGGTGGTTTTTACCGCCGGCCTGCCTTATACGAACAACGCCGATCTGATCCCTCTCCAGGAGCTTCTCGACGAGTATATCCTTCCGGCGATAAAATCCGACCGGCCGCTGCCCGCAAACCCTCAAGCCCTGGCTCGAATAGAAGCTGGCGCCCAGGCTTTGGCCCAGCCCAGACAAGCTCCGCAGCCCCTGCCGCCCATCGCCTTGGAAATTTCCGGAAAGACCTTTACCCTGTCTGATAACCCGTTCGGCTGGCATACGATCGCCTTCCATTTCGAGAATGGCGCGGAGGTGGCCGGGATCACCATCGATAATGCCCAGCATCTGGAGGTTGGCCTGGATAACCTCTTCCGCATGGTCAACGGCGGGGACAGCCTGTTCCCCGAGGGTCTACGCGGCAGGTGGGATGACCAGGACCAGCTGATCGTAGATGCTGTTCTCGTGGGCCAGCTCGCGGATTTTGATAACACGATCCAATTTACGAGCGATTCCATTCGCATTATCCGGCGCGATAAATATTCAGGCGCCGAAACCGTAATCAACGGCGCTGCCAGTAATGGAGGCTCGTGAGATCCTTCATGCCCCTCACCCCAACCTGCATTAGGGGTGCATTTTAGTCCTGGGGCGACCTGGCTCATGTCAGACTGCCCTGGTAGTCAGCCCAGGGCAGGCGTGTTCCTTGCGGCCGGCCCCGCACTCCGTCCGGCCCCTACTGAAAAGCCACATTTGCCTTCCGCGGGCCCAGGTGCGCTCAGAATGATATGCATTGCAGAATCCCGCCCCACGAATAAACTACAGCCTGCCCGAGCGTGAATTTGCACTACTCTCGATTACGTGTTAATAATTAACCTGCTATCGCATTAATTTTTTTTCGTGTTCCTTCGTGTCTCTTCGTGGACAAGTTCTTTTAGATCTTTTGTGGATTAATTTTCGCGTAGTTCGCAGGATCCTTTCTGGTTTCTGGAGGTTACCGATGAACGAACAGGACAAACGCAATATCGAAGCTGTCCGGCGCATGTACCAGGGCGAAGCCCAGGAGAATGTCACCATTGCGCCGGATATCGTCTGGCACGTCCCCGGGCACAACCCCGTGTCCGGAGATTACCATGGGTATGCTGAATACACCCGGCTCATGCCGTCCCGCATGGCACCGCTCACCCAATGGGAGTTCGACGTTGAGGATGTCATGGTCAACGGGAGTATGGTGGTTGGCGTGATCCGCCTGCGCGGCGAGCGCAAAGGAGTCAAAGTGGACCTGCGCGGCGCGCATATCATGCGTCTCAACGACCGGGGACAGGTGGTCGAAGGATGGGGCTTCACCAATGACCAGGACGCGCTGGACGCGTTCTTCGCGGCATAAATGAAAATTACCTTCCTCGGCGGTGCGGACGAAGTCGGCGCCAGCGGCATCCTGCTGGAGATGGGCGGCCGGCGCATCCTGGTTGACTGCGGGATCCGCCCCTCACCCAAGTCTCGCTACGGGTTGGCCGGCGACCAGCTCCCCGACCTGAGCCTGCTCGACCGGCTGGGCGGGATCGATGCCATCCTGGCCACCCACGCCCATACCGACCACACCGGCGCGTTGGAGCTTGTGGTGGGCCGCTACGCGGGTATACCGGTCTACGCTACCCCGCCCACCATCGCGCTGACCCGCGTCCTCCATCAGGATGCGCGCCGCATCATGCAGACCCGCCTGGAAGAGGAGGGCGAGCTGCCCCTGTTCGACGACGTCGCCGTCAGCCGCTTGATGTCGGCCTTTGAGCCGGTCCCATTCCGCGAGCGTTTGGCACTGAGCGATGGGCTGGCGGCCTGGTTCTACCCGGCCGGGCACATCGCCGGGGCGGCCATGATTGCCCTGGAGAGCGACGAAGGCCGCGTTTTGATCAGTGGGGACGTCTCCTTCACCCCCCAGCGCACTGTGGGCGGGGCCAGGCTGCCGGCCTTCGAGCCGGATGTGCTTATCCTGGAAAGCACCTACGGCGGCCGCCTGCATGCCAACCGCGCCGTTCAGGAACGCCAGATGGTGGAAACTGTGGGCGAGATCACCGCGGCGGGCGGCAAGGTGCTGATCCCGGCTTTTGCCCTGGGGCGCGCCCAGGAAGTGCTCCTGATCCTCAAGGAATACCAGCGCCAGGGAAAGCTGCCCGCCGTTCCGGTTTGGGCAGACGGCATGGTGCGCGCCATCAGCCAGGTGTATGCCGGCTTCTCGGATCTCCTCCCGCTGTCTTTTCAGGAACAGGGCGCAAATTTCTTTAGCGGGTCGATCCATTCCGTGCAGAACAGCGACCAGCGCAATACCCTGATCTGGCAGAACGACCCCGCAGTGATCGTGTCCAGTTCGGGGATGCTGGCTGGCGGTCCGTCGATGGCCTATGCCCGCGCTCTAGCCGGCCAGCCGCAGCACGCCATCCTGCTGACCGGCTACCAGGATGAAGAGGCCCCGGGCCGCCGGCTGCAGGAAATGGCCGAACGCGGCCGCGGCGCGCTGTGGTTGGGTAAAGATAAAGTGGACGTCCAGTGCCGCCTGGGCACCTATTCGCTCTCGGCGCACGCTGATGAAAGCCAGCTGGTCAGCATGGTCGAAACCCTCAACCCGGCCCACGTGCTGCTGGTCCACGGCGACGAGAACGCGCGCGCCAGCCTGTCCCGGGCGCTGCAGGAGCGCAAGCGCAGCACCTATTTGCCCCACGCCGGGCAGACTCTCGAGTTTCGTTTTGCCGCGCCGCGCGCCGCCGCCTCGGGGATGGGCAGTGGCCGGGAGTTGAACGCGCGCGACCTGTGGCAGGCGGTTGGCGCCGGAGAGGCCGGTGGTTATTTCCGGCTGAGCGAGCTGGCGCGCGCCTGGTGGGGGCCGGCTTACACGCCGGCAGAGCTGGAGGCCCTGGCCCGGCTGCTCTCCGGCGACGATCTTTATTTTTCGCTCGACGAGCGCCGCCCGGAGATCATCCGCGCCCGCCCGTCCGCGCAGATCGAGGTGACCCTCCAGCGCCGCGCGCGCATGGCAGAGCTTGCCGGTCTTCCCGGGCAGTGGCTGGCTTTACGCGGAGCGGGCGGCAGCGCCCGTCTGGCTCGCTGCGTGTCCGTTGCCCGCGATTACTTTTGGGTGGAAAACGATGAGGGAGAAAGTGAGCGCGCCTGGCCCGAAGATTTGCAGGCCGTTTATGGCGAACAGCGGCCGGATGAGATGTCGCTGCAGCTTCCCATCCAAAAGGCGGCGCGCATGGAACCCAACCAGGCCCTGGCTGAGGCCGGCGCCGCGTTCCCGCGCGAGGCGCGCCTGCGGAAATCGGGTTACCGTCTCGACCGGCACGTGCTGGTGCTGACTTTCGATTTTCCGGATGCGGCCCAGAAGCGTTTCGCCGGCCAGATCGCCGGCCTGGCGTCCAGGACGGGCTGGGAGGTGGAGATCGCTCCAGAAGCCAACCAGGGCGCGCTGTTTACCCTGGTCCAGGAAGTGCTCCCCGCTGGAACCCGGGTGGTAAAAGGTCCTGCGCTGTACCGCCAGACCCGCCAGGTCGCGGTCAGCCTGGCGGGGTCGCCTGGACAGGATCTGGCAGATGCGATCGAAGACGCACGGCGGCGCTTTAATAATGAGAGCGGCTTCGAGCTGGCCGTCACACTGGCCGCACCGGCCGCATCGCAGCCCGCCAGGCCGCTCCCTTCCTCTGGAAACGCGGCGGGAAAGCCTTGGGAGATCAACACCGCTTACACGGCCATCAAGACTGCCCTGGCCGGCAGCACGCTCTACCGTACCAGCTTGAAGGGCGCGGAGATCGCGCTGGCTTTTATCTCTCCCCAGGTAGGCGAGCGCTACCGCGCAGAGATCGAAGCCCTGTCGCGCGAGACCGGCTGGCCGTTATCTATCCACCCGCAGCCAAACCAGGGGGCCATCCTCGAGGCCGCCCAGGTGCTGCTGGCCAAAGCTGGCGTCTCCATCGTGAAAGGGCCGAGCGTCTACCTGGAGCGCTCCGAGGTGGCCGTAACGGTCGACGGCCTGCCCGAAGAAGACCGCCAGGCCGACCTTGCCCTGGAATTCGAGGAGCGCACCGGGTTCCGCCTGCTTCTGAATGCCGGAAGCGCTGAGAAAGCACCCGCATCCTCCTCTGCCGGACAGACAGCGCTCCCGGAGAACGCGGTTCTCATCCCCCTCTCGCGCATCCGCCTGCGCCGTTTCCACCGCGAGTTGGAGCTGGACCCCCTGAAAATCGAAAAAGCCGTCGAGCGCGCCCGGCGGCTGGGGCAGATCTCTCCCCCCATCCAGGTCCGCCGCGTCGAAGACGGCTATCTCCTGGTCGACGGCCTCTACCGCCTGAAGGCGGCTGAAGCACTCAAGTTGAGTGAAATCCCCGCGCTGGTCGAGTAAAACTCTCGCGCAAAGCCGCCAAGATCAAAGTATTACAATAGCCTGATCCGTTCAACCCGCTCCAAAAATCCGCTAACCAATCGTTATACGATTGACGGATCCAATTTTCGCAGATACGCAACGCTCTCATCCACCCAGCGCTTCTCTTTGGCGATCGTATCCTCGAGGTCTTCTTCAGGCGGCGTCCACATCTCCAGGATCACGTTCACATCCCGCTGGTGGCGGCGCATCTGCTCCAGCACCCAGGGTACGTCCAGCATCCCCTGGCCCACCGGGCGTCCATCGATGATAAAGGTCATGGTGTGGATGGCGCGGTAGACCACCAGGTCTTTCAGGTGCAGGTTGACGGTATAAGGGGCCAGGGTTTCCACGACCACTTCGGGCCCTTCCAGGCAGCCAAACGAGTTGGCCGTGTCCAGGCAGATCCCCGTCCAATCGTGACCCAGGCGGCTCAGGATGTCGACCAGGGTCCGCGAGCGGAAGCGGTCGTGGTTCTCGAGGGCCAGGGTGATCCCGGCTGCTTCGAATTCTGGACGCATGGGCGCCAGCAGGCCGACCACCTCGTCGGGTGTTGGCTCGTGGCCAGGGCTGTGGACCACCGTGCGCAGGAACGGCGATTTGAAACGCGCCGCCAGCGCCAGGTAGCGGCGCAAAGTATCGGGCTGGATGCCGCGTGTGGCAATCTCTATCTGGATCCCCAGCTCCGCGGCGCATTTCTCGAAGCGGTCCAGCTCGTGGACGGGGACCTGGTCCAGCGGCAGGTTATGAGCCACCTGGACTACACTTACCTTCAGGCGCGCGGCTTCGTCAAGCAAATCCTGGAGCGTCATCGGCCGCCGGGGAGAAAATTCCGGCAGACCGAAGCCCCATGTATAGGAGAATGAGCTGATCCCTAAGCGCATGCGGGTCAGGCCATAACCGAACGGATGGCCTGGACGACATCCGGGGTGGATGGCCAGACCCCATTTTCGAGGGTATCGGCAAACGGGATCGGGCTGTTGCGTCCGGTGACGCGCACGATCGGCGCCTGCAGGTA
>Ga0105104_10003973_pt1 | contig 10370 bp, 10 predicted proteins | sample PPLLaktember2015_3_FD_87034 | JGI IMG/M metagenome (GOLD analysis project Ga0105104, IMG submission 87034) | Freshwater sediment microbial communities from Prairie Pothole Lake near Jamestown, North Dakota, USA - PPLs Lake P7 Core (6) Depth... | ecosystem: Environmental > Aquatic > Freshwater >... | reverse complement strand
TCATTGCGGTATCATCCGTTGCAGCCCGCTTTTGAACAAACCGGTTCAGAAAGTTGCCCTATGCGGAGGCAGCGGGGCATTCCTTGCAGGAGCCGCTATGTCTGAACGGGCCGATGTATTCCTCACTGCCGATGTAAGATATCATCAGTTTTTCGAAGCAGACGGAAGGATCGTGATTGCCGATATCGGTCATTATGAAAGTGAGCAGTTCACAATTGAGATTTTTTATGAGCTTCTTACAAAAAATTTACCTAATTTTGCAGTCCATTTTTCAAGAATCAATACCAATTGTATTACTTATCTTTAAGGTATGGCAGAAGTTAAAAAACAAACAGTAGAAGTAGCAGAACTCACAGTCGAAGAAAAGCTCAGGGCCTTATATAAACTTCAGAAAATCAATTCTGAAATTGACAAGATCAGAACTTTAAGGGGTGAATTGCCACTTGAGGTACAGGATCTTGAAGATGAGATCGCCGGTCTGGAAACACGTATTGAAAAACTGCAGGAGGAAATAAAAAGCTTTGATTCCGCCATGGCCAGTAAGAAAAATGATATGGTGAATTCCAAAGCCCTTATCAAGAAGTATGAAGATCAACAGAACAATGTCAGAAATAACAGGGAATTTGATTCACTTTCAAAAGAGATTGAATATCAAACGCTTGAGATTGAATTAAGTGAAAAAAGGATCAAGGAATTTTTAGCCCAGGCAAAAGAAAAGATCGAATATATCGAGGAATCCAAAAAAAATCTGGATGAAAGAAAAAACGATCTTAACATGAAAAAATCTGAACTGGAAGATATTACCTCGGATACCCAAAAGGAGGAGGAAAACCTGTTGAAAAAAAGACAGGAGTATGAGCAGATTATTGAAGACCGATTACTGACAGCTTATAAAAAAATCAGAAAGAACGCACGGAACGGACTCGCCGTGGTTTCTGTGGAACGCGATGCGTGCGGTGGTTGCTTTAACCAGATCCCCCCTCAACGCCAGCTTGATATCCGCTCACGAAAAAAAATCATCGTTTGTGAATATTGCGGACGAATTCTCATCGACCTTGACCTTGTGGACGAAGAAAAATAACTGGAAAATCCTCTCTTTCAAAATACACGGACCTTTATTTCGCACGGGGAGATTTTTAACAATAAATCTTCCAGGTGAAACCTATTTTACTATCTTTGTTTTAAACCCATTTATAAGATGGTAAAACGTTTCAAGGCGGTGATACTTTTCCTTTGCATTGTTCTTACGGCAACTGCACAACAATGGAAATTAAAAAGAATTGAAGGCATTCTGGGCATTGGCACGGCCAATGTATACAGTGATTTAGGCGGATCACCCAATGCCTCCGAAATATTATTTATTAAGGATATCACATTTAAAAGCACCAGGCCGTCCATTTATACGGGACTTCGTTATCGTGTTACGCCGCGGAGTTCTGTAAAAGCTTCCCTCATTTATGGTTACAGCAAAACCGAAGATTATGAGGGATCACGAAATGAAAACAGGGGTTTTAGTTCAACCACCCAGCTTCTTGAATTAGGTGCCAATTATGAATTCTACTTTTTGCCTGAACATCGTCGCCTTCGATCTGCCGCCATGTTTAACAGGCGGGGCATGATCAATGATTATTCTTCACTGGGTGCTTATGTGTTTGCAGGTATGGGAGCTACAATGTTTAAAGCAGACCTGGTACTCGATGAAACAAGACCCGGAGATGAATATAAAAACGACATGGGTGTGACGATGGCCATCCCCATAGGCGTTGGTTTAAAATATATCATCAGCGATAAATGGGTATTCGGATACGAAATTGGATACCGCCAGACAATTTCCGATTTTCTGGATGGTTTTAAATCGCCTTCTTCCCAACGCCCTGATGTATATTGGATATCCACTTTTAACCTGTCATACCGCATTGCCACTTCAAGGAGGGGATTACCCATTTTCATGGACAGGAGTTGGAGACGCGCCAGATTCTGAACCCTTTCAAACTCCCCATTCTTTGGGTTTTTTCTGTTTTTTTAAGAATATTTATGATTATAAGCGCTAAAATTCCATTACTTTGCGTTTGTTTCCCATATACTTTAATCGATGTATAAGTACCTGCTGGTTTCTTTTACAGGGGTCCTGCTGATCGGCTCTTTATCCTCCTATTCCCAAAGGGGAGGCAATATTGGCATTTTCGCAGGAACCGCTTATTATATGGGCGATATCAATCCCAATCAACATTTTTATAAGCCCTCCATTTCATTGGGGGTTTTTTACCGGTATACTATAAATACCCGCATTGCCGTAAGAGCCAATGGATATTATGCCAGTCTTTCCGGAAATGATCTCGATTTCCCGGATCAATTGCATCCCGACAGGCCATTCAATCCGGCCTCATTTAACACCTCTTTGCTGGACCTGGGATTACAGGTGGAATATAACTTTCTGCCTTATACACCCAATGTTGCCGATTGGGCATACACACCCTATATTTCCGCCGGTTTTGCCGGCGCACTGGTACTGACTACTGACCGTAAAGCGACGAGCCTGCTAAGCTTCCCTTTCGGCATGGGAATAAAGTTTAACGTCACAAAAAGAATAACTGCAGGTGCAGAATGGTCGTTCCGTAAATCGTTCAATGACCGCATCGACGGTCTCGAAAATCCTTCCGGCGTACATTCGGTCATACACAATAATGACTGGTATTCCTTTGCGGGTATTTTTATTACCTATAAGTTTTTTAATTTTGCCGCTGAATGTCCGGCTTATAAATAAGAAAAATGACGACAGTCCTAAAAGACAGGATTAATAAAGATAAACTTCCCCGTCATATTGCCATTATCATGGATGGTAATGGGCGGTGGGCACAAAAGCGTGGTAATCAGCGTATTTTCGGACACAGGAATGCTATCGACGCGGTGAGGGATACAGTTGAGGCAGCTGCCGAACTGGGAGTTGAGTACCTTACCATGTATGCTTTTTCCACAGAAAACTGGAAAAGGCCTAAAATGGAAATTGATGCGTTGATGTCATTGCTTGTATCCACAATAAATTCGGAAACAAAAACATTAACAACAAATAACGTACGCCTGCTTACTATTGGAAATATCGCAAGTCTTCCCCAGGGGGTTCAGGAACAACTTCAGAATGCCCTGGTGACAACTGAAAAAAATACCGGCCTGAAACTCATCCTTGCCTTAAGCTATGGAGCCCGTTGGGAAATCTTGCATGCAGTGAAAAACATGGTATCTGATGTTCAGGCCTCCAGGCTCGACGTGAAGGATATTGACCAGGCATTTGAAAAATATCTGGATACAGCCGGCATACCTGATCCTGAACTGTTGATCAGAACCAGCGGTGAATTCAGAATCAGCAATTTTCTGCTTTGGCAGATTGCTTACACTGAACTCTATTTCACTGAAACACTATGGCCCGATTTCAGGAGAGAAAATCTGTATGAAGCCATTTTGAGTTTTCAATGCAGGGAAAGGCGTTTTGGTAAAACAGCCGACCAGATCAACAATAATATCAATGTAAACAGATAATCACGGATGAAAAATACCCTAATTGCGCTTGTTTTTTTCTCACTTGCACTGCCTCTTACAGCACAATCACCAGATACCCTTGTGTCCGGCTACTTTGATTATGAAAGGCCCAGGGAATTTACCATTGTGGATATTACTGTTACGGGGGTAAAATATCTTCAAACCACTTACCTTGTCAATATTTCTGGACTTGCAATAGGTGATCAGATTACGATTCCGGGGGAGAAAATAACGACAGCGATTGATAAATTCTGGAGTCTTGGTTTATTCTCCGATGTGAAAATTTCAGCCACTAAAATTGAAGGAAGATCCATTTATCTCGATATTCTGCTTACGGAGCGTCCAAGGCTATCGCGCGTTACAGTTCATGGACTGAATAAAAACGATACAAAAGATGTAACTGAAAAAATTAAGCTTAAACCGGGTAACCAGATCACTGAAAATGTATTGAACAATACGGAGACAATCATTAAAAAACACTTTCTTGATAAAGGATTTTTCAACTGCATGGTGGAAATGGTTCAAAAGGCAGATACCACATCCGGCAATAAGGTTTTTCTTGATATCACCATTGACAAAGGCAAAAAAGTAAAGATTCAGGATATTGAATTTATCGGCAACAACTCATTTAAGGATGCGCAATTGCGTAAGACACTGAAAAAGACCAAGCAAAAAAGCCTGAACTTCTTTAAACCTTCCAAATACGTTGATGCCCAGTATAAAGAGGATAGAAAACACCTGATCGAATTCTATAACAAAAACGGTTATCGCGACGCCAGAATTGTAAGTGCAAAACTGGTTCCCATCGATAAGAAGAGCATCGGACTTGAAGTAGTTGTTGATGAAGGAATAAAATATTTTGTCCGGAATATCACCTGGGTTGGAAATACGAAATACAGCTCTCCCGCCCTTACCCGTGTATTGAACATGAAGAAGGGGGATGTGTATGATCAGTCACATATCGAAAAACGGCTCCAGACGGATGATGACGCTGTGACCTCCCAGTATATGGATGAAGGCTACCTGTTTTTTGGCGTCGATCCTGTTGAAGCTCGTATAGAAGGTGATTCCATCGATCTTGAAATGAGGATCTCGGAAGGAAGCCAGGCTACCATCAACCGGATTATTATCAAAGGCAATACAAAGACCAATGAACATGTCATCAGAAGGGAAATAAGGACAATACCGGGTGATCTGTTCAGTAAAACCAATATTGTCCGTTCAGTGAGGGAACTTGCGGCCATGGGACACTTTAACCCTGAAAATATTGCACCCAATCCGCTCCCCAATATGGCTGACGGTACGGTAGATATCGAATACTCCCTGGAGGAAAGATCAAACGATCAGCTCGAAGTTTCCGGCGGATGGGGCGGATATGGATTTGTCGGTACCATCGGATTGCGGTTTTCCAATTTTTCAGCCCGTAAACTTCTTGAACCAAAAGCATGGAGGCCTATTCCAACGGGTGACGGACAAACCCTGTCGGTGCGAGCCCAATCAAATGGCCGGTATTATCAGGCATATAACCTCTCATTTGTAGAACCCTGGTTTGGGGGAAAGAAACCCAATAGTTTTTCCACTTCATTTTATTATACAGTCACCAAAAGCTTTACAAATTCCTCCATTTCGAGCGGACTTTCCCAGGACGCATATTTCAAGGTGCTGGGTGCCTCTATCGGCCTGGGCCGCCGTCTTAGCTGGCCTGATGATTATTTTGTGCTGTATACCGCAATTGGATTGCAGAAGTATTTCCTGAATGAGTGGGGCAGTAATTTCATTATCAATGACGGCGTTTCCAATATTATTGATTTTAATATTTCCCTGTCGAGAAGTTCGCAGGATCAGATGATCTATCCACGCAGAGGTTCTGCATTCAGCCTTTCACTTAAAATCACCCCGCCCTACTCACTGTTTAAGCCGGAGGGATTCTATGAATTAACCGATGCAGAGGAGATGTCAGTCCGCGACGACATGGCAAATCAATTTCCCAATTTAAGCGAAGATCAATTGGATGCTTATACAGAAACGGAAGTGGCGAACCAGGAAAATACAAATAAATATAAATTCATCGAATACCATAAATGGACTTTCAACTCTGCCTGGTATACCAGTATCATTGGCAACCTGGTTCTTTCTGCCAAGTCAGAATTTGGTTACCTCGGTTACTTTAATGCAGACATTGGCACATCTCCGTTTGAAAAGTTCAACGTGGGTGGCAGCGGTATGATGGGCTATAATTTATATGGTACCGATATCATCGCCCTCAGGGGATATGCTGACGGTACCCTTACCCCACAGACCACGGTACAGAGGAACGGAGGAAATGTAAGAATTGATGATGGAAATGTGTATGTGAAATATACTCTTGAATTGAGATATCCTTTTTCATTGAATCCTTCTGCTACCATTTTCGGATTGGTATTTCTTGAGGGAGGAAATGCCTGGCAAAATATCGATCAGTTTAATCCATTTATGATCAAGCGATCTGCAGGTGTCGGCCTGAGAGCTTTCCTGCCAATGTTCGGGATGCTTGGAATCGACTGGGGTTATGGTTTTGACCTGCCCAATGCCAGCGATACACCACCGGATGAAATCAGACGCGGATATCATGGAGGTGAATTCCATTTTACTATGGGACAACAGTTTTAGCAAATAATTTGGTACTGATTTTGATATAAGAACTATGAAAGATCCTTTGTATCAATTTTAATAATATTTCATATGAAAAGAATACTTATCATGCTTACCGGATTGTTGCTTCCCTTTGGACTCGCAATGGCTCAAAAATATGCACTCGTGGATACGGAGTATATTTTAAATCACATACCCAACTATAAATCAGCCCAGCAACAACTCGATAAAATTTCGGAAGACTGGCAAAAAGAAATCGAGGGAAAATATACCGAAATCGATAAAATGTATAAAGATTACCAGGCTGAAAGGGTGCTGCTTTCTGAGGACATGCGTAAACAACGCGAAGATCTCATCGTGAATAAAGAAAAGGAAGCAAAGGAACTTCAAAAAAGCTATTTTGGACAGGAGGGTGCCTTGTTTAAGAAAAGACAGGAACTCATTCAACCCATCCAGGATGATATTTATAAAGCCATTAAAGACCTTGCCACTGAAAACGGCTACGCAGTGATTTTTGACAGCTCCAGCGGGGCTACAATGATCTATACCAATCCCAGGTACGACATCAGCGATGAAGTACTTCAAAAATTAGGATATAAAAATTAAATGTTTATTTTTGTGCTGCTTAAAAAACTAATTCTCATGAAAAAACTATTTGTATTACTGTCGATTGTAAGTATTACGCTGTGCGGGGGGAAGATATTTGGACAAACATCGCTGAAACTTGGACACATTAATAGCCAGGAACTTTTCACAGCTTTGCCTGAAACGGATAGTGCCCTGAAAAAACTTGATCAGGCAAAAAATTTGATGCAAACAACCTTGGAACAACTGCAGGTGGAGTTTAATAAGAAATATGAAGATTATACCAGACTTACCCAGGAAACTACTAGCAGTGAATTGATCCTTAAAACTAAAGAGGATGAACTGCGTTCGCTGCAGGAAAGGATTCAAACATTTCAGCAACAGGCAGAACAGGATCTGGGCAACCAGCGTGCTTCCCTGTTTAAACCCATCCAGGATAAAGCAGTCAAGGCTGTGAGCGATGTGGCTGAAGAAAATGGTTTCACCTATATCTTTGACACTGCCGGTGGTGTATTGGTTTACACTTCCCCTGATTCACAAGATATCCTGGCCCTCGTTAAAGCAAAACTCGGTTTAAAATAATTGCATGGCCTGTATCCCAATGACAAGACCTGGCGGATAAATTCCGGCAGGTCTTTTTATTTTATGCCGATTTTCTGACTATTTTTGAGCTGGTATATCCATTAAATCATCATGCAAAACAATTCAGACAGGCCCATTGGAGTTTTTGATTCCGGCGTAGGCGGATTAACCGTTGCCAATGCCATCAGGCAGGTATTACCCGGCGAAAGGCTCATCTATTTTGGGGATACGGCGCATTTACCCTACGGGGATAAGTCAAAGGAGACCATTATATCCTACTCCACCCGCATTACCCGGTTTCTCCTCGAACAGAACTGCAAGGTAATTGTAATAGCCTGTAATACTGCATCTGCCAATGCATATGAGGCGATTGTAAAGGAAACCGGAAATATGGCTTTTGTGGTGGATGTGATCAATCCGGTAGTTGAGCATGTGGCCTTTCATTCGTCCTACAAACACATCGGGGTTATCGGCACCAAGGGCACCATCAATAGTGGAACCTATGTAAGCAAGATCATCGGAAAAAATCCGCATTTATCGGTTGCCTCTCTGGCCACTCCGATGCTTGTCCCCATGATTGAAGAAGGATTCATATTCGATGACATCAGCAATGCAATTATCCGAAGTTATTTATCCAAGCCTGAACTGGGACACATTGATGCACTGATCCTTGGATGCACACACTACCCAATCATAAAAAACCAGATCAGCAAGTATTTCAATTTTGAGGTAGATGTGATTGATTCCTCCCGTATTGTAGCAAACCATCTTCGCAATTTACTGATCGACAATCATCAACTGAATCAGCAATCGAATCCGGAACACCGGTTTCATGTATCTGATTTCACCGATTATTTCCAGGTAATCTCAAAATTGTTCTTTGAAGAAAATATAAGGCTGGAAAAAATAAATTTATGGAAATGATACTGTATGCTGGATACTGGATGCTGGATACTTTTCCGGGGCCGATATCCCCCGCTGGCCTTGCTTCGCCGAAGCGGCTTCGCGAAGGCGTAGCGGGGGCAGGGGGTGGACATTACGGTAATTTCTACAATACCCTATACGCTCCGCGCAATTGAAATATCCCCGGGCAACCACAAGGTTTGCCCTACAATTTTTCCCCGGTGTTTGTTTCTTGTCCCTCGTCACTCGTCACTCGTCACTCCTAAACCAGCCTGCATACATGATATAATCATCCGCTATGCGGTTGATCATTTCTGCCGCCTGTTGCGGATCCACATCTTTGACCCGTTTGGCGGGCACACCTGCATAAATGCTGCCTGGTTCCACCAGGGTATCTGTTAACACCACTGATCCGGCGGCTATAATTGAATTTTCACCGATAATGGCATTGTCAAGTATAACTGAACCCATACCAATGAGCACATTATTTCTTATTTTAGCGCCATGAATTACCGCATTGTGACCGATGGAAACATTATCGCCGATTTCGATCACTGATCGCTGGTAAAGACAATGCAAAACTGTACCATCCTGTATGTTTACCTTATTACCTATGCGGATGGAATTCACATCGCCCCTGACAACCACACCAAACCAAAAACTGCACTGGTCACCGGCAATTACATCACCAATGATCACAGCCGTTTCTGCCAGGTAACAATTTTCTCCCAGTTGCGGTGTAAAACCCCGCACTGATTTAATTAATGCCATAGAATGATAGATTATCTGAATCCAAAATTAATACACTGTTTGCAACTATTTGCATTAACTTTAATTATTCACCATTCTAAATACATTATAAATAGGAGTAACAGCGAATGGTTAACAGGAGTGGCTAAAACACCTGATTTTTGTCAGGAATCCTTTGTTTACAGCTTTTAATCATGTAAAGATTATGACTATTTTGTTACTATTGCAACTGTATAAATCGGTATTACAAACATGAAGAAAAGAGTAAAAGTAATTGAAAGGGATGAGGTTGTTATAAAATTTGCCGGTGATTCCGGCGATGGCATGCAGCTAACAGGAACACAATTCTCCGATACTTCAGCATTTATTGGAAATGATCTTGCCACATTTCCGGATTATCCGGCAGAAATAAGAGCCCCGCAGGGAACTGTAGCAGGGGTTTCCGGATTCCAGGTACATATTGGTGCAAAGGAGGTAACCACGCCTGGTGACCTTGCTGATGTGCTGATCGCAATGAACCCGGCAGCACTGAAAGCCAATATGAAATGGATAAAACCAGGTGCTACAATCATTGTGGATATTGACAACTTCGATTCAAGACATTACAAACTGGCAGATTATATTGAGGATCCCCTTGAAGATGGATCTCTCGAAGGTTTTAATATTGTTAAAGCACCGATCACCGAAATGACGCGGGATGTGGTAAAACAGTTCGGTCTCAGCGCAAAGACCGCCGATAAAACTAAAAATCAGTTTGTGGCGGGAATATTGTTCTGGCTATTTAACCGTGACCTGAAAATAGGAGAAAACTTCCTGCAGGAACGATTTAAAAATAAACCAGAATTGATTCAGGCCAATCTCGAGGTATTGCGCGCGGGTTACAGCTATGCCGAAACTGTGGAAGCAATTGAAGCAACATATCAGGTAAACCCGGCTGAAAAGGGATCGGGACTTTACAGGAATATCACAGGCAATGTTGCCATCGCATGGGGACTGCTGGCTGCTGCTGAAAAAGCAGGCAGAAAACTTTTTTTGGGCTCCTACCCCATTACTCCCGCATCAGAAATTTTACAGGAACTGACCAAGATGAAAAAGCTGGGTGCCGTTGCCTTTCAGGCCGAGGATGAGATTGCAGGGGTTTGCTCGGCAATTGGTGCATCATTCGCCGGATGCCTGGGCGTGACTTCTACTTCTGGTCCGGGACTTTCTTTGAAAAGTGAAGGCATCGGGCTGGCCGTGATTACGGAATTACCGCTGGTGGTTGTGAATGTTCAGCGCGGTGGTCCTTCCACGGGATTACCAACCAAGACGGAACAATCCGACCTTTTTCAGGCCCTATACGGGCGCCATGGTGAAAGCCATGTAGTGGTGCTGGCTTCTTCAAC
>Ga0105104_10003972_pt1 | contig 10372 bp, 9 predicted proteins | sample PPLLaktember2015_3_FD_87034 | JGI IMG/M metagenome (GOLD analysis project Ga0105104, IMG submission 87034) | Freshwater sediment microbial communities from Prairie Pothole Lake near Jamestown, North Dakota, USA - PPLs Lake P7 Core (6) Depth... | ecosystem: Environmental > Aquatic > Freshwater >... | reverse complement strand
ATGGTAGCCTGGCTGACGATATTTCATGTTAGTCCCAAAAGAGATCCGCGTATGGTGAAATTTCTCGGAAGCTAACGCGGGTTGACGGGCTGCGAGAGCGGGGATGAAACTACATTATTCCGCAATTACGCCGGTTTCTGGCTCGCAGCACCGGACGGGAATGCCCCATCAATCAGGGATTCTATGCTATTGATGAAGCGGTGTTCAAATGGTTTCTTGAGCCGAGGAACGATGCGGATAGAAACCGCGCCGAAAACGCCGAAAAAAAACGTTTCGGGTCCGCGTCTTTCCGCGGGTTCAACGCTCCCGCGTCTGCCCGTAGTAGGCAGTCGGTCCGTGCTTCCGCGTGAAGTGCTTCTTGAGGAGGAAAGGCGAAATCGGTCCTCCTTCCGGATTCAAAGTGGCCGTCATGTAAGCCAGCCGGGCTAATTCTTCCACGATGACGGCGGTGTGGGCGGCCTCTCCCGGTGATGGTCCCCAGCAGAAAGGACCGTGGCTGGCAACCAGGCAGGCTGGGGTCCGGTCGGGGCTCAGGCCCGAGAAACGGCGAACGATGATATGACCGGTTTGGGCCTCGTAGTTGAAATCGATTTCTTCCGGTCTCATCAGTTCCGTGCACGGAATTGGTCCATAAAAGTAATCGGCGTGGGTTGTTCCAAAGCAAGGGATTTCGCGTTTGGCCTGGGCCCAAGCCGTGGCGTAAGAAGAATGGGTATGGACCACCCCGCCAATTCCAGGGAAAGCTTGGTAAAGGACAAGATGTGTGGGCAGGTCGGAAGAAGGTCGAAGATCCCCCTCCACGACCTGGCCCCTCAAATCGGTGACTACCAGATCCTCTGCCCTGAGATCTTCGTACGAGACTCCGCTTGGCTTGATAACGACCAGGTCATCGGCACGGCTGATACCGCTGGCATTGCCGAAAGTGTAGAGCGACAGCCCTTGTCGGGCCAGCTCCAAGTTAGCTTCCAGGACTTCCCGCCTCAGAGCCTCGAGGTTCATGTTGTTCGAGCTCCCGCATTTGCAGGCACCGTGGTGAGTGAGGCTGGCTGGCGGCTGACGAGTCCCTGGGAGCGCAGGCGTCTCGCCTGCACTGGGGTCGCAGGCGTCTCGCCTGCGATGCCGGATCGATTCTGCATCGCAGGCGAGACGCCTGCGACCCCAGTGCAGGCGAGACGCCTGCGCTCCCAGGGACTCGTCAGCCGTCAGCTCTAGCCTTACCGACCGCTGCCTGCGGCCACTATTGTGACTTCACGACGTCGCCGACCTTGGCGCCTGAGCCCGTGACGAAGCTCGCCACGGCTGACGCCTCATCGACTTCGGCGACTTGAACAGTTCCGACTTCCTGGGTCAGTTCACGCAACACTTTGCCAGTGGCCGGATCCTTGACCGTGCTGGTAACTCTGAGCACTTTCAATTTGTCGCCGACCTGAACGCCCTGGTTGGAACCAACGTTCAGAATAACGGTGCCGCCGTCGACGTGAGCCACCAACCCCTTGACTTGAACCACCCTGGTCGGCAGCCGGTCGGCACTTGAGACCAGCTCTTTAGCCGCTCCGTCCGCGGCCGCATGAGTGGCCTCTCCAAGGATCGTGTCACGGAAATTGCTGGCTCCCATGTCGATCTCGCCCGCGCCAAACCCGCCACCGCCGGCCCCCAGCCCGCCGAGCATTAAACCGCTTCGCGAAGATTCGCCCGTTCCTTCTGCGACGGCCAGAATCTCTGCTGTATTTACGTCGATCAGGCGGCAGTCCAGCACGACTTTCGCCTTGCCCTTGGAAGTCCCGACCTTACCGGCTCCGAAACCACCCCAACGGCCGGCAGCTCCGCCGATCCCGAGCTTCTTGTCCTCGGTCCCGAACTGAGTGATGCTGCCGACGATGATCGCATCGACTCCCAGAACCTTGCCGATCTGGGCAGCGGTGTTTGGGTTGGCACGATCACTGTTTGAAAAATTCTGCTCGGCCATGATCGCCTGGAGCGCCTTCCGTTCCACCACGCTGTAAGTCCCGTCTTTCACCAGCCGGGTGACGAGCAAGTCGGAGATACCCTTGCCGATATCCCAGTTACCCTCCCACCAGTGTTGGATGGAGGCGAAATCAAAATCGAGGATTGCCACTCGCTTCTTGGCGGGGGCGCCGAAAACTAGTGCCGACGAGACTAGAACGACGAGAACAGACAGTAACAACCTTCTCATAATGAATCCCTCTCTCCCTCGAAAACTGGCGCTGCTAGCGGATCTCCTTTAGCTTGCCACCCTCGAACAAGAGTGAATAGCCGGAGTACTTCCAGACCGTGCGCTCGCCTAGCTGTACCCGCTGCACCGGAGAACCGATTGCCTGAACCACCTGGTCCTCGTCCATTCCATCCTTTAACAGGATAGACTGTTGAAGCCCCGAATCTTGTGATTCTGATCCTGCTCCGGCGATAGGATCACGGTCTTTCCACTCTTCTACAAAGCGCGCGCTATTATACAACGCAGGTCCGGTGTCGAATCCCGGATATCCGAAAAACGACATTCCGTACGGCGAACCATACCCTCCGTAAGGGTAATAGGAGTAGTAGGAGTAGGGAGAATAGTAGGGGTTGCCGCCAAACAGGTACTCGTACCCGGTTCCCGCCGCTGTTGGTCGATGGTCGAAAAACAGGAATCGGTTCAGGAACAGCCCACTGCCTCGTCCGTGGCCGATCGGCACAAACGGGAAAAACCCGCCGCGATGCCCGAAACTCCCCGAGTTGAAAAAGAAACTCCCGTTGCCTCCTCCCCAGGTGTTCGTCCCTGGCTTCGTTTTGTTGTGCGTGGTCTGCCCCAGAACCGGGGCAACGAGCGTGGCGAACAGAACAACAACGAGGATCCGTCTCATGGTTGGTCCCTCCGGAGACATTATAGACCAAGAAGCAAGCCCCAGGGTTCATCGCCGAGACGCCCGCGGATCACGGACAGGGAGGCTCTTGAACCTACAATCTGTTTGACTTACCCCTAATCAGGCGTAGATTAGACTGGAAACTCTATGACTTTGAAACTCACTGGTATCTTTGCAGCGCTCGTAACGCCCGTTGACGAGGACGGCGCCCTTTCACCAGAAATCCTCGAGGAGTTGGTCGATTTTGTCGTTGGTCGCGGGGTGGCTGGTATTTGCCTGGGGGGTGCCACTTCTGAATACGTTCACTTCGATCTTGCTGATAGGAAGCGGATTATCACGACCGCAGCGAAAAGGGTCCAAGGTCGCGTGCCGGTTCTGTCAGCAATCGGTGCTTCGACCCTCGCCCGGGTTCTTGACCTCGCCCGCCATTCGGCCGATATGGGATGTAGCGCCCTCCTTGTCCCCACTCCGCACTTCTATCATTATGAAGAGCGGGATCTGGAAACCTTTTTCCGAAAAGTGTTTAGTTCCGTCTCTCTCCCTTGTCTTATTTACGATCTGCCCGGCTTTACCAATCCTCTGGAAGTCGACACCGTTCAGCGGCTGCTGCTTACGGCTCAGAACGTGATCGGCTTAAAAGACAGCAGTGGTGTGACGCGTTACCAGGCCCGCCTGGCGATGGCGAAGGAACAGAGTGATTTCAGCCTCCTGGTGGGTGACGATCACCTCCTCTATTCCGGACTGGCCGCCGGCTGGGATGGAGCGGTGTCCGGCATTGCCTGCCTCTGCCCTGAGCTCCTGGTTAGACTTCACAAAGAATTCCGCAACGGTGACCGGAACGCAGCAAAGCAATGTCAAACCATCCTGGACGAGCTGATAGGAGAGACATCGAAGCTGCCCTTTCCCTGGAGCATCCGCGTAGGGCTCGGGGTGAGGGGAATCCCGACGGGCCCGCTGCCTCTGCCGCTCGCCCCGGTCCGCAAGCAGCAGATCATCCAGTTTCGCGAATGGTTTCCCGGCTGGCTAGAACGAAACGCTGCAATGCTGACAAGGTGACAAGGTGACAAGGTGACAAGGTGACAGGGTGTCACCCTGTCACCTTGTCACTCGTGCCTTTTTCACCTCACAGCCTCTCCAGGTGCGGGTCGGTCTCGATGATCGGCTTAAGCAGTATCCACGAGAAGAAGAGCGACATGATGCCTACGACGAGCACCGTGAAGAGGATGATGTAGAAGAACTTGGTGTTGATATTGTTAAAGAGCGAAAGCGCTTCCTTCCTGGGCTGAGAGACGGCCAGGTACCAGTCGAGCTCGGGCAGGCTGTCCTTCATCTTGAACGGCGGAAAGCCGAGGAAAAAGCGGTCGTCATCCTCATTGACCTGTAGCGAGCGGTTGCCGTTCTCGATCGCCGTCCGCATCGCGTTGAAGTACTTGAAGCGTCGCAGGTCCTTAAACGTCGCGTCCGGGCTAACGATGATGACCGAGTCGCTACGGAGCAGCATGGCGTACCCTCGTTCCCCGACCTTGACCGATTTGACCAGGTTAAGGATCTCCTCGCTATCCAGGATCCCGCGAACGACGCCCACCGCTCTTTGACTGGTCCGGTCCACGATGGGTACGGCAAACTCCATAGCGTACATGCCGGTCTTGTCGTCGTAGTTCATGTCCCCGATGAATCGACCCCCGGCCCCTTCCCGAAAGGCGTACCTCCACCAGCGTGCATCGGAGAGATAGTAGTCCTGGTTGCGGTGGGTGGCTGCCACGGTTCGACCGTAAGCGTCCGTTACGAGCAACTCGCGGAAATCGGTGTCTAAAGTGTACTCGCGCAGGAAACGAGCCAGATCGCTTTCAAGTATGGACGTGATAAGCGGCGTCCCCTGCACATTGCGGTCGTTCCATTCCGCTCGATTCTTGTCGAGGTCCGTGTCGAGTCCCTTCTGGTTGGACTGGTAGACGAGAGCTCGAATATCGGGCGTCAAGGCGAGACTCTTCAACTCCTCGCTGACCCTGCGGAAGTAACCGTTCAGGTCCATTTGGGCATTTTCAGCCAAGACGCTCAAGTGTCCACCGATAACGTCCTGATATGTTGCCCGCGCTCCTGACAGGAGTATGAACGAGCCTATCGCCATGGGAAGCAGCCCGATGACTACGAAAAGGATGAAGATCTTTGGCTGAATTCGGGTTTTTTCCTGGTTTTCCATAACCCTCCTTCGCTGTTGCCAGGCACCGGCCGAAGCGAAACTCGACCGGCATTGATTGATTGCTTAATTACCTGTGGGGATTCTATTCCTGCTGGTGAAGGACTTCAATCACGATGAACCGAAGCTCGAGCAGGCTTCGGCCCCCGAGTGGCGGCCGGGTAGGAGATCGCCTATGATGGACTCACATGAGACAGCAAATCCGCGTCAGTACCAGCCGCCGGATCGAGCTAAAGGAAATCACCAAGGAAATCGACCAGGCCGTCGCGGCGAGCAAACTCACCCAAGGGATCTGTGTTGTTTTCTGCCCGCACACCACCGCCGGAGTCATCATCAACGAGCACGCTGATCCCGACGTCCGTCTGGACCTCGAGCGGGCGTTTGAAAAACTCGTACCCGGCGTGCCGTTTGCGCATGCCGAAGGGAACTCGCCGGCCCACTTCCTCTCCAGCGTGGTCGGAGCGTCGCTTCTTATCCCCGTCAACGAGGGGCGGCTGCAACTGGGAACCTGGCAGGGGGTCTTCTTTTGTGAGTTTGACGGCCCGCGCACCCGGCAGGTTTGGGTGCAATTGATGGAGGGGTGAAAGCAGGGGCAAAGGGGCAAAGGGGCGAAGGGGCGAAGGGGTGAAGGGGTGAAGGGGTGAAGGGGAGAAGGGAAAGAGCGCTCGCAACTGCTGCACTTCAGAGGCGCGGGGTTTCGATACGATTCGCACAAAACGCGAATCACTCAACCGCCGCTGAGATCCAGCGTGCCGCGCTCCTTCCCTTCTTCCCTTCCCCTTCGCCCCTTCGCCCCTTTGCCCCTTTGCCCCTGCCGTTCTTCCCTTTGCCTTCCGGTGGACGCTATGATGCTTCTAGGGTTTTCCTCTCACGGCCGGGCACTATTCAAATGAAAGCAGTCAAAGTCAGACGCAGCCTGCCTATCGGCGCGGAAGTACAACCGGAGGGCGGGGTTCACTTTCGAGTCTGGGCTCCCGAGCACAAGAAACTAGAGGTGGTCCTCGAAGGAGGCCCGGGATCCAGCACTGGAGACAAAGACCCACCTTCCTTCCCGCTCGATCGCGAAGAAAACGGATATTTTTCCGCATTGGTCGAAACTGCCGCTGATGGCACTTGTTACCGGTTTCGTTTGGACGGGAAGGGGCTGTACGCAGACCCAGTCAGCCGGTGGCAGCCGAGCGGCGTCCAAGGGCCGTCGCAGGTGGTGGATCCGGCGCTTTTTCGCTGGAGCGACCACGACTGGAAGGGAATTGTTCCGCGCGGTCAGGTCCTTTACGAAATGCACATCGGCACTTACACCCTTGAAGGCAATTGGGACGGTGCAATAAAGCAGCTTCCGGCCTTGGCCGAGACCGGCATTACCGTTCTCGAGGTCATGCCGGTTGCGGAATTCGCCGGGAATTTCGGCTGGGGCTACGACGGCGTCTTCATGTTCGCTCCGACCCGGCTTTACGGCACGAGCGACGATATGCGGCGCTTCGTAGACCGCGCCCACAGCCTTGGCCTCGGCGTGATTCTCGACGTCGTCTACAACCATTTCGGCCCGGAAGGGAATTGTCTCGAGCAGTACGCCCCTCAGTATTTCACTGACCGCTATGAAACAGACTGGGGAAAGGCGATCAACTATGACGGCGAAGACTCTCAGCCGGTTCGTGAGTTCTTCGCCAGCAATGCCGCGTACTGGATCACGGAGTTCCACCTGGACGGTTTGCGGCTGGACGCCACCCAGAATATCTACGACTCCTCAAAGCGCCACATCCTGGCCGAGATAACCGAAACCGCGCGCGACGCTGCATCAGGGAAAAGCATTTATCTGGTCGGCGAAAATGAGCCGCAGCACACTCGCCTGGTCCGGCCGGTATCGAACGGCGGCTACGGGCTCGATGGCCTCTGGAACGATGACTTTCATCATTCGGCGAGGGTCGCCATGACCGGCCGCAGCGAGGCGTATTTTACGGACTATCGCGGCGTACCGCAGGAGCTGATGTCCGCGATCAGGTGGGGGTACCTATATCAAGGACAGTATTACGTCTGGCAGGACAAGCGCAGGGGAACGCCGGCCTTCGACCTTGCCGCACAAAACTTCGTTACATTCATTGAGAACCACGACCAGATTGCGAACTCCAGTTTCGGAAGGCGCGTGCACGAATTGACGAGCCCCGGACGGCACCGCGCGATGACCGCCCTTTTGCTGCTTTCTCCCCCGACACCCATGCTCTTCCAAGGCCAGGAGTTTGGTGCGTCGCAGCCTTTCCGTTACTTCGCGGATTTCTCGGGCGGCCTGGCGAAGAGCGTTCGCGAGGGCCGCATTGAGTTTCTAAAGCAGTTTCGGAACATGCTGCCGCCCGAATCTCAAGAGGCTCTCTCGGACCCAGCGGACCCGGCGGCCTTTGAAGAGTGCAAGCTGCATCCAGATGAAGAGCGCAGCAACCACGAACCGATATTCAAGCTTCACAAGGACCTGCTGCGACTACGCCGAGAGGATCCGGTGTTCCGCAGGCAAGACTGCTCCAAGGTTTTTGGGGCGGTGATTGGATCGGAGGCTTTCCTGCTCCGATTTCTCGGAGAGGATTCGGACGATCGGCTCTTGATCGTCAACCTCGGTCGCGACGTCGAGCTTAAACCGGCTCCGGAACCGCTGCTGGCTCCGCCGCCGGACTGCGAATGGGAACTAGTCTGGTCAAGCGAGTCGCCGGACTACGGCGGCAGTGGCGTTCTGCTATTCAATGGGCTCACGGAGGTGCGCGTCCCCGGTCAGGCGGCCATCGTCCTAAAGCCGAAGCTCACGGAGAAAACCAAGAATGGAAGCTGAGATTGTTATCCCGAGGCCCTGGAGCCTGACGGTCCCGTGGGACGACAAGCAGGACGAAGCATCCAGGGAGCTCCTGGTCAGCCGGGAATGGCTTCTGACAAACGGGAACGGAGGCTACGCGTCCGGATCGCTGTCAGGCGTGGTGACACGGCGCTATCACGGCCTGTTGGTAGCAGCCCTTCCCGCCCCCCTCGGCAGAATTGTCATGCTCACCCAGGTGTCAGAGGAGATACGGCTGCCCGGCGGAGAGATCGTTAGGCTGGCCGGCCAGGAATCGCCCGGCAACCCTCTCACTCTCGACTGGGTTAACCGGCTGATTGAATTCCGGCTGGAATCGGGCTTGCCGGTCTGGCGCTACCGGGTCGGTGATTTCATCCTCGAGAAACGGATACTGCTCCCTAACCGCCAAAACACGGTTCACCTGACGTACAAACTGTTCGGCGGAGAAGGCACCGCGCGATTGAGGCTGCGGCCATTCATGCATTTTCGCCCTCACGAGGGGCCGGTCGACCAGCCGATGGAAGGGCCGTATCAGATCACGGCGCGAGGCAATAAGGTGGAGATCCAACCTCTGAAGAAGAGCGCGGACGGCAGCAATATGGCCAGCTGTCCGCCACTTCGAATGCTGCCGGCCATTGGCCCCGGCGCGCTCGTGCTCGACGGGGGCAGCTGCCACGACATCTTCTATCGAAACGAGTTCCGGCGTGGATACGAAGCTCGCGGAGAGGTCTGGACGCCCGGCTACTTTCGCTTCACCCTGCAAAAAGATCAGGTGGCGTCCCTCATCGCCTCCACCGAGGATTGGGAGACAATCGTGGCCCTCGATCCCGAGCAGGCCTGGGAGGCCGAGATCGAGCGGCGACGACGCCTGCTCTGCACGGCTGACCCGCGGGCCAGGGAAGGCCCTGCGGCGCAGCTGGTCCTCGCCGCCGACCAGTTCATCATCGCCCCGACGACTCGCACCGCGGACGTCGCCCGGGCACAGGCGGCCGGCGACGAGCTCCGGACCGTAATCGCCGGGTACCACTGGTTCACCGATTGGGGCCGCGACGCGATGATCAGCCTGGAAGGACTCACTCTGATCACGGGACGATCCACCGAGGCGGGCTACATCCTCCGCACTTTCTCGCAGTATATTAAGGATGGGCTGATTCCGAACCTTTTCCCCGAAGGGGAGCGGGAAGGCCTGTACCACACTGCGGACGCCACGCTCTGGTATTTTCACGCGTTGCATCGTTACCTCCAGTATTCAGGAGATCGAAGCACCCTCAAGATCCTGTTGCCCAAGTTGGTCGACATCTTCCAGCACCACGTGAAAGGCACCCGCTTCGGCATCCAGGTTGACGCGCGCGACGGCCTGCTCAGCCAGGGAGCGGAGGGGTATCAGCTGACCTGGATGGACGCCAAAGTCGGCGATTGGGTCGTGACTCCCCGCCGCGGCAAGGCCGTGGAAATCAATGCCCTTTGGTATAACGCCCTGCGCCTGCTCGAGACGTGGGTTCGCGAGGAACGAGGGGACGACGAGGCAGAGGAAATCCGGCATCATGCCGAAAAAGCTCGCAGCTCCTTTAACCAGCGCTTCTGGTACGAACAGGGACAGTACCTGTTTGACGTGGTCGACGGAGAGAGAGGGGACGATCCCTGCCTTCGGCCGAATCAACTCCTGGCGATCTCCCTCGATCACCCCGTCCTTGAGCAGCGCTACTGGAAGCCGGTCCTGGACGCAGTCGCAAGAACCCTCCTCACTCCCGTGGGGCTTCGCTCGCTCGCACCCGAATCCCCGGATTACAAGGCGCGTTACGACGGAGACCTGCGCGCCAGAGACGCGGCTTACCACCAGGGAACGGTCTGGGCCTGGCTGGTAGGTCCATTCATCGACGCCTGGCTGCGGCTGTATCCAAATGATCGCCGGACGGCCTACGGCTTCCTGGAAGGATTGATTCCTCACTTGCAGGAAGCCGGAGTCGGAACGATAAGCGAGGTCTTCGACGCCGATGAACCTTTCATGCCGCGCGGGTGCATCGCCCAGGCGTGGAGTGTGGCGGAAGTCCTGAGATGCCTGGTTAAGACCGAGCACTGATCTGACTGGAGGGACGAAGAAAACGAATTTGAAGCCCATCCGGGAATTTTTCCCGAAAGGCGGTTCGGAACGCAGGATGCGGTTCGAGTGAGCGGAGCGGCCGCTTCTCCTTTGTTCCGCACTCTTCAAGGCTTGCAGATGGAAGCGAGTTAACTGGCCTCGGAATTGCTTCCCTACCCGCATCACAATCCTGACGGGGGTCCCCTGATCAGGATTCCGAGGTCTCAGAGAAGGAGGATGGAATATGCTTTGGACGCTGTTTGTGATCCTTTTGATTCTGTGGCTGCTTGGAATGGTGAGCTCGTACACTCTTGGAGGGTTCATCCATATCCTGCTCGTAGTGGCGGTGATCATCCTGCTGTTCAGGTTGTTCTCCGGCCGCACAGTAGTCTAGCGGTCGCCGCGGTGCAGGCGCGGCGGCT
>Ga0105104_10003970_pt1 | contig 10374 bp, 9 predicted proteins | sample PPLLaktember2015_3_FD_87034 | JGI IMG/M metagenome (GOLD analysis project Ga0105104, IMG submission 87034) | Freshwater sediment microbial communities from Prairie Pothole Lake near Jamestown, North Dakota, USA - PPLs Lake P7 Core (6) Depth... | ecosystem: Environmental > Aquatic > Freshwater >... | reverse complement strand
GGCGCCTACGGTGTTGAAGCGGCGTCAAATGTGTACTTTGGCAAGAGTGTTGGAGACCTCACCCTGGATGAGGCGACTCTGTTGGCCGGTCTGCCCAAGGCTCCTACCGCCTATTCGCCATATAATACGCCTGACCGCGCCCTGAAACGGCGCGCCCACGTCCTACGCCGGATGGTCGAGACGGGTTATATTACAGATGAAGAGGAGATGCGGGCGCAAGGGGCAGTACTCCAACTCCGCCCACGACAGGAGACAACTGTCAAAGCCCCATACTTCATTGAGCATGTGCGACGGTATCTCGAAGAGCAATATGGCAGCACCCTCCTGTACCGCGGTGGACTGAAAGTCTATACCACATTAGACCTTGCTCTGCAGGAAGCAGCAGAGGCGTCGCTGCGCCACGGATTGATCAGGAACGACCAACGCCGCGGCTATCGCGGTCCTCTCGGACATCTCAACCTCCCCAGGGGTGACCAGATCGACTGGGAGAGGATCCGACAGATTCCCTGGCTTGAGGAGCAGTCAGCGTTAACTGCCTTGGCTCACAGGGTCAAAGCGGTGGTCGTGGCCGTCGATGACAGGCGAGTGCACGTGCGTTGGGAAGGAGGAGAGGGGATTATTCCGCTGGAAGCGATGTCCTGGGCCTATCCTCCGAACCCTGACGCCGACAACGAGAAGCGGCGTCTGCGCAGACCAGGGGATGCCGTGAAAGTTGGTGATGTCATCTTGACGGACCTCACGGTCTCAGGGGGACAGGGTAAGAAAGCCCTGCTTGCGCTGGCCCAAGAGCCCATCGTGCAAGGGGCATTGGTAGCTCTTGAGCCGCACACTGGGTATCTCCGGGCCTTGGTGGGCGGGTATGACTTCGGTCGCAGTCAGTTTAACCGTGCCACCCAGGCGATCCGCCAACCCGGCTCGGCCTTCAAGCCGATTATCTATGCCACCGCGATACAGCGGGGGATCTCGCCGGCCCGTGTCATGGTCGACGCGCCGATCGTGCATGAACAGGCCGATGGCAAAATCTGGAAACCGTCCAACTACGACGGGAATTTCTGGGGACCGATCACGCTCGCCGAAGCTCTCGCGCACTCGCGAAACATCATCGCTATCAAACTGCTGGAGGCCGTCGGGGTGAAGAATGTCGTCGAATATGCCAAACGTCTGGGGATCAGGAATCCCATGACCCCCACCCTGGCGTTGGGCCTCGGCGCCTCTGACCTCACCCCCCTCGAACTGACGACCGCCTACAATGTGTTCGCCAGCCAGGGGGTCCGTCATGATCCTGTGGCCATCAAATGGGTGGAGGATGCTGAGGGGCAAGTGCTGGAGAAACACGTCCCCCTTGGGGAACGGGTGATGAGCGAGCAACAGGCCTTCGTCATGACCTCAATGCTGCAGGGAGTAGTGCAGCGCGGCACAGCGACCCGTGCGAAAGTGCTGAATCGGCCCGTCGCGGGTAAAACTGGCACGACCAATGATTTCATCGATGCCTGGTTCGTCGGCTACAGCCCCACCCTGGTAGTTGGTGTGTGGGTGGGTATTGACGACCGTGAGTCACTAGGCTACAAAGAGGCCGGGGGACGTTCGGCATTGCCGATTTGGATCGAGTTCATGCAACAGGCCCTCGAGGAGGTGCCGTTGCAAGAGTTCGTAACTCCACCGCATATACGGCTGGTCCGCATCCATCCGCGGACAGGGGTGAGCAACGACCCAGGATCGGGATCGACCATCCAGGTCGCGCTAGCAGAAGAGAGCACCCCACGCACGGTCCAGGTGAGGGCCGCACAAAGTGTCGATCACGTAGGTGAAACCAATGCTGGGGCCGCGTCGCGCAGGCGTGATCTTGGTTTGGGGGAATACAGCCCAGCGCGCGAATCCGAAACGCCCATGACACCCGAGTAAGCGACGGCCCCCTCAATTCAACTGGACAATCTGGCCACGTCGGACCGTTAACGCAAACAAGCGCCGATCAATTTCGCCGTTGGGCAGCACGCCTATCCAGCCCGTGGCGGCTCTGAAGTCTTTGACAGTTCTAAGCTGCTCTCTCACCTCTTCGCGGGTCTGCGGTCGTTGTTTTAGGACACGCAGCAGCAGCAGCATGGCATCATGGCTTTGGGCCGCCATGAGGTCCGGAGTGGTGTTGAACATGGCCCGATACTGCTGCACGAACTCGCGCACTTGTGAATCAGACGCACCGGCAAAAAAGCCGTCCATAAACACCGCCCCATCGACGAACGCCCCAGCCCGTTTGGCTAACTCTGGGTGATTCCAACCGCTTTCGCCCAGCAACGTCATGCCTGTGATGTTCAGCAGCCGCATAGCTGGCACAAGAAACTGCAGGCGCTCAAAGGAGCGTGGCAGATAGAGTGCCTCATAAGCTAACTTGCCACTGGTCGTTCTCATCTCCATCGCGCTTTCGGGTGCAGAGGTGCGTTCCACGGGAGTGCTGGCACGCGAAAGCTCCTCGTCCGTCTGCCCGCCAAGCTGGCGCAGGGCTGCTGTGAAATCGACTTGATTGGGGGCATAAGCCTGTCGGATGATGATGTCTCCCCCCAACTCGGCTATGCGTGCTTGGAAGGTTTCAGCCAGCTCTCGTCCTGGCGGGTCATCGGGATAAAGGATAGCAAAGCGGCGCAACCCGAGATTGCCCACCGCATATTGGGCCAGATGGCGGGCCTCAAGGCGATTGGTCAGGGCCGTGCGGAGCAGATAGGGATTGTCGGCGGAGATCTGGAGGGAGGGGGCTCCCGGGGTGATCAGAGGGAGGTGAAATTCCAGGGCTTTTTTCGCCGCCACCTCGGTCGTTTCGTTGAACAGAGGCCCGACGACCGCGATGACCCGCTCGACCATGGCAAGGTCTTCCATGACGGCCGCGGTGGTTGACAGGTTGGCCTTGGAATCACGGACCTCCATTTTCAGCGGGCTAAATCCCTCCCGCGAAAATGCTACCTGGATGCCTTGCAGTGCGCTTTGACCTACCTCGCTGACCCATTCTCGACGCCGAGGGCTCGACAAGGGCAAGATGACCCCGATTTTGTGTGGATCCACGCTGACGGTGCGGGCCTGTTCAAGGTTCGTCAGTAGCGCCTGCATTTGCGGCGCCTCAGGATGATTTGGAAATTTCGCTAAGAATTCTTTTGCCGCGGCCTCAGCCTGAATGGCCGCGCGGCGATTCCATGCCTCCCTAGCCAAGCGCAGCAGGATATAATCGCTCGGAAACTCTACGGGCCAGCGTCTCTTGACCGTCTCAAGCTCCGCTAGTGTAAGTTTTGAGCCAACAATGTCGATTGACAGTGCGCGGGCCTCTTGCTGCACATCCGCGGGAATCTGGCGCGCGGCAGTGAGCCCATGCAGCTCATCGAGCGCCCGCATATACTGCTCTTCCGCGACGGAGACTTTGGCGAGCGTGAGGATTAAAGATGCCTGTAGGCGAGCATTTGGGTAAGTACGTTGCGCCTCTTCGAGCACTCCACGCGCCTCGGTATAGCGCTTGAGGTGCAGCAGGCTAAGACTCCGCAGGTATGCCGCATCGGGGGCGAGTCTAGATCGCGGGAATTTCGCCAGGAATTCTTGAAGGGTTTGTTGGGCGGCCGCAAACGTCCCCTCGTAATAGAGCACTTCGCCGAGGCGAAATGACACGTCCTCTACCAAAGGTGACTGCGGGTAGTTGGCAAGAAGGGACTGATAGAGACGGCGGGCACGTGTATAGTCTTTCTGTTGGTAGGCCCGCTCCGCATCGCTGAAGAGGGTTTCGGCCGCTTCTTGACCGGGGGCTCTTTTTGCTAGGCTAGGCCCGATGCCCGTCCCCCCCAGGGCGGTACAGCTCGTCGCAACTCCCAAGTACAGCAGGAGGCAGGCGAAAGACCCTACTCGCTGCAGCCCATACACCCCCATCGCTTCACCCCTGGTGGTTACGCGACTTGACACCCCTGAGAGCATGGGGGACTCGCCGGCCTCCGCGGCCAAGATGACTGAACAGCATGGATCGCTGGATCGGATGACGATCCATGCGTTGTTTGAACTACTCTAAGACCTCAAGGACGTGGCGCTTTTCCTTCTGCGCACGTGTGGCGTTCAAAATGGTACGCATGGCGGTGATCGTGCGGCCGTTCTTACCGATCACCTTGCCGATATCTTCCTTCGCAACCCGTAGTTCGATGACGATGGAGTTCTCTCCCTCAACGCCGTTCACTCGCACCTGATCTGGCTTGTCCACAATCGCTTTGGCAATGTTTTCGATCAGATCTATCATCGTCTTTGTGTCACCTCGCTCTGTTATAGCAGTTGGCTCATTGCCCTCCAGTGGAGGGCCCCCAACATGTCCAGGGTGAGACTTGCGTCAAGCAAACATGTCGCACTGCACCCCGGATTGCCAGACGACCAGTCGGCACCACACGACGACTACCGAGACCCGAAACTCCCGACATCTCCCGACTCGATACCTTACGGGATGCATTACGCATAGGCGTCGGGATCGAAAGCAAGCGCGCGAGGACGCGTCGGTGAACCCCAGTGACTCTTCCAGGATACGAGTTAAGACATCTGCGCTTGCGAAGGCCCTGAGTCAGATGCTCGTTGCCATCCGCCACCAACGAGAAATCATACTGTGGGCTGAGATCATCGCAGGCTGAGAACCGGCGGCTCTTATTACCACATTTATGCTGCAGAGGTGTTGCAGGGATCGAGGGGAACCAGGGATGGGAATACTTCTGACTGTAAAAGTTTCCTCTCCTGGACAAGTACCGAGGGAGCCTCCAACGGTCAGCAACCTCCGACGTGCAAGGATAAACACATGGGAGGTCTAAATTCTCAGGGTCGCCTAGAAGCGTCGCCCCTTCGATCCCTGCCAGAGTCAGCTGGTGATGCACCTTCAGCGATGGAAGGTGATGACAGCCGATATGAACATGGGCGTCAAGCACGCGCATACCCGGCATCGACGTTAGCAATAGACTGGCCCGTCGCATGAGGGAGCATCCACCACAAGCCAGTCAGGCGAGGGTATTGTACTGCAGGCGATCGCGAACGTCAACCCAATGCGTCCGGCCGACCGAATTTCATCGCTTGACCACATTGGCCGCCTGTAAGCCTTTCGGCCCCTGCACGATATCGAATTCCACCTCCTGCCCCTCACTCAACGACCGAAAGCCCTCGCCTTTGATGGCGGTATAATGAACAAAGACGTCCTCCCCATCATCACGCTCGATAAAGCCGTACCCCTTGCTGTCGCTGAACCATTTGACCCGACCGCTTGCCATCGTCCCTTCCTCCTCTTCAGCCCCATGCGCTCACACTCGCATGGGTTGTGACAATTCGACTGCGGCATGCGCCAGACCTGGTTACAAAAAAACCGCTGGGGCAAATATAGCACGCCCGAGCGGTCGCTTAGGTACCTCGCGCCTGGTTGCGCGACCACACCTCTTTGAGTTCTCCGGTCATCTATCCTCACTGACTTGCCGCAGCCTCCTGGAAGACGGCGGCCACGTTAACAGACGGCCCGGACCTTGTCAAGCTTTTTTTGAAGTTTTCTAATGAACTCGTCACTAGCTGCGAGCCCGTTCTCGATCGGGTTGGAGGCATGCCCGCGCATGATTTGACCGAGGCCCAGCTAGGCAAGACCCCGGACTCTGTGTGTAACCGTTATCGAGAACCGCTCAGCTGCGGCTGGTCCATGCTTGACATCGGCCACAACGGTAGGCTATAAGCACGACTATGCGCGGCTGTAGAGTAGCGGTAAGCGTTCGTCGAGAGTGGTGTTGCCCTCGATCATGAGGAGTCAAGCTGGGCCCGACTGGACGTCTCTGGGGGAGTCACGGAGAGGAGGCAGCAAATGTTTAAGATCAGCGCAATGGATCACATCGTTTTGAATGTTCCCGATATCGAGCGTTCGATGGCGTTTTACACGCAGGTTCTAGGCCTGGAATCCGAACGTTGGGGGGAGTTTCGCCAGGGGAAGGTGCCCTTTCCTTCGGTGCGAGTGAGCCCGGAAACAGTTATCGACCTGTTCCCCATGAAGCCGGGCCAGACCCTGGCGCGTGGCGAGGGACTGCTCAACCTGAATCATTTCACCATGGTCGTGGATGTCGCGGATTTTGAGACTTTCCAGAAGCATCTCACCGAGCACGGCGTCACTATCGCTGAGGGACCAGGACGACGCTGGGGGGCACGCGGGTACGGGATGTCGGTGTACTTCTCGGATCCAGACGGCAATCGCATCGAGGTGCGGTGCTATCCTCCGGGGATGTGATCGCTGCCTGGGGCGCCATGGCTCACCCCATTAAGCTAATCACCTGCAGCGTTGATTACGCCTCGCATGTCTCTTGCAGGCGGTCGGGGAAGCGGTGGGTGGGGGTAAGCCACGGGTATCCTCCCCCAGACCTTGGGCCTCCTCTCTAAACGGGCGAGGAGGGCAGGATGAGGGCTCTTTTGTGGTCTTTGAGGCGGAGCAACGCCCAACCCTCCCTCACAGGGCGCGAGGGAGGGTTGGGGATCAGTGTGAGAACATGCCTACCGCCGTCGCTGAATCTCTACCGCCGCGAAACTGAGCATGCCGGTTAGCGGCACCTGCGGCTTACGCACCCGTACCAGCACCGATGTAATGGGGAGCTCAGCCATGAGGCGTTGTACCATCGCCCCAGCCAGAGCCTCTATGAGCTGATATTGGTGATCCTCCACTTCCTCCCGCACAATGGCATAGAGACGACTATAGTCCACAGTGTCCGGTAGGGCATCGGAGGTCATGGCCTGACTGAGGTCAAGACCGAGCTCTATATCTATCTCGAAGCGCTGTCCTAGCTCGCGCTCGGCAGGATGCACCCCATGGCGCCCCCGAAACACCATGTTATGCAGGATGATTTTATCCTCGGACGCCATCGGCTCTCCCTCTAGACGTTCAGACGTGAACGTGCAGGGCAGTGCCAAAGAGGCACGCCATTTGACAGTGTGCTCTTAACTACGGTATACTCGGCCAGATTAGCCTCGCGGAAATTCTTTTGCCGACGCATCATAAGGGGATCTCCTGTGCGCCCGATCAGCTTTATTTCCCATCCTGAATATTTGCGACACGAGACTGGTCGCCGTCACCCCGAAGAACCGGCCAGACTCACCGCCATCATACGCCATCTTGAGACGACTGGCATGCTTGCGGAACTCGTCCAGGCTGAACCCACCGAACCATCGCTGGATTGGCTCGCGCTGGCGCACACGCCGGACTACATTAGCACCATCGAAGATGCCTGCACGCGTGGGGTCAGAGCCCTCGACCCTGACACCTATATCAGTCCCGACTCGTATCGCGCCGCCTTGCTGGCCGTTGGGGGGGCCTTGTTGGCAGTGGACCACGTCATGACAGGCAGGGCTGTCAATGCCTTCGTGGCATTACGGCCGCCGGGGCATCACGCTGAGCGGGAGCGCGCCATGGGGTTCTGCCTGTTCAATAACGTCGCCATTGCCGCGCGTTACGCCCAGAAACGCTATGGCTTGAAGCGCGTCTTGATCGTGGATTGGGACGTGCATCATGGCAATGGCACGCAACACGCCTTCGAAGACGACTCCAGCGTGTTGTTTTTCAGCACGCACCAATTCCCCTTCTATCCCGGGACGGGTCGAACGTCTGAGCGCGGCACCGGGGCTGGGCTGGGCTATACGGTGAATATTCCCCTGGCGGCCGGGTGCGGCGATCGCGAATATCAGGAGGTGTTCGAGAAGGTTCTTTACCCGGCGGCACAGGCCTTTGAACCTCATCTGGTCCTCGTCTCAGCAGGATTCGATGCACACCGCGACGACCCCCTGGCCAGCATGAATGTGACCGAAGACGGATATGCCCGGATGACCACGATCGTGCGCGATGTCGCCGAGCGCTTCTGTGAGGGGCGACTCGTTTCCTTACTCGAGGGAGGATACAATCTCGAGGCCCTGGCACGCTCTGTCGAACGACATTTACAGACCTTGGGGCAGACCTAACGGCATGCATTCAACACTCGATTACGAGCTGACGGCCGACACCACCCGCTTGCGTGCTATACTCAGGAAGCTTGAACAGGCCTATGGCTCACCGTGCTGGACCCCCAATCACGACCCACTTGGGGAACTGGTCGCGACGATCCTGTCGCAGAACACCAGCGATGTCAATTCTGACCGGGCCTACGCCGCTCTGCGCGCCGCCTTTCGCACCTGGGATGAGGTCGCGGACGCCCAGCCCGATGACCTCGCCCGCGTTATTCGCTCGGGCGGACTCGCCACGCTGAAGGGGCGGCGGATTCAGGAGATTTTGCACACCCTGAAGGCGCGCCAAGGCCATCTGCGTCTGGATATACTGATGGATATGCCGATGCCGGCGGCCCGGGCGTTCCTGGCAGAATTTTCCGGTGTGGGGCCGAAGACGACCGCCTGCGTCCTCCTCTTCGCCTGCGGGCATCCAGCCTTCCCGGTCGATACGCATATCTATCGGGTGACGACACGACTAGGCTTGCTCCCAGCCGGATGCACGGCTGAGCGCGCGCATGCCGTGCTCGAACCGCTCATTCCATCAGCTCAGATGTATGCTGCGCATGTGAATCTCATTCGCCACGGGCGGACTATTTGTAAGTCCCGCCTCCCCGATTGTCAACACTGCTGCCTGCGCACATTGTGTTCGTATCCACAACCATCCACGCAAACGGGTGCCGTCCGAGGCCAAGCGCCACCCTCTGTCGTCCCGTGAATGCCAGGCGTCGTAATGCCAGGAGACTTGGAGAACCAGGATGAGGACGTATCGCTATATTGAATGGGCGACAGCATCGGGTGGGCAGCTCAGCGGCGACCAACTGATGGACGCCCTCTCTGACTATCTGACCGAAGACGGCGATGTCTCACGCGCCATGCAGATGCTTATGCAACGCGGGATGTCATCTGGCGAACAGAAGATGCAAGGCCTGCGCGACATGCTAGAGCAGCTGCGCAAGCGCAAACAGCAACACCTCGACAAGTACGACCTCAACTCACTCCTGAATGAGATTCGCGAGCAGCTCGACCAACTGCTGCAACAAGAACGCCAGACTATTGCGGAACAGCTCCAGGAGGCCCAGACGACGGCGGCAAACGGGGCTCCACAGCCATCTACGCAGCAGACCGCAGAGGCCGGGCAACGCCGCAAGTTCCTAGATAATCTCCCAGACAGTGTGCCCCAACAGATTCAAGAGCTTCGCCACTACGATTTTCTCGATCCGCAAGCGGCGCAAGCCTTCCAGGAATTGCTCGAAGAGCTACAGCAGCGTGCCATGCAATCGCAGTTGAACGGGACCCAGGCGTCGTCTGAGAGCTCCGCCGCCGACACAGCGCAGGGCCAGCGCGACATGTACCAGGATCTCAATCAGCAGTTGCGGGAGAAATTACAAGGGCACCAGGGGGATTTCCAACAGTTCAAGGACCAGCATCCGCAATTCCCTTCGGCCCAAGAGGAAACTATTGAGGAGCTGATCCAGCAGCTCCAACAACAATTACAGCAATGGCGCTCTCTCCTGGAAAGTCTCTCAGAGTCAGTGCGGCGCGACTTAGAGCAGCTGATGGACACCACCCTTGACGCCGATCTGCAGGCGCAACGCGCCGAACTACAGGAATTGCTCGACCAACTGGCGGAAAAAAAACTGACGCCACAGCGCTATCGCTTCAAGGGGCGTGAGGAAATCTCGATCGAGCAGGCGCAAGAGCTGATGGAGCAATTGCAACAGCTCGAAGCGCTCGAAAAACAACTGGAAGGCGTGCGCTGGGATGGCGATCCGCAACAGGTCGACGCTGAGAAGCTGCGGGATCTGTTGGGGGACGAAGCCTTTCAATCCGTGCAGAATATGAAGGACATCGCCAGCGAGCTGGAAGCGGCCGGGTATATTATGAAAACGAAAGACGGCTTGCAGTTGACGCCCTTGGCCATGCGCAAGATCGGCCAGAAGGCGCTGCGCGACATCTTTTCCTTCATTAAGCGGGATCGCTTTGGACAGCATGACACGCATCAGCGCGGCGGCGTCGGCATGCCGACCGAGGACACCAAGACCTACGAATTCGGTGATCCGTTCCTGCTGGACTTAAGCGCTACCGTGTTTAATGCGGTGAGTCACGAGGGGACGGGAACGCCGGTGTCCTTGCACATCGATGACTTCGTGGTGCGGCGACAAGAGTTTCTGTCGCACACATCGACGGTCATTCTCATCGACATGAGTGGCTCGATGGCCTGGAACAATTGCTTCTATGCCGCCAAGAAGGTGGCCTTGGCCCTCGATAACCTGGTCCGGAGCACCTTTCCACGCGATACCCTGCAGATCGTCGGTTTCTATACCGCGGCAGAGGAGATGAAGCCTGCCGATCTGCCTTATGTCAAACCGAAGTCGTTTGGCTACAACGCTT
>Ga0105104_10003969_pt1 | contig 10374 bp, 10 predicted proteins | sample PPLLaktember2015_3_FD_87034 | JGI IMG/M metagenome (GOLD analysis project Ga0105104, IMG submission 87034) | Freshwater sediment microbial communities from Prairie Pothole Lake near Jamestown, North Dakota, USA - PPLs Lake P7 Core (6) Depth... | ecosystem: Environmental > Aquatic > Freshwater >... | reverse complement strand
TCGGTTCGCGGCTGGCAGGCGGCCTCGCACCCGGCGCGATGCCGTTGCACGCCGAGCTCGGCAACCGCCTCGCGGCGACCTTGATTCGCTGGCTGTACGGCATCTCCCTGACCGACCTCGGGCCGTTCCGAGCCGCGCGTTCCGAGGTGCTCCGGGCGCTCGAGCTGCGCGAGATGACCTACGGGTGGGCCGTCGAACTGATGACCCGCGGCGCGATGCGCGGTTATCGTGTCCTGGAGGTACCGGTCAGCTACCACCCGCGCATCGGGGTCTCGAAGATCAGCGGAACGTGGAGAGGGTCGATCGGCGCCGCCTGGGGCATCCTCTCGGGGATCGTGAAGAACCGGGTGCGCGCGCCGCCGCATCCAGCCGAACCGGGACGCGCGGCATGAGCCTGCAGGGGAGGAATTCCGGAACGGGCGGAGTTCGCGGCGCCGTCGTCGTCATGGCGAAGGCCCCCCGGGAGGGCCTGGTGAAGACCAGACTCTCCGGTGCGTACCCAGCCCGCGAAGTCGTCCAGCTCTCCGAGTGCATGCTCCGCGATACGATCGCGCTCGCGCAGAAGCTCTCTCGCGTAGAGGTGGCCGTCATGTGTCCCTCCGAGGACGTGGCCGACATCGAGGCCCACGTGCCAGCGGACGTACACGTCGTCGGCCAGCGCGGGAACGGTCTCGCCGCCGCGCTCGCTTCGGTGTTCGAGCACTTCGTCCCGCGCTTCCACCGCGTCGTCGCGGTCGACAGCGACAGCCCCCACCTGCCCGTTGCGATCCTCCACTCGGCCTTCGAACTTCTGAAGAAGAACGAGGTGGTGGTGGGACCGACCGAGGACGGCGGCTACTACCTCGTCGGTGCCTCGTCGATGCACCCGCGCCTCTTCGACCCCGCGTCGCTCGGCACGGACAACGCTCGCGATGCGCTGCTCGGGAACGCGAGGGCCCTCGGACTTTCGGTGGCACTCACCGAGGCGTGGTACGACGTCGACGTGCCCGCCGACCTGTCCCGGCTCGCCGCCGAGCTGCGCCTCGAACCCGCGCGAGCGCCTCGCACCGCCGCCCTGCTCGCGTCGTGGCGGCCGGAAGCCCACGATGACGAGCGCGCCGGATGACGCGACGACATCGATGCGCGCAAACCACCGACTCTGGGCCGGCGGCGCCTTCGTCGGCCCGGCGCTCCTCGCCTTCGGTCTGATTCGACCGGACGACGGCTCGGCCCCCTTTTTCGTCCTGCTCGGGCTCGCCGCGGTCGGGTATCTGGCCACGCTGCACCAGGTCGCGAATGGGCTCCGGCCGTCGGGGCGCACGCTGATCGCCTGCGCCGTGCTAGCTCTGGTTTGGCGCGTCCCCATGCTGCTCGCGCCTCCCGAACCAGGCGCTGACGTGCGCCGCTACGTCTGGGATGCCCGTCTCGTCCGCGCGGGCCTCAGCCCCTATTCGGTGGTCCCGGCCGACCCTGCATACGCACACCTCCGGACCGGCGAGAGCTGGCCGGTGAACAATCCCGACGTGCCGAGCCCCTACCCTCCGGGCGCGCAGCTGTTCTTCCTCCTCGCGACGACACCGAGCGAATCGGCCCAGGCCATCAAGCTGGCTGCTCTCCTGTGCGACGCCCTCCTGGCGCTCGTCGTCTGGCGCGCGCTGGTCGCTTCCGGCGCGAATCCTGGCTGGCTGCTCGCGTATCTGTGGAGCCCGCTGGTCTCGCTCGAGGTCGCCCGTCACGGACATCTCGACGTCGTCGGCGCGCTCTGCCTTGCCTTCGCTGCCTTCGCGCTGGCGCGCGGCCGGGCGCTGACCGGAAGCATCGGGTTCGCGCTGTCGGTCGCGGTGAAGCCCCTGCCCATCGTGCTCCTGCCGCTCCTCTGGCGCCGCGTCTCGCCACGACACGCTGTCGCTGGAGCTGCCGTGCTGGTGGCGCTCTACCTTCCCTTCGGGGACCGCGGCCGCGTGCCTCTCGGGTCCATGCCGGACGTGATCGATCGGTTCCGCTTCAACGGGCCGATCTTCTCCGGACTGGCAGCGGTCGCAGGGCCGGCGACGGCGACGGCGTTCGCGCTCGCTGCCGGCTTGGCGGTCGCGATCTGGGCACGCCGCCGGCTCTCGCTCGCGGCCCCGCACGCGTGGGCCTGGCCGATGGCGGCAGCGCTCGTCTGCGCGCCGCTGGTCTATCCCTGGTATCTCGTCTGGCTCGCTCCGTTCCTCGTCGCCCCCCAGACGATGCCCCTGACGATCTGGACGGTGTCGATCCTGGGCACCTACGTCACGTGGCAGCTGGTCGGCATGCCCTGGGCGGTGCCGGCCTGGGCGCTTCTCGTGGAGTACGGAGCGCTGCTCGTCGCTGCCCTGTGGCTGTGGCGAAGGGACCGGTTACTTCGCTTCCATCCAGGTGTCTGACCCCACCAGCTTGACCGCCACGTTGGTGAAGAAGACGCGCGCGGGCTTGCCGTCGGCCTTGCCCTTGTGATTCAGCGCGACGAGCAGCGGTCCAGCCTTCTTGTGGTCGAGGTAGGCCGCAACGAAGACACGCGGCTTCGCGGATCCCCCGTGGCGGAAGAGGAGCTCCCGGATCCGCCCGTCGGGCCCGACGTAAAGCTCCCAGGTGTCGCCGGGGGTATAGCCGCCGTTGGACGGGTACTTCGTCACGACCTTCCTGGCCTTCCCTTTGCCCAGCGGCAGCTTCTGCATGCCGGCATCTTCCACCGTCGCGCCCGTGTCCCAGATGAGGTGGAACTGGAACAGGAGATTGTACTGATCGTTGAAGAAGCCCGGATCGATCTCGTTCTTCACGACGTCGCTCTGAGTTGCGAGCTGAGAGCGCGAGTAGGTGATCTTGACCGGCTTGCCGGCCTTGTCCGGCCCCTCGTAGGTGATCTGGTCCGTCTTCGGCTCCCAGACCCACGAGCGGGAAAGCTTCAGCTTCGGGCCTGCATCGATGTGGAACGTGTACCGGAGCGCCTGGACCTGACCCCACGAGTCGATCCCATAGGTCTTCGCGATCTGCTCGGCGATGGGTGGGCGTTGCTGGGCCGGCGCAGATGCCGGGGCGAAAAGAACTCCGACCAACAGAACGCCGACCAGGGGAACGCGGCTCGCCTTCGTCATCGGTGACCTCACTGGGCTTCCATCCAGGTGCTCGACCCTACCAGCTTGACGGCCACGTTCGAGAAGAAGACGTGCGCCGGCTTCCCGTCGGCCGTTCCGCGCTTGTCCGTTGAGAAAAGCAGCGGCCCAGCCTTCTTGTGGCCGGCCCAGGTCAAGATGACGACACTTGGCTTCAGGGGTCCCCCGCGGTGAAAGACGAGTTCCTGGATCCGGCCGTCGGTACCGACGTGAAGTTCCCAGGTGTCACCCGGCGCGTAGCCCCCCTCGGACGGATACTTCACCACGACCTTCTCGGCGGAACCCTTCCCCAGCGTCAGCTTATGCATTCCGGCATCGGTCACCGTCGCGCCGGTATCCCAGACGAGATGGAATGGGAACAGAAGCGTGTACTGATCGTTGAAGAAACCGGGATCGACCTCCTCCTTCACGAACGCGCTCTGGCTTGCAAGCTGAGAGCGCGAGTATGTGATCTTGACGGGGTTACCGGCCTTGTCCTTCCCCTCGTACGTGATCTGGTCCGTCTTCGGCTCCCAGACCCAGGAGCGGGAGAGCTTCACCGGGCCTGCCTCGAGGTTGTACGTGTACCGGATCGCTTCGACCTGATCCCACGAATCGAAGCCATAGGTCTTGGCAATCTTGTCGGCGATGGCCGGGCGCTGCTGCGCCGACACACCTGCCGGGAGACAGAGCACTCCGAGCAACAGAACGCCGATCAGGGAAACGGGGCCCGCTCTTGTCATCGGTGGCCTCCTTCGGCAGCAAGAGTCACGTTTGCCATGATTCGTCTCCTCTCGGTGTGAGCCATCAGGCGCAGCGGAACACGCTGGCCAGGGACGTGGCGAAGCGCCGCTCCTCGGCGAAGGCGAGCCTCACCGCCTCGATCGCCTCCACGAGCGGGAAGCACCGGGCGGTGACGAAGAAGTCCTCGTCCGTCGCGCCGACCGGGTGCCAGTACACGCCTGCCCGGGTGAGCGTCACCTCCGGAACCAGGTCGGACCGTGACAGCGCCACCCCCTCCTCGGCGAAGCCCCGCAAGGCGACGCGACGAAGGACACAGTCCTCCTCGGGAATCCCCTCTCGCTCGACGAACGCCTGGAACTCCTGCTCGGCCTGATCGTCCGCCACGGTCGAGGCCAGGCGCACGCGGAATCCCTCCTCGCGGGCGATGGCGATGCCGGCCCGGGCCTTCTCCCAGGTTCCCTCTCCGCGGTGCCGGTCGTGAAGCGCGGGGGTGGGACTGTCGAGGCTGATCTGGAAGACGACGCGGTCGCGCGGGAGCCCACGGAGGACCAGCCGGCGCTTGCCGCCGAAGAGGAGCCCGTTGGTGAGCACGGTCGTGGGAAGCGCCTGCGCACAGGCGAGGAGCACGTCCCCGATGTCCGAACGGAGGAAGGGCTCGCCGCCGGTGATGAGGATCTCGCGGACGCTGGCCTCGGGCGCCTCGGCGGCGGCGCGCCGGACGTCCTCGAGCGGGAGCGCCCGCGGGTCCGCGCGCGGGGAGGAGCGCACGCAGCAGTAGTCACAGGCGAGGTTGCAGTCGAAGTTGGTGTAGAGCCAGAGCCGAGCGCCCACGGCGGGCGCCTCGTCGTACGAGCGCGGCGCGCCCTTCCGCACGAGGAAGCGGCTGGTCTCGCCCTCGGGGATCACCTCGACGATGCCGTTTCCGGTGAAGCGAGCCCAGCGGTCGAGGTCGGGCCCGAGACGCGGGGAACCGTGCAGCGAGAGGAGCTCGCCATCGGCGAGGCCCTGGAGCGCCTCGAGGAGGTCGTTCAGCAGGCCGGTGGAGAAGTCCTTCGCGACCGCTCGAACCTCGACTCTGTGGCGCAGGGACCCCATTCAGCCCGACCGTACGAGGAAACCCTGCCGGAGCGCGGCCTCACGGAGAGAGGCATAGCCCTCGGTGCGCGGGGGCACCCATTCCTTCAGCCCCTCCGCCTCGAGGATGGGGCGGAAGCGCGGGTCGCCGTTCATCCGGAAGAGCGCGTCGGTGAAGCGGGTGGCGTCCTCCTGGGCAAGGTCGACCCGCGCGGTGAACATGCAGTGGTGGTAGCGCGGAGAGGACCAGATGGACTCCACCGCTCCTGTCGGAACGAGCTGGCCCGAGAGGACGCCCACCCAGAAGGGGCTCCCCACCGCCCCCGCGTCCGCCTCGCCGTTGAGGACGGCCCTGAGCACGTCGACCTCGCTGGTCCCGGTGTCCCCGTGCTTCCCCAGCTCGGTGTCGAAGCGGCGCGACTGGTAGTCGCGGCCCTCGACCAGCCCTGCCTGGCCGAGGAAGTGCACCGGGAGGATCGCCGCGTGCCCGCTGTCACGACTGCCGAGGGCGAGGCGCTTTCCGCGGAGGTCCGACAGCTGCCGGACCCCGCCTCCGGTGCGAACCACGATCTCCGTCCACCACTCGAGGTCGGTGTCCCGCATCGCCAGCGGTCTGCACTTGCCCTGGCTGAGGTGGTCGGACTGCAGATAGGCCAGGTTGGTGTTCCACGCGATGTCGATGCGCCCGGCGAGGAGCGCGGCGACCTGCGCCTCGTAGCTCAGGTACAGCACGACCTCGACCGGAACCCTGGCCTGGTCGCGGAAGTAGGTCCGCATGCCCTCCCAGATCCCGACGACCTTCGGATCGTAGGCCACGGCGCCGACGGTGATGGTCTCGAGCATGGCGGATTCAGAACAGCGGGATGCCGAGCAGCGACTTGCCGATGAACTCGCGGAGGACGTCCCCGGTGGGCGCCATCACCGAGCCGGCGTGGGCATCGCGGAAGTAACGCTCGACGGAGGTGTGCTTGGAGAAGGCGGCGCCACCGCAGGCGTGCATCGCGTCCGAGGTCACGCGGATCGCGGTCTCCCCGGCGGCGGCCTTGACCTCGAGGACGCGGAGCATGGTGTGCGGGCCCGGACTCTCGAGCGCGCCCACGCACTCGTCGATCCGGTGCGCGAGCCCGTCGGTGTCGATCTGCATCTGGGCCAGCGTCTGCCGCAGTGTGGGAAGCGCCTCGCCGAGCGAGGTGTTGCCCAGATGCTCGAACTTGCTCGTCTTCAGATGGGCGACGGTCGCGGCCACCACGGCCCGGCAGATGCCCAGGGAGACGGTGGCGCTGGCCAGGTTGAACCAGGGCAGGACGATGTTCAGCTTGGCGGCGAACCCACCGCCCTCCTCGGTGAGCCGGTGGTCGTCGCCGACCTCCACGCCCTCGAGGGTCATCGGTGACGACGCGGTCGCGCGCAGTCCGAGGCCGTCCCAGGGCGCAGCGACGCGCATCCCGGTCGCCGAGCGCGGAACGAGATACAGCGTCGAATCGGTGGGGCTTTTCGCCTCGGATGACAGGGTGGTGACGACATAGCTGTCGGCGGACCCCGCGCTCGTGACCCAGGACTTCCTCGCGTTCAGCAGTACCCCGCCGGCCGTGCGTGACGCCCTGGAGAGCGGCGCCCAGAAGTGGCTGCGCGACCCCGCCTCGCTGAAGGCCAGGGTGGTGAGGTGCTTGCCCCGACCCATCTCCGCGAGCGCAGTCTGGAAGACCGGGCTCCGGGTCGTCTTGGCGCCCGCGACGATCACCTCGCCGGCGCAGACGTGCATCATGTAGACCATCGCCACCGACGGGTCCGCCTCGGCGAGGACGGCATTCACTTCTGCGAACGCGCGTGGGCCGAGGCCAGAGCCACCGAAGCTGGAGGGGACATTGAGCGCCAGCAGTCCCGCCTCGCCGAGGGCGGCGATGGCGTCGGCGGGAAACTGTCCGGCCCTGTCCAGATCGTGCGCTGCGGGGGCAATCGTCGCCTGGGCGATCTCGCGGGTCCGGCCGACTGCACTGCGGTGATCCAGCTGGGTCATCGCTCCCTCCTCGAGTCCGGGCTGGATACCTCCGGGGACGCTCCTAGTCCACACTCAGCTCGAGCAGTTGACCCCGGTGCACGAATCCCCGGACCGATTCCAACGACCCGCTGGATGAGGGAGCGGCCGTCGAATCCTGTCGGGTGCCTGTTGCCGCAGCCCCCGCTCCGGGGCACCGGCCCGTGGATCCCTGGCGGCGCATCCCTAGCGGCACATGTCGCTGCAGATCACCAGCCAGTTCTTCCCGAACTCTCTGAACTTGTCGTAGCCAGCCTTGAGCGAGTCTCCGAGCTTGGTGAACGCCTCGGTCACCTTGGACATCTGATCGCTGGGACTCGTCGAGCCGAGCTTGTTCTTGAGCTCGGAGCTTCTGATCGCGAGCTCCAGGCACCAGTACGAAACGTCTTTCCACGCGCTCTGCAGCGAAGGGATGTCGGCGATCCGATCCTTGATGTCCTGCGTGAAGGTGCAGACCTTGTTCGTGTCCTCGTTCAACTTGGTTGACGCTGACTTCGCGGAATCGACGTTCCCCGAGTCCACGTAGCCCTTGGTCTCCGCATAGTCACTCTGCACCTGATTGAATCGGTCTCTGACGTCTTCCAGCCGGCCGGCGACAGCCGGCGTGGCGAGACCGAGGATGACGAGAGCCACTGCTCTCGGGCTCGGGTTCATGATTCCTCTCCTTGGCGCTCCAGCAGGTCCAAGCGACGGACGAGCCGCGCCCGCCACGACGCGCGTCGACTCGGCAGCGATTCGACCGCACGTGACCTCGAGGGACTGCCCCGCCCGTGAGACGGCAGGCCGGGGCAGAGGACGCTGTCGCCCACGCGAGACACGCTCGGCTCAGGCGCTGGCGACCCTCGTGCTTTTACGGATGCTGAAACGGCTGACTCTGTGCGACGTGACGGCGGGTCGAATTGCTTGCACACCGGCCGAAGAGGAAGCTTGTCGCCTGCTCGCCAGGGGGGCGACCATGCGAAGAAGAGGGTTCCAGCGGTACGCGTTCCTCACGCTCGCTGCGGTTCTCCAAGCCCCCTCGCGGGCGGGCGCCGAGGAGATGGCAGCGGGTCCCACGGCGCTCGCGACACGATCCTGCAGCCCCTCCCCCGACGGGTCATCGGGCTTCACCGGCTCGGTCCGCGCTCCGCTGTTCATCAACAGGGTGTGGACCCGTTCCGGCCAGATCTGGTTCGGTGACGTGCTCTTCGGCGCCATCGGCCACATCGACGTCCCGGCCGGCGTCTCGGTGACCGGCCGATTCTCATCCCGGTTCTGGCCGATCGACACCGTTCAGGTCGTCGGGAACTCGATCTCCTTCCGCAGCGGTCGCGGCTTCCCGGGAGCCATTCACGTGCACGGCACCGACGTGTCGCTGCGCCAGAGCGATTCGATGCCGGCAGGGACCTACCTCGTGGCAGTCACCGGGACACCCAGTGGCCTGGTCTTTCGCGCGAGCAACGGGGTGAGCGTCGAGGTGGCGGTATTCCCGCCTCGATCCTGCGACGAGCCGGACGGCAGGGCTCAGGTTCTCGAGGAAGCTGAGTTCCCGGACGCGACCTGCCTCTCCCATTTCGCGCGCATCCGGGCGGACGCGGGTCGGTGTATCAATGCCTGTGACAACCAGGGAAGCGCGTACGTCCAGACGGTGGCCAACAGCGTCGCCGAGGTCGAATGCGCCCGGTATTGCCAGCGCTTCTCGTGTACCTACCTCTACAAGTTCACGCCCTGCCTGAGCTTCGGGTGTCGTCGAGCCATCCAATCGTGCCCCAACGAATGCCCGAACCTCGACTCGTGCATGGCGACGACACTGGAGGACGACCCGCCGAAGTACAACTGCTTCTGCTACCCGCGCCCCGACGGTGGGAGCTGAGCGCCCGGGGCTCAGGCGTGCGAACCTGAGCCGGTGATGCGAGCCACGAGGTCACCGAGCTGTATGGGCTTGGAGATCACTCCGACGACACCCGGGGAGTGCTCCGCACCCCTCACGTTCGGATCCCCCGAGACGAGCAGCACGCGAACGTCTCCCGCTGACGGGTACATCTTCAGCTGCTCGAGAAACTCGAAGCCGTCCATCCGCGGCATGTGAAGATCCAGAACCACGAAACGAGGACGCTCCTTCACGAGTGAGAGCCGCCGGAAGGCCTCCACGCCGTCGGTCGCCTCGTGGACCTCGAGCCCCGCGCTGCGCAGTGCCTCCGCGCAGGCCTCGCGGACCCCCCTATCGTCGTCGATCAGGAGAACACCGGGCACGGAATGCTCCTCCTCGAAAGCCCGGTCTCAGGCTGGTTGCCCAGATGGCGTCTCTGAAGGTGGTACCAGGCCCCCGCGCTGGCAAGCACCCGCGCCAGCACTCGGTGCGTGCGGTGGTGTGGCTCCGAACATGTCCCCCAGGACCAGGCCTCAGACCCGGGGCACGACCCGTGTGCCGCTCGCCTCCGCCGGAGTTGGAGCGGCCGAGCGGCTCACTCCTTCTTCTTCTTTTCCGGGCACTCGATGACGAACTCACGGACCGGCTCGGCCGTCCACGGGCCGCCGTTGTCGAACTGGCCGCTGGTGGGCCTGTACGTCACCCGCTCCTCTATGGTGCCCGCATTGTTGTTCGTCTGGTCGCTGTCGTGGGCGACGGTGAGCTCGCACTTCGTCTTGGAAGTCGGATCCTTCTTCGGATCGCACCCCTGCATGCCGATGACGGCCACTGCGTGCTTGCGCGTGGTGAGCTCCACATCGCAGTTGTCGGTGAGCGCCTTGTGGACGGCACGGAAGTCGGCGGGGTTCACCTTCTTGGTGGAGATGGGGAATCCCTTCGCTTTCATGTACTTGTCCTTGAGCTTCTCCCAGCCCTGGTCAGTCCCGGCCTCCTTCCCCGCGAGCGGGCCGTGCCAGCCCACGGCCGCCTTCATCTTGTCAATCGTCAGCTCGTCGTCCGCGATGTTCAGCCCGTGCTTCGTCTTCAGCCACTGGAGACTGTTCGACACCGCGGTGGGTACGCACTCGGAGGGGCGGGACTGCTGGTTCGGGAAGCCCTCGTGCTGGACGCTCTGGCCGTCCTGGAAGAAGGAGATGAAGGGCCGAGCGGGTGGCACCAGCCACGGCTCGTCGTCGGTGATCCCCGCGGCAATGAAGTAGGCGCGAGAGAGCACCGGAGCCACCGTGCCGCCGTCGGGCATCTCCTCGCTCAGAGTGGGCTCGATGGTCGCCGCGTAGGTGAGCTGTGTCACGTCCACGCCGGGTGGGACGCCGAGGTCGAACGAGAAGACCTCGGTCTGGGTCGCGCCCGTGCCCTCAGCGCTGAGCAGCGGCGCATTGCGCACCTGCCATGAGCCGTTCACCACGAGGTTGAAGTAGAGGAGCTGCGCCGCCCCTTCGTGGGTCACGTGCACCTCACCCCAGTCGGAGTCCGGCACCGAGTCCGTATCGAGCGTCACATCGAGCTGGAAGAACATGACG
>Ga0105104_10003968_pt1 | contig 10374 bp, 5 predicted proteins | sample PPLLaktember2015_3_FD_87034 | JGI IMG/M metagenome (GOLD analysis project Ga0105104, IMG submission 87034) | Freshwater sediment microbial communities from Prairie Pothole Lake near Jamestown, North Dakota, USA - PPLs Lake P7 Core (6) Depth... | ecosystem: Environmental > Aquatic > Freshwater >... | reverse complement strand
TGGACCCTGCTGGTATATTTTTCGGTTGCCTGTCCGCCCGATTGGATTGTTCCATAGTCAAAGTTGAGGTCATTATAAAGAAATTCAACTCCGGCTTTTACCAAGTTTTGAAAATTGAGCTGACTGCTGATATCGGCTTTGAACGTCGTCGAATTCATCACAGAAAAATCCCGGGCTTTTGCAAAATGCTGTCCACCTGTAAGAATGATCCCATCGGTATATTCTTTCGAATAATACCCGAACGGATTTCCGTTCTCATAAAATCCTGGAATCACTTGATCCAGCGTCGATGGATTTCGCGGTGCCGTCGGGCGGGTATTGTAATCCCGCCGGAAGTTCTCCACAGAGATTTCATAATACGTGTGGGCATTGAGCGCATGAGTTAATTTTGCGGAAAGTGAACGTTTGCCAATATCAGACAAACTGAAATTAAAATCGCTGAACAAGGCTCCAAGGTCGCCCGGGCTGCCGAAAGCACTCGCGACGCCGGCGACATCGCTCGCATAACGCGGATAGAAGTAAATACCGGTGGCATCCCAATTGTGTCTGATGGTGTACTGTTTTCCTGTCAGAGCTGAAACTCGAAGTTTCATCGTAGGAGTGATGTCGGAATTGACTTGCAGCGACCAATCGTAATCACTGTAATCCGGTCGTGATAACGGGAAGAGAAGCATTTCACGAGTACTGCGATAGGAAGTAAAAAATCGAAGATTGCCGAGTGCTTCACCAATGAAAGGAACCGGGCCGCCAAATCCTGCATCGATATCATAATCCGCTTGATTGTTCGGCTGCTTCTTGCGGGTTTCATATTCAAACACCCGTTGGGCGCCCAGCGGGGTCAAATCGTTATTGGGATTATTATCCGAGTTTAACCGGGTCGAGAGGGCGTTCCATCCGTCAAAGGATGGATACTGATTTTTTGTATATTCATCCCACGCTCCGTTCCCGGTCCCCGTCCAGCACACTGCGGGATCAAAGAATGGACGCAGCGCAAATGAGTACGGGTCCAGCACATCGAGGATTCCAGTTCCTCGGTAGTACTTTGGCGCGGGCGGACTGACCCGTGTCTGCATACTTCCAAAGTATCCCTGTTTCGCCCCTTCCCGGGTGACGACATTGATAATGCCTGATCGGACCTGGCCGTATTCCGCACTGAATCCGCCCCGTTCCACCGAAATTTCTTTTACCGAACTCAGCGATACCTGAGTCGATGGTTCGTTGTTTCTCGGATCGCGCATGGTCACGCCGTCAACCATAAAAAGAATATTGTCCCCTTCACCGCCGCGGATACTCAAGCCTCCTTGAACACTCACACGGCCTCGAGAGTAATTCGAGACGAAGGACGGTTGAGTCGATCCGGTGGGGTTGGAACCCCAGCCGCCGCGAACACCGGCCTGTAAACCGATTGCACTCACGACATTACTCACCGGCAATGCTTCGACCTCTTTAGAGGATACCGAAGCGACGCTGGTGGCGACATCGGCCTTGATCGTGGCACGTTCAGCAACCACAACGACCTCATCGGTATTCAGAGACTGCTGACCGAGCGAAACGTCAACACGTGCCGTCTGATCGATATAGACGCGAACATCATTGATGATGGTTGTTTCGTATCCGATGAACGAAATTTGAACTTTATACGTACCGGGCGGAACAAATAAAATGGAATACTGGCCATTAATATCCGCCGCTGCGCCCAGAGATGTTCCGACGACAACAATATTTGCTCCGATCAGGGCCTCACCGCTCGTTTTATCGGTGATGGTGCCCGCAATCTTACCTGTCGTACCTGACCATAGCAGAGATGTCAATACAATTGTCAGCAGAAGAATGTATGGAATCTCCTTCTTCAGTTGTTTCATATGCTGGTTCTCCTTACGGTTTAATAAATACCCCCCGCCTGGCGGCAAAGGTTTGTTCTAGACCCTCAAAATCATGTATAATATATCGATTTGGCGCACTCCACTCACTCTTCCTTCAAGGAAGATCTCTTTGTTAAAAGCATATCGAGGAGTTTAAGAAATTACTCGCCAGTTTAATTTTTATTTCAACACGAAGATGCGCACCAATGATCTTCGCTGTTTCTTGAGATCAGTTGCTTGTATCCGCAAACGTTTGCAAGTACGAACAATTAAACAACCGCAGCCGATCGCGAATGAGAATTTATTGAATCATTTTACAGAAGGGATGAATGAACGAACAGGCAGACTGTTGATCACACGGGACTCATGAAGAGCCTTTTTTATGAGATGAACAACAAATTATCGCAACCTGTATGGAATTTCCCTTTCAGTTATTCTCTAACGGTACGGAACGGTTTTAACTTCTGATTTTTTTTCTCTTGATGCAACAAAAATTCAAAAAAGCCCAATATACCTGCTTGACTTTAGAATGATTTTGAAATAAATTATAACGTTTGAAAATTGATTGAAATGTTTCAATCCAATATAGAAAGATTTCATAAAATAAGTCAAGTTCTTTTTATATAAAGTCTGACAATCAAGAGCGGAGGTTATCAGTGCACAAAGTGACAATCGGTGACGTTGCCAAACGAGCCGAAGTCTCCATCGGAACAGTGTCCGCAGTCCTGAACGAAAAAAACACCGTAAAACCCGAGACTAGAAAACTCGTACTGAATGCAATGAAGGAATTGAATTACCGCCCTCATGGCAGTGCACGGAATTTAAAAGGCATCGACACCTATTCGGACAGCATCGGCCTGCTCATCCGGGAATTGGACAATCCATTTTATACCACGATTGCCCTGGGGGTAACGGAATACGCAAGAAGCAAAGGCTACCTGGTCAGTGTCGCAAGTTCAGAAGGCGATCATACATTTGAAGAAAAAATAATAAAAGGATTTTCAGGAAAAGATATTAAGGGCGCGATCATCGCACCCGTTCTCGAAGGGACTGCGGAAATTGAGCATCTCTTCACTCTCAAGATGATTAATTTTCCTTTTGTGTTGTTAGAAAACGTCAAGGGCATTCAGGCAAATGTTGTCAGTATAGACAATATCAAAGCGATGAAAGACGCGATCAAGTACTTGATGAATATCGGACATTCAAAAATTCTGCACTTTGCCGGCCCCTCTCATGCATCGCATACGTACGAACGGATTGACGGCTTTCGCCGTGCATACAGCGAAAGCCATTTTGCATTCAGCAACGATATGATCGTTCCGACCGGAGCGCATCTTGCCGACGGGTATCATACATGCCTAGAATATTTTAAGGGAAGAAGCCGGGAGGATTATCCCACCGCCATTGTGTGCTACAACGACCTTGTCGCTCACGGTGTCATTTCCGCGTTGAATGAAATGCAAATCAAAATTCCGGATGAAATTTCAATTGTCGGGAACGACGATATTCCATTCTCCCAATATACCCCCGTTCCGCTGACGACGATCCGCGCTCCCATGTTAGAGCTCGGCAGGAAAGCGACGGAAATATTAATAAAGAATATCGAAACGCCCGGAACGCTGCCGGTAGAGCATGTGGTCCTGGAGGCGGAATTCATGGTGCGGCAATCGACCAAGGCGGTGCTGACGCAGCATGCAAAACCAATAATGGAAAAACACCTGGCTCTTTCTTAGTCCTGTCGGAGAGCGTGGTCATGGTACCGTCATAACGAACAAAGTGAACACTCACAATTATTCTCAGGAAAAAATGTATACACTCGGATATGATATCGGCAGTTCATCCGTAAAAGCGGTGCTGCTCAACGGAGAAACCGGCAAAGTGGTTGCCAGTGCCTACTCCCCCAAGAACGAAATGCCGATGAGCGCCAAACGGATCGGCTGGGCGGAACAAGAACCATCGATGTGGTGGGACCATTTGAAACTGGCGACTGCCCAGGTCCTCTCAGAGGCGCGCATCCAGAAAGATCAGATCATAGCCATTGGCATATCATACCAGATGCACGGCCTGGTCATTATCGATAAGAATCAGAACGTATTGCGCCCCTCTATTATATGGTGCGACAGCAGAGCGGTCGAAATCGGAAACAAGGCATTCAAAAAAATCGGTGCCAAAAAATGCCTCGGGTCCTTGATGAATTCTCCCGGCAATTTTACCGCCTCCAAACTCCGGTGGGTCAAGGAACATGAACCGGTGATCTTCCGAAAAATCGATAAATTCATGCTGCCCGGCGATTATATTGCAATGAAATTAACCGGCGAAGTCGTAACGACCCGTTCCGGGTTATCGGAAGGAATTCTCTGGGATTTTAAATTGAATGCCCCCGCTTCTTTTTTACTGAAAGAATATGGAATTCCGTCCGATCTCATTCCTCCGCTGACACCCACGTTTGGAGAACAGGGCCGGCTCCACCGCGCAGCCTCACAAGAACTTGGCTTGCCGGCTGGAATTCCTGTGACCTATCGCGCCGGCGACCAGCCCAATAATGCCCTTTCGCTGAATGTTATGGAACCGGGAGAGATCGCAGCGACGGCAGGCACCTCCGGTGTCGTCTACGGCGTCAGTGGAACGCGCAAGTACGATCCCGCTTCCCGTGTCAATTCATTTGCCCATGTCAACCACTCTCCCGATTCGCCGCGGATCGGCGTACTCCTGTGCATTAACGGAACAGGAATCGCAAACAGCTGGATCCGGCGCATGACCGGCCAGCAATCCGTCGATTACGCGCGGCTGAATGAAATCGCTTCTGCCGCTCCTGTCGGTTCGGACGGCGTTGTCGTACTGCCATTTGGCAACGGTGCAGAACGAATGCTGGAGAACCGGGATATTGGCGCGCAAATTTTAAATCTCCATTTTAATATTCACACCCAGGCCCATCTCGCGCGTGCAGTGCAGGAAGGGATTGCGTTCGCGTTTAATTACGGCATCGACATTATGCACGGTATGAATATTAAGCCAAAAGTGATTCGTGCCGGATTCGCCAATTTATTCCTGAGTCCGATCTTTGCCGATACCTTAGCGCAAACAGCCGGTGTCAGCATTGAATTGTACAGCACGGACGGCGCGCAGGGTGCTGCGCGGGGCGCAGCCCTGGGTATAAATTATTTCAAATCACGACAGGAAGCATTTAAAGGATTGAAACGTCTCAAAACCATTGAACCACACAAATCCCGTTCGGCGCAGTACCAGGAATTCTATCACCGCTGGTCTTCCGCCCTCGAACGAACACTCCAATCTAAAGGATAACCACGATGAGTACCAACGTCACACTCGGCAGCAAAGAATATTTTCCACAAATCGGGAAGATCCCATTTGAAGGATCCGATTCAAAAAACCCGCTGGCGTTTAAATACTACGACGAGAATAAAATCGTCGCCGGCAAAACGATGAAAGAATATTTTCGTTTTGCAATGGCTTACTGGCACACACTGTGTGGAACGGGCGGCGATCCTTTTGGTCCCGGTACAAAGAATTTTCCATGGCTTGAAGGCAGTGATATTCTAAGCCGTGGAAAAAATAAGATGGATGCTGCTTTTGAGTTTCTTACAAAAATCGGTATTCCATTCTATTGCTTTCATGATATCGATTTAATTGATGAAGGCAAGAGTATTGCTGAATACGAAAAGAACCTTAACGCTATCACAGATTATGCAAAAGAAAAGCAAAAAGCATCGGGGGTGAAACTTCTTTGGGGAACAGCAAATGTTTTCTCCAATCCGCGTTATATGAATGGTGCTTCTACCAATCCTGATTTTAATGTACTTTGTTATGCAGGCACACAGGTTAAAAATGCAATTGATGCTACCATTAAATTAGGCGGCGAAGGGTACGTATTCTGGGGTGGTCGTGAAGGTTATATGAGCCTTTTAAATACGAATATGAAACGCGAAGTTGAACATCTTGGAAAATTTTTAACTATTGCCCGTGACTATGGCCGCAAAAATGGTTTCAAAGGCTGCTTCTACATTGAACCGAAACCAATGGAACCAACCAAACATCAATATGACTTTGATGCAGCGACGGTCATTGCTTTCTTAAAACAATATGGTTTGGAGAAAGATTTCAAATTGAATATTGAAGTGAACCATGCAACCTTAGCGGGACATACATTCCAGCATGACTTACAGGTATGCGCAGATGCCGGTTTACTTGGAAGTATTGATGCGAACCGAGGAGACTATCAGAATGGTTGGGATACCGACCAATTCCCTATTAATATTTACGAATTGGTGGAGACTATGCTTGTCATTGTTGAAGCGGGCGGATTCAAAACCGGTGGCATCAATTTCGATGCGAAAACCCGTCGCAACTCTACCGATTTGGAAGACATTTTCATTGCGCACATTGCAGGTATGGATGCTTTTGCACGCGCCTTATTGGTTACCAACGATGTTCTTACCAAGTCGCCATACAAGAAAATGCGTACTCAACGGTATGCGTCGTTCGATTCAGGAAAAGGTGCCGATTATGAAAAAGGCAAAATTACTCTCGAAGACCTTCGCGAGTTAGCAATTGCCAATGGCGAACCAAAACAGATAAGCGGCAAACAGGAATTGTTTGAGACCTTTATTAACGACTACATCTGACTCAGTGATTAATAGAAGACCGTCACACTGATCGTCAACGAGGGTAGTATGCTCAACCGCTATCCCTGGAGCCATTCCTATGATTGAAAAAAAAATATTTGGTACACTTCCGGACAACCGTGAAGTGTACCAATATACATTAACGAACAAATCTGGATGCACCGTTACCATCATCAACTTCGGAGCGATCGTGACTTCTCTTCTGATGCCGGATCGAAACGGAGTACTTGAAAATCTTGTCCTGAACTACGATTCCCTCCACGGGTATGTAAACGATCAATGTTATTTTGGTGCGATCGCCGGCCGGTACGGGAACCGAATTGCAAAAGGTCGGTTTCAGCTCGAGGGGAATCAATATCAATTAAGCATCAACGACGGCACGAATCACCTTCACGGGGGCAAAACCGGATTTAGCAAAAAGCTCTGGGAGGGGAAAATCCTGAACACGGACAGCGAGCCCTCCCTTGCATTAACGCTCATCAGCCCGGATCAGGAAGAAGGCTATCCCGGGACCGTCACTCTGACGGTGACCTATACCCTTACGGAGAAAAACGAACTGCGGATTGATTATAAAGGGACAACCGACCGGACCACCATCCTCAATCCGACGCATCATTCCTATTTTAACCTGTCGGGGTCCTGCGCCAATACGATTCTCGACCATGAATTGAGCATCGATTCCGATTTCATTACCATGGTGGATCATGAACTCATCTCCACCGGTGAATCGTATCATGTTCATCATACCCCGTTGGATTTTCGCACGCCCAAAGCAGTGGGCCGTCAGATCAACGAACGGGACCCGCAGATGCTCATGGGAAAAGGATACGACCACAATTGGATTTTAAAAAATTTTGACGGACACGTGCGGAACGTCGCCCAGGTGTACGAACCGCGCAGCGGACGCCATATGGCGGTGTTGACCGATCAGCCCGGGCTGCAATTTTATTCCGGAAATTTTCTCGGCGGGACGGTAAGGGGAAAAGACGGGTTTACATATCAGAACAGGAGCGGTCTTTGTCTGGAAGCGCAATGTCCGCCCGACTCCCCCAACAAGCCGGAATTTCCCTCTGTTGTTTTAAAGGAAAATGAGACGTATCATCAAACGACCATTTACCATTTCTCAATAAAATAATGTCTGGAAAGGATAGAGCATGGAAATATTGGGTTTTATCGATTGGATAGTCGTCGGCATTTATTTTCTCCTCATTGGCGGCATTTCCGTCTGGTCCATCCGGCGAAAGAAGGATTCTCCGACTGATTATTTTCTTGCGAATCGCAATCTCGGCTGGTTCGTGATCGGCGCTTCGATTCTTGCATCCAACGTCGGTTCGGAACATATCGTCGGCCTTGCCGGCACCGGTGCGAAATCCGGATTAGTGATGGGACATTATGAACTCCATTCCTGGATTGTTCTCATGCTGGGATGGGTTTTTGTCCCGTTCTATATGCGCAGTCAGGTATTTACCATGCCGGAATTCCTGGAACGACGATATAACGAGAAAACCCGCTGGCTGCTCTCTATTGTACAAATGCTGAGTTATGTGATCGCAAAGGTTTCTGTCACAATCTTTGCAGGTGCCGTTGTATTCGAATCGTTTTTAGGAGTAGATTTCTGGACGGGTGCCATAGTGCTCATCGTCATTACCGGAATTTATACGATCTTTGGCGGACTTCACGCAGTGATGTACACAGAAGCTCTGCAAGCAATTATTCTTTTAGGCGGTTCCATCATTCTGACCATATCCGGCCTTATTCAAGTCGGCGGATGGGACAACCTTATGCAATCCGTCACATCCGATCATCTCAATATGTTTCGTCCGCTCTCGGACCCGGATTTTCCATGGCTGGGAATCCTCTTTGCTTCTCCCATCGTTGGTGTCTGGTATTGGTGTACCGACCAGCATATTGTGCAGCGGTGCCTTGCAGGACGCGACGAACAACAGGCACGAAGAGGAACAATTTTTGCTGCATACTTAAAATTACTTCCCTTTTTCATATTTATGATTCCTGGATTGATCGCATATGCATTGGTCAACAGCGGCAAACTTCAACTTGCCGATTCCAATCAGGCGTTCCCCACATTGGTAAAAACGTTACTGCCCGTCGGAGTACGCGGCATTCTCGCCGGCGGTATACTCGCGGCATTGATGAGTTCACTTGCAGCAGTGTACAATGCATGCTCCACACTGTTTACTCTCGATATCTATAAAAAGATCAAACCGAATACCACGGACAAAGAATTGGTGAGGGTCGGCCGCATTACAACAGGCGTTGTGGTCGTTCTTGGAATGGTTTGGATACCGGTCATGAGCGGGATTTCCCCCATTCTCTATCAATACCTGCAAAGTGTTCAATCCTATCTTGCACCGCCCATCGCATCCGTTTTTCTGCTTGGCGTGTTTTTCAAACGGATCAACGGCACAGGCGCTCTCACCACAATGGTGGTCGGATTCATCATTGGTCTTCTTCGAATATTTCTTGAACTCATCAAGAGTCACTTGAGCGGATTCCTGTACGCATTTGCAACTCTTAACTTCCTGTATTTCTGTATTTTCCTTTTCGTCTTTTCAGTTGCACTCTTAATCGTTGTCAGCCTCTTAACGGCAAAGCCTTCCGAGGCGCAATTGAACGGCCTGACCTATGCAACAACGGTCGCAGCGGACAGGGACAAATCCCGCGCAAGCTGGAATGCGACGGATGTGGTCTTATCAGTAATCGTTGTCATCTTTATTGTTTGTGTCTTTATTTACTTCTCGCCGCTGGGCATAGTACATTAAACTTCGGCAGAGAGAGTGGTGTCGTTGATCGCCTCACTGAAGTTTTTTCGTACTTCAGTGAGGCATTTTTTTATCATTTCGTAGAACATGAGCAGAGGCCATGAAAAGTAAATTCAACGGATTCATTATCGTCATTGCATTTTTGAGTATCTTCCAATCATCACAAGGACAGCAACCGATCCAGCGGATGCAGAACGGCATTCAAACCGAGTGCGCCGGGATGAATGTGAAAATTCAGTTTTACACCGATGATATTGTCCACATCCTCAAATGGATCCCGGGAACTCAGCCGGATTCGTCCAGTCTTGTTGTCCTTCGCAGGGCACTTCCGGAACTTCAGGTGCAGGTGGAAGAAAACGATTCGGTGATCATTGCCGGCGCTGCATCGCTTCATGTCAAGATTCAAAAGAAGAGCGGTACTGTCGAATTCATCACACGCGGAATGGAATCCTTGTTATGTGAACAGGGACCGGTGAGCATCATTCCCGCCGGCAATAACGATGAACAATTGTACACCATCAGGCAGAACTTTCATCTAACGCCCGACGAAGGTATTTACGGACTGGGACAGCATCAATACGGATACATGAATTACCGGGGCCGAACGGTCAAACTTGTTCAAACGAACACCGACGCCGTTTCTCCGTTCCTCATTTCCACGATGCACTACGGGATCCTCTGGGATAATTATTCCAAAACAATTTTTGAAGACAATGCAGCAGGGGCATCGCTCTGGTCGGATGTTGCCCGAGCGGTCGATTATTACGTCATCTCCGGTGCGTCCATGGATAGCGTTATCGCCGGCTACCGGAATCTTACCGGGCAAGCCCCGATGTACGGAAAATGGGCGTACGGATACTGGCAAAGCAAGGAACATTACGAAAACCGGGATGATTTATTGAGGGTGGTGAATGAGTACCGACAACGGCAGATTCCGATCGACAATATCATTCAGGATTGGGATTACTGGGACGGGGGTGCAAACTGGGGACAGCTATTTTTTGATGAAAAAAAATATCCCAATCCCAAAGAAATGATCGAACGTATTCATAAGCAGAATTTTCACATCATGATTTCTGTCTGGCCCGG
>Ga0105104_10003967_pt1 | contig 10374 bp, 10 predicted proteins | sample PPLLaktember2015_3_FD_87034 | JGI IMG/M metagenome (GOLD analysis project Ga0105104, IMG submission 87034) | Freshwater sediment microbial communities from Prairie Pothole Lake near Jamestown, North Dakota, USA - PPLs Lake P7 Core (6) Depth... | ecosystem: Environmental > Aquatic > Freshwater >... | reverse complement strand
CGATAAGTAGTACCAATAACAAAATAAGATTGCTTTGTCGTGACGCCAAAGGCATCACTTCTCGCAACGACATGAATAACTTCTTCATGGAATAATTGTTGGTGGGGTGGAGGTGGGTGGTGGCGGCAACGATGTGCGCGAGGCCGTTGGCGTACTGCTCGCTGTGGGACTCGGGCCCGGTGTTTGCGTTGGGCGTCGGGTGCGTGTAGGCCGGGGTGTTAAAGTTGGGGAGGGTGTCCGGGTGGGAGTGAGCGTTGGCGCCAGGACTTTCGTGGGTGTGAGGAGCACATCGGGAGGGTAGAGTTGCAGCATGGCTGAATACCAATCCAACCCGTCCGTCAGGGCGAATTCGGTAAAGCGGGCGCCGCGATAGAACGTACGCCAGTTCGGCAGGGCCGGGACGCGTTCCCAGCGATATTGAAGCGCCAGCGATGTGACGTCCACCCAGTAGCCGGGTGGCACATCGCTATAGGTCCCGCCCTGTTCGTAGACCTGTGGGTCGAGGTTATAACGGGCGCTCAAGTCCCAGGGTGTGTCGCGCAAGGGTTCACCCAGTGAACCGTCCTGCAACTGGGCACGCAGATATAAACGCCAGTAGGTCTGCGCGCCGAAATCTTCGCGCACCGCAGCCATCCAGCCGGCATTGGTCATCAGCGAGTTGATCGCGAAAGCGCGACCTGTGTACAGCCAGTCTTCACTAAAGCCGGGGTCGAGCGCGGAAGTGAGCGGGACGAAGGCATTTTCCAGGCTTGCCAGCGCGTCCCAGCCAACTTCCTGTTGGACACGTTCGCGCAGCGCATCAAAGGCTTCGTTGGCAAGGTCATGGATCTGCGGATAAGGCGCCTGCACATCCTCCAGATCGACAAGTGACCAGCGGTTGGATACGCCTTCAGAAACAGGTTCTCCATCTGCCGCCCAGAGGGAAGCCGGGGTGAGCTGCGCGGATTGTTGGAAGCTGCCCGGCAGCTCCTCCGGCAGGATCAGGTTTGCCCAGATCAACCCACGCAGGGCGGGCGCCGGAAAGGGAGTGAGGGCTTGCAGTAATTTTCCCTCGGGTGTGTACGTGATGATGTACGTACCATTTGCTGCAGCTAACGTTGTAATGATCTGATCGCCGGAAGTGTTCCAGGCGGGCCAGTTCCCATCCCCGATCCAGGTGCCAGGGACCTGCTTGGAGGAATCCCAAACATAGATGCCGCTGCGGCCCATGGTCTGTGACGAGGAGGCCCAGGCCAGCCGCTGCCCATCGGGTGACCAGACCGGATGTGATTCAGAGGCGAGCTCCGTATTGCTAAGGTTTTGAAAACGCCCCCCATCTGTCTTATCCAAATCCGCCAGAATGACTTCGCCATCCGAAATGAAGGCGATATGGCGGCCATCTGGCGCCCAGGCCGGAGAGTGATCGGAGGCGGAGGCAGCAGTCAAACGGATAAAGTCATTTAACGGATCCGTTGCAGGTCCCACAAAGATGTTCAGGTTTTCATTCTCGTACGCTTCGAACGCCATGAATGACCCATCCGGTGACCAGGTTGGCGCACCTTCATATTCCGGTGTGTTGGTCAGCTGTGTTACATTGCTGCTGGAGAGATCCAAAAGATACAAATCCCAAAATCCGCCGCGGTTGGATGCAAAGGCGATCTTTTCCCCATCCGGGCTGGGTGAGGGCGTGATATCGTCCCAGTCTCCATATGTAATGCGGGTGAGAGGCATTTCATCCGGGCTGTAGGCGAAGAGATGTGCATAGCCATCTTCCTCGTAAGAGAAGATGACGATTTCCTGGGCGTTTTTGGAAACCAGCGGGATAAATTCCTCGGTGGCCATGGGTTCGTTCGTAAGCGCGAGTTCAGGGGTCTGTGTCAGCTGTTGTGAGCAACCCAACAGAGAGAGAGCAATCAAAACCAGAATCGCGGTCAGTGTTGAAAGGTGGGAAAATGTTTTCGGCATGGATCCATTGTTAGGCGGAATCAGAGTCGGGCTTCCCCGAAGGGGGAGGCGGTTCCACATTAAACCTAAATGTTTGAGGTTCGGCTATCGGTCCGTCGGGATAAAAAAGCCTGGCTTCCAAAGTATATGGATTGTTCAACTCACCACGGACATGCATGGTGAATTCAAGCTTCCAACTCAGCGGTTCGATAATGCTGGAGGAGGCAACTTCATCACCCTGTGCGTCCTTGAGCATCACCTCAAGATGCGGACGTTTCTGAAAGGGTGTGATCTCGATATTGACGCGCAAACGATAGCCGTCAGGGTATGGCTGGGCCGTGAGCGACGTGATCTGTGTTTCTTCGGGTGTCATCCGTTGAAGATGATCTTCGGGGAGAAAGAAATCCACCCGGCTATTATAACCAAAAGAAATTGCCCGCCTTCACAGGAAAGCGGGCAGTTGAATTGCAATTCTGTATGTCATTGCGAGGAGTGACGCCGAGCCTCAAACGGCGAGTGCGTCACGACGTGGCAATCTCGTTTTATTAACAATCGCTTTTTTGAAAGTTAGTTGAGATTGCTTCGCCCTCGCAATGACGTATACGTTATCCGTTCTTCTTCTGGAATTCCTTCATGAACTTGACCAGTTCCTCCGCGCCGGCAACGGTCATGGCGTTGTAGATGGAGGCGCGCATGCCGCCCACCGAACGGTGGCCCTTGAGGCCGATCAAACCGTTGCTCTTGGCTTCCTTGGCGAAGGTGTCTTCCAGTTCCTCAGAGGGCAGGCGGAACGGGATATTCATGATCGAGCGTGCTTCAGGCGCGGCATGACCGCGATAGAAGCCACCACTCTCGTCAATTGCCGTGTAAACGAGATTTGCTTTTTTACGGTTGATCTTTTCGACCTCTGCGAGGCCACCCAGTTTCTTTGCCCATTGGAACACAAGTCCCACAATGTAGATGGCGAAGGCGGGCGGAGTATTGTGCAAAGACCCGCTGGCGGCGAGAGCTTTGTAATCGAGCATGACAGGCAGGTTGGCGGGCGTGCGCTCGAGCATGTCTTCGCGAGCGATAACGACGACAACCCCTGCAGGACCTGCGTTCTTCTGCGCGCCGGCATACAGCAGGGCATACTTGGAAACGTCAATCGGGTGACTGATAAAATCGGAGGAGGTATCACAAACCAGTGGGACGCCGGCGGGCGGAGTCGGCTCCGTGAAGAATTCCACGCCGTGGATGGTTTCATTGGAAGTAAAGTGCAGGTATGCGGCACTCGGGTCAAGGTCGAGGCTGGCGGGCAGGCACTTGAATCCCTCTTGCTCCGTATTGGCAGCCGCACGTGCCGTGCCAAGTTTCTTGGCTTCCTTGAGGGCAGTCTTGCTCCAGGAGCCGGTGACAATGTAATCAGCGGAAGTGCCCGCGGCGCGCAGGTTCATGGGCAACATTGCGAATTGCAGGGATGCGCCGCCTTGCAGGAACATCACCTTATAGTTGGAGGGAATGCCGAGCAGTTCGCGCAGGTCCGCTTCAGCGGTTTGAATGACAGCTTCGAATTCCTTCGAGCGATGACTGATCTCCATGACAGACATGCCTGTGCCTTTGAAATCGAGCATTTCAGCTTGCGCTTTTTCGAGGACTTCGAGCGGCAGGCCTGCAGGGCCCGGATTAAAGTTGAAGACACGCTTGGGATTGGACATGCAGTTACTCCTGTGTTGGTGGGTTGACAAATGCGCAAAATGCGCAGATACTCATGTAGACAAGTTGTATGGTACCTCACTTTATTATATCTTTTTGTCAGACAAAGTACCAAGAACGATTAGCACTTTTCGTGCCTGATTTATGTCGTTGACAAAGGGTTTTGCGGTAAGTAAAATGTTTTTCGTGACTATCTTCACTTTCCAAATAGAGACCGGCCGCTTCGGCGGGTAGGTCTCTATTATTAATTCAGCAAGGAGAATAACAATGAAAATCCTGATTTGCGACAAGACTGAAAAAGAATACATCGAGCAAATGCGTGCCGCAGGATTGACTGTGGATATACGCGATGACATCACCCCTGAAGAACTCCCGAATGTTCTGCCGGCCTATGATGGGATGGTCGTTCGTTCGCGGACCAAGGTCCGACAAGCGTTGATCGACGTTTGTCCGAACCTCAAGGTGATCGTGCGCGGCGGCGCAGGTCTTGACACCATTGACCATGAATATGCCAAGTCCAGGGGGATTGTTGTGATGAATACCCCGCTTGCAAATTCTGCTTCGGTGGCAGAACTTGCCATCGGTTATATGTTGATGCTGGCACGCTCCCTCTATAAGGCCTCTTCCACAATGAAAGCCGAAAAATGGGACAAGAAATCTTTTACAGGCGATGAGATCGGTGGCAAGACGCTCGGTTTAATTGGTTGTGGCAATATTGGCAAAGAAACTGCCAGGCGTGCCCTCGCGCTTGGTATGAAGGTCGTGGCTTGTGATCCGTATGTGGCGCCTCTGAACGGTATCAAGATGGTTACGCTGGATGAACTGCTGGTCCAGGCGGATTACATCAGCCTGCATCTGCCCAAGACCAAAGACTCAGCCAACATGATCGGCGCGGAACAATTCGCCAAGATGAAGGACGGCGTCCGCATTATTAACTGCGCGCGCGGCGGCATCGTCAATGAAGAGGCGCTCTACGAAGCATTGACCAGCGGCAAGGTCGCCGGCGCGGCATTGGATGTCTTTGCCGAAGAACCTCCCACAGATTGGAAACTGCTCAAGCTCGATAACGTGATCGCTTCACCGCACATCGGCGCCGGGACCAAAGAAGCCCAGGCACGCGTCGGCGCGGAAGTGGCTGAGAAGTTGATCAACTTCGCAAAGAATATGCAGCCTGCATAGTATGTCGTTGCGAGGATCGCGGAGCACGCCGAAGGCGAGGTGCTTTTCCCGACGAAGCAATCTCAGCGTATTTGGAGATTGCTTCGTCGCTCACCTGCACTGCACCGAACGCACGATTTGCCAAGCAAATCGGGTGCAAGTGTCGCTTCTCGCAACGACATAATTTATTGAAGGACATGTCCATGAAAATCGTCAGTGATATTGGCATTCAAATCCCGCAGGTATATCTTCCCAAGTCCGGCACAGATTTAACCAAGTGGGCGGTCATTGCCTGTGACCAGTTCACCTCGCAACCTGAGTATTGGAATGAAGTTGAAAAGATCGTGGACGGCGCGCCGTCCACATTGAATTTAACATTCCCTGAAGTCTATCTTGAAAAACCGGGCGGCGAGGCGCGCATTCAAAACATCCAAGCCAGCATGCGCAAATACATGGACGAAGGCATCCTTCAAGCGCATGATGGCCTTGTCTATGTGGAACGCGCGGTAGGTGGCAAGACGCGCAGGGGCATCGTCCTGTGTCTTGATCTCGAAGCCTATGATTATAACAAAGGCTCGTCCAGCCTGATCCGCGCGACGGAGGGAACGATCGTTGACCGACTGCCACCGCGTATCAAGATCCGTGAAGGCGCAATGCTTGAGCTGCCGCATATCCTGGTATTGATCGACGACCCGAACCGCTCCGTCATTGAACCACTGGGCACGGCGAAGTCCAAACTCGAGAAGTTATATGACTTTGATCTGATGTTGGAAAGTGGTCATCTGGCGGGGTATGCGGTCCATCAGGAATCCGAAAACAAAGTTGTGGATGCTTTGTGCAACCTCGCAAAGCCCGAAACCTTCGCCGCGAAATATGGCATTGACCGGGCTCAACCCGTTTTGCTCTTTGCGATGGGGGATGGCAATCATTCCCTCGCCACCGCTAAAGCCATCTGGGAAAAGATGAAGCCGCAGGTTGGCATGGATCATCCTGCACGTTACGCGTTAGTCGAGATCGAAAATGTCCACGATGAAGGTCTGGAGTTCGAGCCGATCCACCGCGTGCTGTTCAGCTTGAAGAAGGATCTTTTTGCAGAGCTTGAAAAAACCTTTGGCAAAAATCTAACCTACCAGCCCGTCGCCAGCGCGCAGGCAATGGTCAAGGCGGTGGATACCGCCAAAGGCAAGAAGCAAATGATCGGCTTGGTCGGAGGCGGAAAAGGCTTCGGCGTGATCGAGATTGCCAAGGCCTCCTCCAATTTGCCGGTCGGCACCCTCCAACCCTTCCTGGATGTCTTCCTCAAAGAGGGCGGCGCGGAGAAGATCGATTATGTCCACGGCGAAGACGTCACCGTGAAACTTGGCAGCCAGCCGGATAACGCGGGCTTTTATCTGCCCGGTATGAGCAAGTCCGACCTGTTCAAGACGGTCATTCTGGATGGCGCGCTGCCGCGCAAAACGTTTTCGATGGGGGAGGCGCGTGAGAAACGCTTCTACATGGAAGCCAGAAAAATTGCGTAACCCATTGGGACGGTTAATAAACCGTCCCAATGTTTTTTAGCGCTTCTTCAAAATCAGCGGGGTGTGGCGTGCTAAATTTCACTTTCTCATTTGTGGCTGGATGCATGAACGACAATGATTGCGCGTGCAGCATGGGACGCGCAATTCCATACCTATCCTTCGCGCCATAGAGGAAGTCTTCTACCAGCGGATGTCCCAACGCATAGGCATGGACCCGGATCTGATGCGTTCGCCCCGTCATGGGCTTCGCTTCGATCAACGCCGCCTCCGGATACCGTTTAATGACCCGGAAGCGCGTCTCGGAGGGTTTCCCGTTTTTGTTGTCCACCATGGTGCGATGTTTGTGCCCCACATTGGCGCGCAAGGGATGCTTGGCGGTCTTCTCATCCCACTTGGGATTCCCCTCGACAATGGCGTGATAAGTCTTTTCCGCTTTATGATCCTCGAATTGAAGGCTCAAAGCGCGGTGAGTCTCCGCGTTACGCGCAAAGACCATTACACCGCTTGTGATCTTATCAAGACGGTGAACGATAAATATCTTGCCATATTGTTCTTCCAATGATTTGACTAAATACGGCGCGTCCTTTTCCCAGCCATCTGGCAGGACGGGAAGTCCGGCGGGCTTATCGAGGACCAATAAATGTTCGTCTTCGGAAAGGATTTTCATGTTTGAGCCTCGACTGCTGGTGAAGGATTTAACTTCGCTTTCTTTGCTAACCGGCTGTGCTTGAAACCTGTGGCGAAGCACATGATCGCTCCGCCCAGAAAAAATGGACTGAAATACAGCATGGCGAGGATCAGAAAGAGAACAGAAAACATATAGAATTCAAAAGCCGATATTCTATAGGAAAACCACTTGCGATAGGAGATTTGTCCTTCAACGCCTCCATTCTTTTTGATCTCGCGGATCAAAGAAATATTGCGGAGATGGCGAATATGGACAGCCACTTCAAGCAATAGAAATATTCCAAGATAAAACGAATAGGCCAGGTATGTCCAGGGGAAAGGGAGAAAACGTTTTGTAACCCACCAAATAAAGAGGATCAAAAGGCTGTAGAGGATAAGCAGGGTAATATGCAGTTTTGAAACAGGCTTCAGTGCCTCAACCTCTTTTTGATATTGCGGGGTTAATTCAAAGACTTCGAACTGAAAATGCCCGATCTCACGGAATCCACGCGCGGAGTAGAGGGTGAGGTAGTAATCGCTGATGTAGAGAATGATCCACAGGATCACTCCATACCAGGGACTTGTTGCCAGCCAGTATTCCATGTATTCATTATAACCTTGCGAAGGTTTAGATCCTTCGGCTACGCCTCAGGGCGAGCCCTGGCAAGGTTGTTACCAACCCTTGACATTAACGTTACGTTAGGGTTTATATTATGTCCGTCATTGCGAGCGCAGCGAAGCAATCCCAGACATGGTGAATGAGATTGCTTGCCACAGGCACGCTACGCAGTCGTCGGGAAGAACCGCGAAGCGTCCTCGCAATGACGGAGTAATATGTTCACTGTAAAGCAACTCTCGAAACTGGCTGGTGTCACGCCGCGGACCCTGCATCACTACGATGCGATCGGGCTTCTCAAGCCGTCCCGTGTGGGCGATAACGGCTATCGTTACTACGGGGAGGAGTCCCTGCTGCGGCTGCAGCAAATCCTGTTCTACCGGGAACTGGGGATCCCGCTGGAGGACATCAAGAAGATCATGGGACGCGGTGACTTCGATGTGCTGGGCGCGTTACGCAGCCATAAGGACGCCTTGCAAAAACAGGTTGCGCGACTAAACCGCCTGATCAATACCGTGGACAATACGATCAATCATTTGAAAGGAAACAATATCATGAGTGATAAAGCATATTTTGAGGGCTTTAGCGAGGAAGAGCAGGAGAAGTACGCGCTCGAAGCAGAGCAGATGTACGATCCCGAAACCGTACGCGAATCCAACCGCAAGTGGAAGTCATATTCCGCATCGCAGAAGGGATCCATCCTGGCGGAAGGCAATGCCATTTACACGGATATGATCGCCGCCATGCCGAAAGGTGCAGGTAACCAGGAAGTGCAAAGCATTGTCGAACGCTGGCGCAAGCACATGGACTACTTCTGGACTCCGAAGCTGGATCAACTGCTCGCCCTGGTCAATGGCTACAACGATGACCCACGCTTCAAGGCGAATTTCGACAGGATACATCCGCAGCTTGCCGAGTTTTTCCGGGAGGCCGTCAAGGTTTATGTGGCAGATAACAAAAAGTAACAAAAGGGCAGCTCATGGGCTGCCCTTTTATTAGAGGAGTAAAAATAATGGAAGAAATCTATCCAATGCCGTTCTTCGTGAACCTGATCGTCAGTGACCTGGAAGCATCGTCGAGGTCCTATCAGGAGACGCTGGGCTTCAAGCATATCTTCACCATGCCGGGACCCGGCGGCAAGCCGGCACTTGTCCACCTGCGCTGGAGCAAATATGCCGACTTGTTGCTCTCTCTGCCCAGGGATGGCAAACCGGTGCCCGAGCCAAGAGGCGCGGGCGTCTCCTTGAGCTTCCAAATGCTGGAACGCTTTGACGGCAGTGTGGATGCGCTTGCCGAACAGTCAAAAGCCGCAGGCGCGAACATCATGTCAGGACCGCTGGATCAGCCCTGGAATGTGCGCGAGCTGACGATCCTTGACCCGGATGGCTATCGACTCGTATTTACAGCCCCGCTCAATACGAGCCTGGGATTTGATGAAGTCGTGAAGCGGGCGTCTGGTAGTCAGTAACGTGGGTCATTAAAAGGGCCAGAGATTTCACGTTTCTGGCTCTTTGTTTTATCTTCCGCTTCGTCGTCAACTACTCGCCCCGCTGTATTGTTTTAACCCTCTTTTCCACACTTGTGAGGCGACCAGAAAACTTACGATCCCAATGGCGATGAACATCAAAACGCGGCTGAGGTTCAACTCTCCACGCAGGCCCTGAAGTGGAACGGTCGTTGCGACCGCGATCGGAATGATGAAGGTCACTAGGATTCGCAGCCACACAGGATAGACGGTCACCGGGTAGCGGCCCGCGTCGAGCAGGGCTTGCAGGATGGTGACATTGTTGTCAAATTTGGTGAACCAGAACGTCAGCGCAATGAGCACGATCCAGAGGCTGTAGATCACGATCGCTCCCGAAACGGTCAGCAGGATAAAGGCCAGGACGGAGAGCGGTGTCGTTGTATCACCGGCCATGTTTATGCCTACAACGATCAGGACAGACGCGAGGATCAAGTCCCAGGCCCGCCAGACGGTAATGCGCGAAAACGTGACCAGGAACATGCTGTTGACGGGCTGCAGCAGGGTATAGTCCATGGAGCCGTCGCGGATACTCTGGTTGAATTTTTCGGTGTTGGGCCAGATCAGAGCGATCATCAAGGTATGGACGAGGCGGAACACACCCAGCAACGCGATCAATTCGCCGAAGCCCCAGCCGCCAATCGTCTCAGTATTGCTGAAGATGATGCCGAGACTTAACAGCTCCCAACCGAGCCACATCAAGTTGAGCAGAATATTGACGACTGTGTCCGCTCGATAGGCCAGCGACATCTGCACGTTGACTTTTAAGAATGCAGAGAGCAATTTCAAAGTGTTCATGTTCAGGCTCCCACTGCTGAATAGCGTTTCACCCCGTTGCGCCATATCCAGGTGAATACTGTAATAGCAACAATCAGCCAGATGAATCCGCTTACATATCCCTGCACAATTTGCGCGCTGGAGAGCTTTCCCAGAATCAATTGAATGGGATAGTAAATGAGCAGTTGGAAAGGCAAATACTGGGCAATATCCTGGATTAATTTTGGCATGAGGGTGAGCGGTACAAATTGACCCGAGAACAGCAGGATTAATGCGTAATAAAACTCATGAATGGAATAGACCCGCGTCGTCCAGAACGCCAGGGAGGTGATGGCAGCTGAGAGCAAAAAGCCAACAAAGAATCCCATGACCATGGCAGGGATGGCTAACAAAATTCCAGTGAATGTTACACTGCTGAAATCCGGCTGGTAGAGGAAGAACAGGACAATCCAAACAGGGATAAACCCCATAATCGTTAAGCCTTTGAAGGCGATATT
>Ga0105104_10003965_pt1 | contig 10377 bp, 11 predicted proteins | sample PPLLaktember2015_3_FD_87034 | JGI IMG/M metagenome (GOLD analysis project Ga0105104, IMG submission 87034) | Freshwater sediment microbial communities from Prairie Pothole Lake near Jamestown, North Dakota, USA - PPLs Lake P7 Core (6) Depth... | ecosystem: Environmental > Aquatic > Freshwater >... | reverse complement strand
GTATCTATGGTAGGTATTTTGGCAAAAGCTTCTGCTATGGGTATTTCTTTGTCTTCAAACCTCACCGTTTGCTTGCTTAAAAGCTTGGAAGATCCCGAAACCCACATACTATGGGCCGGAGTGCTTTTGAGATTCATTATTTTTTCTTCCGGTTCGGAAAGATTATATTTGGCGTTCTCAAAAAGTTTTTTAAGGAAATACTTAAATGAGAAAAGTTCTTTCGATTTCAAGAATTTTTTTTGCAAACTCTTTGGAATCTTGCCTATTTCCAAAAAGAAAAACTCCATTTCATTTGCGAGGTTCGTAAAGAAATCGGAAAGTTTGGCAAGTTCTGCATGAGCTTCGTTATCCTCTGCATTTAGCGCGGTCCGATAGGAAAAGTAAGAAGACGGCCTCTCGCCTGCCGGATTTTTAGCTAAATTTTCATATTCTTCTATAGCCTTGGCCAGAGCTTTTGGAGATTTTAGGTGCGCTTTATTTTTTCTATATTTTTTAGCAAAAGCCAGATAAGACCTCTTTAAAAAGGCGCAGTCCTTGGCGGAGGCCTTCTTGGGGTCTCCTTTATATATGTGAGTCAAATCCCATTCGGTTCTATATTTCATATGAGAATATTACCTTTTCTTGCCAAAAACTCAATATAGCAAGTAAAGTTACTAGTTTCCAATTATAAAGCTCTTAAAACTTCAAAATCTTTTTTTAACTGGTCTTTGGTATGGGAATTGTAAACGGCTACAGCCGGATGATATAGAGGGACAACTTTAATTTCCCCATAGCTTGTTGTAGCGTCAAATACTCTGCCATGCATTTTGCTTATGACATCAAGTTCCAGTTCAAGGCCCAGCTTTTTCATTACATATCCCATGGCATATCGCCCCAATGTAGCAATAACCTTCGGTTGGATAATTTCAATTTGCCTGTCTAGAAACGGCCCATAAATTTCTATTTCTTCCGGAAGCGGGTCTCTGTTTTGAGGAGGTCTGTCTTTGACTATATTTGTCACATACACTTCCTCTCTTTTTATTCCTGCTGAAACCAAAAGCTCGTCTAAAATTTTTCCTGCAGCTCCGCAAAATGGCCTTCCTGTTTTGGCTTCATTTCTGCCTGGAGCTTCACCAATAAACATAATTTTTGCGCAGTGGCTTCCCTCGCCTATTACAGGAAAATTTTTGCTTTCTACTCTGAATTTATAAAGGGGAGACTCCGTAAGCGCCACTACTTCGTCTTTTATTTTCCTCATCAATTCTTTTCGGTCTTCTTGTACTTTCATATAAACAATTAAATAAAGGTCGAATTATTCCAATTTTAGCATTTTTCCATTCATATAACTTCTCTTGCTTTTAATTTAAATTAATTATATAACTTTACCGGAGGTGTTTTCATGTATGAGATACTAAACAAGGAAGATTTGAGGAAGGCATCCATAATTTTGGCTGCTCTGGTGGGATTTGAGAGGAGACCCGAATTCTCATCTCGTTTAGATGACGAGTTGAAAGAAGAAATCTGCAGTCTTTTCGGACCACAATTTAGGTATAACTTGGATATGGTGATTAATTGGGCCAAGCACCTGATGTACCAAGCTGACGCTCAAAGCAAGATTTATCAGGACCTGACGACCATGGCTGAAATTGATTCGTCTTGCCATAGCACTCGAGTCTGTTTCGACGCGGCTTCGCAGGTTTCGCCTCTAAGTTTTACTGAGCTTGCGCTAAGCTGTGCTCTTCGATATCGTCTAGAAGAAGAGGAATTGGAACCAGAAGAGCGCAAGTAGGTATGCGGACAATGACTAGGGGCGCTCTTAGTGGAGCGCCCCTTCCTTTTTCAATAATTTGGTTTTATTTTTTGTTCCTCTGTTGTATCCTCCAATTTTGCCATCAGTTCTGATTACTCGATGACACGGAATAGCGGGGTCAAAGTTTTTTCTCATTATGTTCCCTACTGCTCTGAATGCTTTCGCACTACCAGCCGCCGCCGCAACTTCCTTGTAGGACAATGTTCTTCCTTTCGGAATATCTCTCACTATCATCAAAACTTTTTGCTTAAATGTTCTCATTTTTTAAAAATTTTATGATTCATTTCATATCAACAAATGAAAAACCCGGATACTCCATGACCTCTATTTCATTGTTTTTATTTTTATAAACTTTGAATAATGAACGTTCTACTGGAATTACCATAATTCCCTCTGGTCTAAGAATTTCAATGAGATGTTCAGGAATTTCCTTTGCGGCTGCGTTTACCAAAATCCGGTCAAAATTCTGAAAATTTATGAAAGATTCCGGCCTACTGTCTGCGAGTTCTATTTTTGCATTGGTAAAATTATACCTTGCAATATTTTTTCTTCCAATTTCCACAAGTTCCGGTATTATTTCTAAACCGAGTACATTTCCTTGCGGCACAAGCGTTGCTATTAGAGCTGTAGAATATCCAGAGCCTGAACCTACATCAAGAACGTTATTATCGGGTTTGGGGTCTAAAAGTCTGAGCATAAATAAAACCGTTGTTGGTTGAGAAATCGTTTGTCCGAATCCTATAGGTAAAGGATAATCTTCGTATGCTTCCTCTTTATAGTCTGTATCTACAAAATCCTTTCTATCAATCTTGTCAAAAGCGATTTTCAACTGAGATGATTGCAAAACCCTTGTATTGTTTATAAGGTGATGGAGCAGCTGTTTCTTATCGTTCATAATGAAATATGACAACAAATAGACTTATTTTGTTGCATTATTTACAGAACTTATATAACTGCAATATTCACAGTTTGGGGAAGGCTTTGGAATTTCTTCGCTGTCTAAACATTTTTTCATATCTAAAAGCGTTTTTTCCACCCACTTGTCAGAACCGGTATAAGGAATAAGTTTTACATCGAATTCCAGTTTGCCGTCAAAGGCTTCTCTATCTCTTTTTCCATTGGCATAGACGAAATATCCTGTATCGGAAACATTAAATCCGTTTTGGCGCATAAGCCATTGATATACTTCCATTTGCCTTTTGTATCCATCCTGCCATTCTGCGTCCAATGTTACCTCTGTCTCTTTGCTGGTAGCCTTATAATCGACGATTATAAGTTTTCCGTCTTTATCTTGCCAGACATCATCAACAGCTCCGAAAACAAGGAAATTGGCTGGTTCAAAAAATGCTTGTACGCCGGTAAAATTTTCTCTCCATTTTTCCATTCTCTCGTCTGCAAATGGAATTGCATCTACGCCATAGCTTTCCATAAGGGGATGAGATGTTTTTTGTTTTCGATGTATATCGAATTCTTTTTTAAGCAGTGTGTCAACCGCACTGTTAAGATTAAAAGGAAAACCCTGAGGTCTGGAAACTCCCAAGCGGCGATCAAGATAAAAGCATCGTGGACATTCCACAAAAAGATCAATTTTAGTCCTGCTTATTTTGAAAGCTTCCTCCGCCTGAGGATCATATAATTTTTTCTTATAAAAACTCACTTAGTTTGGATTAAATTAATTTCGGCCAACATTTTCGCAATTGTTTCGTTAGAAAGGCCGGCTTGCTTGGCAATATCAGGATTATCAGATGCTTGTTTACATAGAATTATGCCAGCTTCCATTAGAAGCCTTTCGTCACTGGGGGTGGTGCTGCTAAGGCACGTAATGGGGTGTAAATGGGCTTCTTCTATCATATCTTGCAAGTTCCCTTGTTCCGGATAATTCCATCCCACTATTTTCATATTTCGGCATTTGGCATATTTGATTGCAGACTCCGAAAATTTAGTATTCGTGATAAGCCATCCTTCATCAAGCTTTCTTTCTTTTCCAAAATTGAAACTTGCTTCGGCCAAATCTTCCCACCTGGCTTTTATATAAAGCGCTACTTTCAAATCGGATTTAATGCCCAGTTCGTTATGAAATTTGGCTTCTACCATAATAAGTTTCTCATCATTCCAGGCGACGATATCTACTTCATGGTCAGCACATTCCCCTTTGGCAATAAAATCTGTCTGTGTCTCGAATCCTTTTGCTCTAAAAATTTCAGCAACAAATCTTTCGAAGGGAAATCCGGTTGGACCCAGTTCCATAACAGCTCGACGAAGCGAATATCTGGCCGCTGCAGTAGCTTCTTCTTTTCCTAAAAGCTGAAAAGCATGATTGTATATGTCTTTAGTTGTGGCTCCGTCAGAAAGTTCTTTTTCTATTTGGAATACAATTTTATCGGCCGATTCGCTGCTGGCTTTGGCTTTTATCAGAGATTCGTACAGTTTTCGGGGATTAAACTCTTCCCTTTCTCCTGTCGCTTTAACTATATATTTATTGCTCATCCCGTTAGAAATAGAAAATTATACATTTTAGCATGTAGTCTTCTATTTTATTTAATCTGATAAATTTATACCCCATATTTTTAATTTTCGCGATTTCTAACGGGACTCATTATCTTATTATACCTCCTCCGAGACAAATTTCACCATCGTATAAAACCAAAGACTGCCCGGGAGATATTCCCATTTGAGGCTTCTCGAAAAAGACTTCTATTTCCTTTTGATTATTTTTAATTTTGCATCTGATTTTTTCCTGGCGGTATCTTGTCCTGGCTAGATATTTTTTTGATAAGTCCGGCATACTGCCTGAAGTCCAGTTTATATCACTGAGAATAACTGAGTCTTGAGAAACAGATTTTTGTCTCTCATCAATTTTCGGAGAGACGGTAATCGTATTATTTTCGATATTTTTGCCGACTACATACAAAGGAGCGTCTTTGTTAGATTTTTTTATTACAGTAAATCCATGTCTTTCGCCGATTGTGAAAAATAGCGCCCCATTGTGAAAACCTATCACATTGCCTTTCTTATCCAATACATTTCCTTTTTTGTGAGGAATATATCGGGATAGAAATTCTTTCATGTCGATTTTGCCCAAAAAACAAAGACCCTGGCTGTCCTTTCTGGCTGCTTGCGGCAAGCCGAATTTCTGCGCCAGCTTCCTGACTTCCGGCTTTTGCAAATGGCCGATAGGAAACAAAATGTGCCCCAACTGTTTTTGAGTGAGAGTCCAGAGGAAGTACGACTGGTCTTTGTTTTTATCTTTTCCTTCGCTTAATGTGATTTTTCCTTCCTTATTCTTTGAGAGTTCGGCATAATGTCCCGTTGCTACAAAATCGGCTCCATTTTCCAAAGCGAATCTTAAAAAATGACCGAATTTTATTTCTTTGTTGCACATTACATCCGGATTGGGAGTTCTTCCTTTTTTATACTCCTCTATCATATAATCCACCACCTCTTTTTTATATTCTTTTTCCAAATCCAAAGTGATAAAAGGGATATCCAAAACAGCCGCTACTTTCATAGCGCTCCTTCTATCCTCTTTCCAGGTGCAAGGATATCCTTCAGGGGTCCATGCTTTAATGAATACCCCTGTGACTTCGTACTCCTCTTTTTGGAGTAGTGCCGCGCTAACTGCCGAGTCTACTCCTCCAGAAAGTCCCACAAACGCTTTTAATTTTTTGTCCATATACATAGTATAACATAAAAATACTTGACAATTTACCAAATTGTACTATATTAAACATCAGAGGAGGGATGATGAAAAGAGACCCGATTGATGTACTGAATGAACTGGGGAAAGCAGTTAATCTGAGAAACAGAGAGAAAATAAAAGAACTTGTTCGGGAGTTCATGGTTTCTCTAGCAATACCTCTGAATACTGAAGGTTTGGCGGCTGCTCTAAATATTAACCGCGCTACTGTTGCTCGCTGGTTGTCTTCCGGGCAGATTCCTCACCCAGCGGCATTAGTAGGACTTCAAAAACTGGCCAAATCGGGCGGAGATCTCAATGAATCTCTTTCGGTTGAAGATCTTCAATATCTGATTGAAATCGCAAAAGGGTTGGAAAAACCAATGCCCGTCAGTGTCGCTCTGGACCTTGTTCGTTTGCGTAGAAAATAGGTTTTGAATCGCCACGAGGTAAATGATGCCCGTGGCGATTTCATTTTCTAGTTTAAATATAATTCCCTATTTCTCTTATGCTCTTCAAAATTTTGGGCGTAATGAATATTCCCTTGTTTATCGGATAAAAAGTACAGATATTTTGTTTGAGTTGGGGCAATAGCGGCTCGCAGAGAATCAATACCCGGGTTTGCAATTGCCGTTGGGGGCAATCCCTTATTTGTATAGGTATTAAACTCATGATTTTCTTCTAAGTCATCTTTGGTCAAAGTATAGGAATTTTTTCCATTATAATAGACAAATGGCGCGTCAACCTGAAGCGGCATCTCAAGTTTCAGCCTTCTCCATAGGATGCCGGAGACCACTCGTTTAGTCTCTAGGGAGCTGTTAGCCTCTTTCTCTATGATTGAAGCCATGATAACCAGGTCTTTCATTGTTTTTTCTGATTTCAAGATATCTTCTTCGTAAGGCTTTATCTGCCTGGCAAAATTTTCTCTCATCATAAGGATTACATCGCCGGCTTTTATGTTCGGACTTAGAAAATAAGTATCTGGGAATAAATAACCTTCGTAATCATTATCTTTTATTTCATTAAGGAAATCTTTGGTGTTAAAGGCTGGCAATTCTTTTTCCAGAATCTTTGCAATTTCAAAAGAATTTGCTCCTTCAGGAATAGTTATTTTTTTAGCAATCAAGCCAAATTCCCCGTTACGAATCATTTTTGCGACTTTAAATACGCTTACCGGTTCAGGAAAATAATAATCGCCGGCAATAACTTTCTTTTGTCCGCCCCAAAGTATTATGAAAGTCTTTAGCCAAAATTTGGAGCGTACTATGTCTTTCTGTTCAAAAGAATTAGTTATTTGTGATAAAGACTCACCTCTTTCTATGGTGACCAATGCTTGTTCCGGGAAAGGTCTTGGCGATCTCCAGGCTAAAAAATATATTGTGGAAAAGCAAACAACAAATAATAGAGAAAATGAGACTATTTTTATAAGATGATTATCCAAGAATAATAAGACTTTAGCGACACGGTCTCGCCACGCAATAAATCTGATTCGGCTGGAATCCCGTTCAAGTAAAAAAACCAATTTTTTCTTTAAATTCAGCCAAAAATCCATGTAGATAGTTAAATTGGTAAGTTTGAAGGAGCTTTGGTTTTGAGTGAAGGAACTCTTTCAAAAGTCGGAGTAGCGGCAACGGAACCAGGGAAATGATAAATGGTGGCAAGCTCCTCGGTGTTTAACACAAATGGCTTGCTGTAAAATTTCTTGCCTCTATATGGAGAATAGAAAAATCGGCGGAGCTTGTATTCTGCCAGGACCTTAGGCTTAAGTTTTTCTTCCGCGTTGCCCCACTTCTGCCAAGGGTAGTCAAAAATGGTAAACCAGCCTTTGGGTCTAAAGCCGTTCAAATTTAGAGAACCATATTGTTTGAATAAACCAGTTACACCGCCAACATTTGCCGGATTAAATTTGTCTTTATCAGCAATATAAATTCCTCTTATGCCGCAATCAAAAGGTGTTTTTGAAACACTGCGTTCCAGGGCGGCAATTATATCCGCTTCACCTTTGCTTGGTATCCTAGGAAACCCCCCTTCTTCTTTAGCTACCTTTAATTTTTCTATGATTTTGTCTTTCTCTGCTTTGGCCTCATCTTTCCAGGAATCCTCTTTTTCTCCGAAAACTTCGGCCAGGCGTTTCTTTTTGTGGGCCCGGATTATTATCTGAACCCATATATTGTGACCGGCGGTAACGGAACCCAAAAATTCTATCATGGCTGTCATTGGGTCAATCTTGAACTCTTCTTTGGGGTCTTTATCCAGTCCGTAATCAACGTAAGTTTTTATCGGATATGGGTCCGGTTGGGTTAAAGCAAACTCACAAGCCCAAATGTTATTTATATCAGGATTGTAATAAAAAGGTTTGGTGTAATCTTCAGCTTCGTAAATCTCTACTCCGGGATACTGGGAATATATTTGGGATTCAATGATATTTCTGTGTTTTGGTTTGGTCCAGATAAAAAATTTAATATTGCCTCCGATTGATACAATTTCAAGAGAAAACCAACTCCTGGTCTGGCCTTTCCATACCCTATCTATCCAGGTGGTTTCGCCGCCGGTTTGAAAAAAAGATTGCAAGACTATTTCCATCGCTAATGGCGACTTTGTTATTTCTCTCGGCAATTTTATTTCTAAAAGGACAGAACCTTCTTTCTGCCAAAATTTTAAACGCCTGAAATAGAGCCAGGCATTAAATAGAAGAATTAAGAAAATGACAGGCAGCCAAACAGGTGACGAAATGTAAATATATTTAAACGCTACCAAAAAACCATTCCAAATTTCAGGTGGTATAAAATCGAAAAGCATACCTTAAATTATAGCATAAGAAACCTACACTACTGTGTACATTCCCTGCTTGTTCTTTCTAAAATATTTTAGGTTCTGGAGATTAACCATAACAGTGTTTGGCTTGACATATCGCTCTTTTAGCACTTTTTCCAAAATTTTGTCCTTTGCAAGCGGTCCGTCTTTCTTCAAAATATCCGCAATAACATCTCGAACTACACCCGTTGAATACCCCCACTCTTTAAGGGCATAAAGTCCGCGGCCTACCAAAACAAAACGAGGGTCTTTGATAAGTTCATTATGAGTTGTAGCAACATGTGCCTTTTTATTGAAAACTTCGCCGATGAGTTTGGCGACTTCTCGGAAATGAATTGGAGAGCCATGTCTTCGCAGAATGAGATATGCATAATCACGCACGCCCTTGGTCTTTATATTCGGAGATTTAGACTTACCCCATTCTCCCAAAGGGTTCTTGGCGATATTTTTTGAAATGGAGAGCCATCGGGTCAGTATTTCATCTTGTTTGTATTCATCGGAAACATCTTTCAAATGGCCCAAAAAGGAATTTATGATTTCTGATTCGGGAACGATTTCATCATCACCTAATCCGGTATAAAGTTTGCGGAGAGCCTCATGTATTTTGTCAGAAAGATTTTTATCCACATGCCAGCGATGATTGAATTCGACATCTTCTTTTATCTTATTAAAATCATCCCCGACAACCAAAAGAAAATGGATATATTTTTTAGTCACGGTATCTTTCCCTAAACTATTTAACAGGTCATTTTCAGAGACCACACCGCCCATCTTATTGATAGTAACTTTCAATTCATCAAAAACCGGTTTTTCTTTTTCGTATGTATCGGCTTTTCGGATATGGTTGATGGCGTAATTTTCTATCTGTCTGACTCTTTCTCTGGTTATGCCGTATTTTTTGCCTATTGATTCAAGGGTCATCTCTTCTCCTTCCGGATTAAAGCCGAATCTGCCCATAATGACGTCTTGAGCCCTCTCCGGCAGAGAACTTAAAAGTCTTTTGACTACTTGTTTAGGATTAAATGTTAGAGTAAAAATTTTGCTTTTGGAAACTTCTTTTTTCATAAATTTATTAGTTTAATTATGTCACACTTTGTACTGTTCATCATATCATGACCCCTTTTTTTGTCAATCTAAGCCCAATAAAAGCCTATAAATATGATTAAATAACAAAATTTATTATTTTATTAGGTACAAAAATCAGCTTTTTTATCTCTTTATTGGCTATCCATTTTTGGACTTCGGGTAAGGAGAGAGCCTTTTCTTTGGCCTCTTTTTCGGATATTCCTGTTTTTGTTTCAAATTGAGCCCGCACTTTGCCGTTAATTTGAACCATGATGAGCGCATTCTCATCTTTTATTTTTGATTCATCATACGCCGGCCATTTTTCTGTCACTAATAGTGTTTTATGACCCAACTTATGCCAAATTTCTTCAGTGATATGTGGCGCAAACGGAGACATTATCGTAAGGAATTTTTCAAAATCTTTTTGTAGAATCTCAGTCATTTTTTCCATTTCATTCGTAAGAATCATCATATCGGATACTGCGGTATTGAATGACATTGATTCTATGTCATTTCCTACTTTTTTTATTGTTTTATGTAAAAGGGACTCAAATTTTTTATTTAATTCTTTTGTTTTGAGTTTAACCTTTGGCACCAATCTCCAGAATCTTTCCACAAATCGTCTTACTCCTATTATATTGTTATCACTCCATGAAATCATCTGGTCAAATGGTCCCATGAACATTTCATAAAGACGGAATGAGTCTGCACCATGAAGAGCAATGACATCGTCAGGGTTTATTACGTTTCCTCTTGATTTTGACATTTTTTCGCCGTTGGAAGCCAGTATAAATCCGTGCGAAGTACGTTTTTTATAAGGTTCCGAGGTTGGAACAAGTCCGATATCATATAAAAATTTATTCCAAAATCTCGAGTACAATAGATGAAGCGTAGTATGCTCCATGCCGCCATTATACCAATCTACTGGCATCCAATATTTTAACTTCTCCAAATCGGCGAATTTTTTGCTGTTTTTGGGATCAGTGTAACGAAGGAAATACCAGCTTGAGCCGGCCCAGTTCGGCATTGTATC
>Ga0105104_10003964_pt1 | contig 10377 bp, 9 predicted proteins | sample PPLLaktember2015_3_FD_87034 | JGI IMG/M metagenome (GOLD analysis project Ga0105104, IMG submission 87034) | Freshwater sediment microbial communities from Prairie Pothole Lake near Jamestown, North Dakota, USA - PPLs Lake P7 Core (6) Depth... | ecosystem: Environmental > Aquatic > Freshwater >... | reverse complement strand
CCAGGGCATGAGTATGGACCTTAACGGAGACGGGATAATCAACTTCCTCGATTATGCGCTGCTCGCAAAAAGAGGATATATACTTGTAGTGGAAGGCGCGATTCCGACCGGCGCCAATGGCGCTTACTGCGAAGTCGGCAACGGCCTGACGATGATTGAGGCGATGAGGTTATTCGGCAAATACGCAGGCCAGATTATCGCTGTCGGTTCCTGCGCAGCTTACGGGGGAATATCGGCAGGCAGGCCGAATCCTACAAACGCTTTAGGCGTTTCAGCCGCTCTAAGCTCTTTAGGCCAGCCCAGGACTGTCATAAACATCCCCGGTTGTCCCTCGCATCCCGACTGGCTGGTAGGCACGATTGTTCACCTGCTCACAACCGGAACGCTGCCCGCGCTGGATTCAAACGGCAGACCAACTCAATTCTATGGGACACTTGTTCATACCGCCTGCTCGTATCTAAGCTCATTCAATTCATCCTATTCGGGCCGATTAGGTCACGCAGGCAACAATAGCTGCCTGGAATGCCATTCGCGCACGGACAGCGACGTCCCGAATCCGCGTTCGTTAGGCACCTCAGGATGCCTGTTTGCGCTGGGTTGCAAAGGCCGGGTAACGCATTGCGACTGCCCGACAAGAAAATGGAACAACCCCGCAGCCAACACAATAGGCGTAAACTGGTGTGTAGAGGCGGGCGCTCCTTGTTACGGCTGCACTGAACCGACTTTCCCCGATGGTATGACGCCGTTTTACACTTTGAACGGTTAAAGGCGGAACTTTGTTAGGGGTAAACGAACAGTTATCCAGGTTAATGTCCCACCAAATTACGGGGAAGAGGACGACTAAAAAACGAATAATTAATGGAGAAATAAACAATGAGATTTATATGGATACTACTAATAACACTGACGCTGGTCACTTCAGCCGAAGCGGTTGTGATAACAAGCGTTAACGAAGGGGGAAACGTGGTGCGGGTCGATTACAGCGCCACCGACGAAACATCGCTGCCTTTAGCATTTGCACTTAACGTAACGGTTGACGGCGGCGCAACCATAGCCAGTGTTTACGACTTCAAAGCCGGCGACAGCAACGCTGCCGGCAGGGGATTCGGGATTTTTCCCGCCTCGATGCGATTAGATGAAGACGGCCGGATAATTGACTGGGGCACGCCGATAGCCGGCGGAGCTTTGGGCACATCGGCTGTTACTCTCGGAATGGCCGCAAGGTATGGCGATGCAGCATACGCACCGCTTGCCAGCGGAACGCTTTGCAGAATCCTCGTCAATACCAATGGCGCCCAAACGGTCAATTTCAGGGTTGTCCAGAATACCGCAGGGGGCGGCGTTGTCCTCGTAAATGCGACGCCGGCAACAAGGTTTAGCTCCGCAGGCGTTACGCTTGGCTCAACAGGAACCGGGACCGGCACAGGCACAAGCACGGGAACCGGAACTGGGACTGGTACAGGCACAGGAACAGGAACCGGCACAGGGACCGGAACTGGAACGGGCACTGGCACTGGAACAAGCACAGGCACGGGCACCGGAACAGGAACTGGGACTGGCACCGGCACTGGAATATTCCAGCAGGACAGCGGCTCAAACGGCCTTGTGGTGATGGAAGCTGAGAACTTCAGCAGCAACGTCCCAGTGGGCGGCCGGACCTGGACACGGATTACGTATCCTTCCGGATTCTCAGGCACAGGAGCTATGCGTGCTCTGCCGGAAAACGACACGAGCATCAACTCCGGCTATGTGACCAGCAGCCCGCGTCTTGACTATACAATTAACTTCGTCAAGACAGGTAGGCACTATATCTGGGTTCGCGGTTACGTCACAGGCAGCGGCAACGATTCAGTCCACGCCGGTCTTGGCGGTCAGGCAGTCAGCACTGCCGACAGGATTTCAAACTTCTCCAGCGAGGACAGATGGGTCTGGACAAACAGAACTATGGATGATTCATCAAGGGCTTATTTCGACGTCAGCCAGACGGGCGTAAATACGTTCAATATCTGGATGCGTGAAGACGGCTTCCGTATAGACAGAATCATCATAACGACCACTCGTGATTACAGCCCGACGTATGTCAGCAGGTCCTGGGATAGCGATGACGATGAACGCGATGATGATTAAAAAATAAAAGAAAACTACCTAAAATAGGAGAAATGATAATGCCTACTACAGTTAAAATTGACCCGGTAACAAGAATCGAAGGACACCTTGCGGTTGAAGTTACCGTTGACACAGTCGGCGGAGTACAGCAGGTTGTTGACGCAAAAAGCAACGGCACGATGTTCCGCGGATTCGAGGCGATTTTGCAGGGGCGCGACCCCCTCGATGCTCCGCATTTCACACAGAGAATCTGCGGCGTATGCCCAATCTCTCACGGAATGGCGGCGAGCTTGAACCTTGAATCGGCTTTCGGAGTTACCGCCCCCGTCAACGGCAGGGTTATCCGAAACCTGGTTTTGGGCGCAAACTTCGTCCAGTCGCATATCCTGCATTTCTATCACCTCGCGGCCCTGGACTATATCGACACGACCGGAATTCTCGATATAGCGCCCTTCGGACCGCGGTATGGATCGCCTGATATGATAAATGACTCGGCAACTGTCACAACGCTTGTCGGTCACTACGTCAAGGCGCTTGAGATGAGAAGAAAGGCGCATCAGATGGGCGCTGTCCTGGGCGGCAAAATGCCCGGAAGCCCGGTATTTGTGGCAGGCGGAGCTACCGAAAACCCGACTGCGACGCAAATCACCGCCTTCAGGACGCTGCTTACAGAGCTTCGCACGTTTATCGACGGCACGATGCTGCCTGACGTCCTTGCCGTAGCTGGGATTTTCCCCCAGTATTACAACATCGGCAGGGGCAGCGGTAACCTGCTGGCATACGGGGTATTTGACCTCGATGCGGCAGGCACGACCAAGCTGCTCAGGCGAGGCAGATTCACAAACGGCCAGGCGGCGACGGTAAGCACGACAGCCATAACCGAGTATGTAAAATACTCCAAATACAGCTCAGCCACCAACCTGAATCCTTCAGCAGGCGCTACGACGCCCAACGCTACTAAAGCCGGTGCATATTCCTGGATCAAGTCGCCCAGATATCTGAACCTCGTTCACGAGGTCGGGCCTTTGGCCAGAATGTATGTCAACGGCGATTACACCAGAGGCATATCGGCACTGGACCGGATAGCCGCCAGGGCGTATGAAACAAAGAAGGTCGCCGACGCGATGGACGGATGGCTTAACCAGATTGTCGTTGGTCAATCGGCTTATGTATACGCCGCGACGCCTTCGAGTGCGACAGGTATCGGCCTGACCGAAGCGCCCAGAGGAGCTTTGGGGCACTGGATTACGATTGCTAACTCCGTAATTTCCCGCTATCAGGTGATAACGCCCACCAACTGGAACGCTTCGCCCAAGGACGACCTTGAGCAGAGAGGCCCGATTGAGCAGGCGCTTATGGGAACTCCCATCGCCAACGTCAAACAGCCGATAGAGGTCCTGCGGGTGATTCATTCGTTCGACCCGTGCCTGTCCTGCGCGGTCCATATGGTGAGGCCCGGAAAGACCGATCCCGAAATGGTGGTTCTCAGCAGACCGAGCATATAAAATTATGAATGAAGGTGAAGTTTATAATCGCCCTGCGGTCCTGGTCCTCGGCATCGGCAATTTACTGCTGTATGACGAGGGAATAGGGGTTTATGTTATCAGGGAGCTGCAAAAACGCGGCGTCCCGGATAATGTGGAACTTCTCGATGGCGGGACCGCCGGGGCGGACCTTCTCGATGATATGTGCGACAGGAAGAAGATTATAGTAGTTGACGCGGTTGACGCTGATATCGAACCGGGCACAGTTTTACGGCTTAAACCGCAAGACCTCATTTCTGTTGGAAATCAAAGCATATCACTTCACGATTTCGGCCTGGCCGAAACGCTTAATATGGCAAGACAATTGAATTGTGAGCCGAAAGACGTGGTCATTTTCGGCGTAAAACCCAAAGATATTTCCCCCGGGCTTGGCCTGACGCCCGAAATTTCAAGCATTTTGCCTAAGCTTATCGAATTGGTCCTGGCCGAAATCGAAACCTCGGTCGAACCGGCCCTGACGGCAAAACAGCCCTCCTAAACATCCCTAATAATCACAAATCGTCCTTCCTCGGCAGCGGTATAAAATAGTTGACAATGGGCGGGGGGGATGATAGTTTGTTGGCCGTTCGATTTATTCTGTGTTCGCCAAAAAGCAATTTATGGAGAAAAACCTTATTTGTTTAGGAGGCCAAAGAATGGAATCTTGTATGAGATATGCAGTTATAATTTTGGCGGTATTAGCTTGCCCTTTAATGGCGGCTGAGAAGCCATTCGGGACGGTTTCGGACAAACCTGTCGCCGGCGCGGCTGTTTCATCGGGCGAGGTGGCCGACGCGAACCTGCCGGCATTGCCTTTTATGGCCGAGATAGTGAGCGACGATGTCTATGTCCGCTCAGGGCCGGGCACCAATTACTATTACTGCGGCAAGCTCAAAAAGAGCGACAAAGTGCGGGTTGTCGGCAGCAGGTTCAGTTGGCTTCAGATTGCGCCGCCGACGGGCAGCTATTCGTGGATTTCCAAGCAATATGTTCAAGCCGACGCGCAAAACAAAACCAGCGGCTCAGTTGTCGGCGAGGCGGTTCGAGTTTACGCCGGCTCGGACGACGTTGCTCCGATGCATTCGACGACTATGCAGGTAAAGCTAAATAAGGGCGACAAGGTAACGCTTCTGGGTGAAGAGAAAGACGGCTACTGCAAGATATCGCCCCCGGAAGGCGCTTATTTATGGGTAAGCAATCAATATGTAAAACCACTGGGAACGCTGATGCCTCCTCCTGAGGCGACGCCGACGACACCTTCGCCTTCAGCTACGGCGATTCAGATGCCGGCGACACCTCCAGGCCCGGCAGCACCATTCCCGGCAGCGCCGATAGCGACCGGGTACAATAAGGCGAAAGTTTCTTCACCAAACGAGCCCAATATACCGGCCCCCACGCCGATGCCGGCTGATGCGGAGAAAATGAATGAGTTCATGGCGCTGAAGGCGCGTGTGGACGCAGAAAAGGCAAAACCGATTGAGCAACAGAATTTCAGCGAATTGAAGAAAGAAGCAGCAGCAATGGCGGGCGATAAGCAATCATTCAGGGCGTCGAGTAACGCCAAGGGCCTGCTGAAGAATATCGAGCGATGTGAGCTTGCCCTTGAGGTCGCCAAGGCGTATAAACTTCAGGAAGAGCAGTTCGGTCAGATTTCGCAGCAAATAGAAGCGGCGAAGACTGAAAAGCTTGCGCAAGTGGAAGACTTGAGCATGTTTGCCGTGATAGGCCAGCTTAAAGAGACGACGCTGTTCGCGGGCACCCCTTCAGAGAAATATTTCCGTGTTATCGACAGCGAAGGCAAAACGATGTGCTATGCCAGGCCGGCGGGCGCGGCCCTTGATATGGATTTAAGCAAGTTTATCGACAAGAAAGTCGGACTTGTCGGAAAAATCGAGCCGAGGGCGGAATTAGGTGAAGCATTTGTGGAGTTCACCAACGTCGTAGAGATGCCTTAATCGCAGAAACCGGGCGATAGTTGACCGGCGGTATCAAATATAATTGATAATCGATTATTGATAACTGATGATTAAAAACAAGTCATCAGCGATGTGACTACCTGCAATAATCAATAATCATTCGTCAATAATCAATTCCGATGTTGTTTTTGGTTGCAAAAGCGTGGTTGGCGTTTATACTTTGATGGCTTTAAAACTTACAGGACAATGATTTCGGAGCAGTGAAATGAGCTTGATGGCATGGTTTCGCAAGAACAACAAGAAGCTTATGGCGTTTGTCGTCATCGCGTTGATGATAGTATTTACGATTCAGCCGGTGATGGATTATCTAAGCGGGCGAAGGTCCGGCGGTAATCAGACGATTGCCTATTACAACGACGGCAAAAAGATAACGGTCCAGGACCGTTCCGCGGCCCAGCAGCAGCTTGAAATATTAAAGATGCTTGGCGCTGATGTATTCCTGAGGCCTCAGGACCCCCGTTATACACAGTTGCAGGACCTGCGGACAGATTTACTCGGTGAGCTGTTGTTTGCCGAGAGGTCCACGGCGATAGAGACAATCGGCTGGATAAGGCAAACAGTCGCCAGGGGCGACTATGCCATCAGTGATAAACAGATAAACGACATATATGACCGGAAGTATTCCCCCGATGTATACTGGCTTTTGCTTGTCGATGAAGCCAAGCAGGCGGGGGTGCAGATCCCGGTCGAGCTGGCAAAAGCACAGCTCGAAAGTTTGATACCGCAGTTGCGCAGAGGCGCGACATACGGGCAATTTATCAGCGCGGTGGTGGGCAGGGGCAACTATACCGAAGGGCAGATTCTCGAAACATTCGCGGACCTGTTAACGGTAGTGGAATACGGCAAGCTGGCCTGCTCCCTGCAAAACAGGACCGCGCAACAGGAGCTGAATGAAGCGGCCCCGCGGCTGGAGCCGATGGACGTGGAATATGTATTGTTCGATACGAGCGAATCAGTTGAGCAGGCGGGCAAGCCCGGCGAAGAAAAAATCGTCGAGCAGTTCAATAAGTACAAGGAATTCTTTGAAGGCGATGTAAACGAGGACAATCCATACGGATTCGGCTATATGCTGCCGGAACGCGTTCAATTTGAATACATCGCTGTTCGTCTGGACGATATTGCGGCAAGCATCCCGCAGCCGACGCAGCAGGAAACGGAGGAGTATTACCAGCAGCATTTGACGCAGCCGCCGATAGCATATGCGGCCCCTTCGGACCCGAATGACCCGAATTCACCGCAGACAGTAAAAACCCGCAGCTATGCTGAAGTGGCAAGCGCGATTTCGAAGGGGCTTTACCGGCAGAAAGTGAATTCGAAAGCCGAGCAGATATTGTCCGACGCGAAGTCCATTACTGAAGCCAATATGCCTGAAGTTGACAACGAGGTCAACAAGCCCAGCGACGAACAGTTTAAAAAGCATGCCGTTGATTATCAAAAAACGGCTGCCGAGCTTAGCGATAAGTTTAAAGTCAAGGTTTACGCGGGCAAGACCGGGCTTTTAAGCGCTGTAGAAATTCAGAGTGATTCGCAGCTCGGGACGCTATACCTCGGCGGCGGGGGTTCCGCCAATGTCGGGCTTGTAAGGATACTGTTTGCCGTAGAACAGTTGAAAACAAGCGTTCTTGGACCAATGGACGGTAAAGTTCCGAGGTTTTACGAGAACATCGGCCCGTTGAAAGACGCCAGAGAGCAAACTCAGGGTTACAGCGGCAAGAATATGATGCTTGTGCGGATAGTCAACGCCGAAAAGGCAGTCGAGCCAAAGAGCGTGGACGAGAAATTGAACAAACAGATGGTTAATTTCGGCAAGCCCGTAGCGGCAGAAGACGGTAATTCGGTCAGAGAGCTGGTGGTCGAAGACCTAAAGAAACTTGCGGCGATGGACAAGGTAAAATACAAGGTCGACCAGTTTGTTAAGGCGGTGGAAAAAGACGGCTGGAACGAAGCTATCAGCAAATATAACAAGGCGCATGATTCCAATTCGCTTAAACCGGCATTGACTCTGCAAACGAAGGAAAATCTCGAAAGAGTACCTGCTTCTATGTTGGCCGTGGCCCAAATCCGTTACGAGGGCGACCCGCTGGGTAGGGAAATGATCGCGAGGGTTAAGGCCGAAAGAATGTTAATGGAAGATTTTTATGCCCTTGTGCCCGCCGACAGCAATACTCTGGCAGGCGCCGCGACTATTGTGGAATACAAGCCGGGCATGAGTTTTTATTGTATCAAGAGCTTAGTCATTCACCGGCTTTTCCAGGGACAGTTCGACCGTCAAAAGGCAAGGGAAACAGTCAGGGGCGATTTCACCGACGGGCAGGTGATGGCTGTGACGCATTATAATCCTGAAAATATAGCTAAGCGCATGAACTTCACCTTTATACAAGAGCTGCAGGAAAAGGCGATGCCTGAAGAGCCGAATGAACCTGCATCTCCTGCCGGTAAAATCTGAACCGGAGAACGACTGTGGCGCGCGGGCAAATACGAGACAATCCGATGCCGTTTTTAATATACGTGGGCCTGGCGGGGTGGCTGGTCCCGGGCGGCGGATACCTGCTGTTAAGAGAAACGGGCAGGGCGCTGATTATTTTTTTAACGATAGGCCTGACGTTTTGCGCGGGGATTTACATCGGCTCAATAGGCATAGTCGACAGGATTAGCGCGCCGTTATGGTTCTGGGTCCAGATGTCGAACTCACCGCTGGTGGCCATTATCGGTCATTTCACCGCCGGCGGGGGCTATCTCGTTTACGGCAGGCCGAACGAAATAGGCCAGATATTCACCAGCACAGCGGGACTGCTCAATCTTCTTTGCATTGTCAATTCAGTTTATATGGCATATCTGCGAAAAACCGGAGCGATAGATTAAAATGCTTGATATTGCCCACTTTATGCTGGCTGATTTTACCGCACCGGTTGAGCTTGGGACCAATCCGCAGTCGCTGCTTTTGATGATTCCGGTGGTGGCGGCGATAGCGATTGTTTATAAAGCAACGAAACTCGAGAGGATTACCGCGGGCAGGTTTCTGAAAGAGACGTTTTTGCTGTTTGTCTCGATAGTTGCAGTTATGGTGGTTACGGCCTTAGTGCTGGCGTCTGTTGCCTGGCTTATCCTCGAATAGCCGTATCACGCACCTTCACAGGAATGTTCGGTATCTTCGCAGTCATCCTCATCGATTACGCCCAGCTCGATAAGTGCGTTAAGCGCCGCTTTTTGTTCCGCTTCTTTTTTATTGGTTCCCCAGGCGCTTGGGAAATGCCTGCTGCCGATTACCGCCTGCACCTCAAAGCACTTGTTATGGTCGGGTCCTTTTTCGTCTAACATCTCATAAACGGGGGTGGCGTTAAAGTGCTGCTGGCCGTGCTGCTGAAGGAGCGACTTGAAATTGCCCTGGACCTGCTCGGCATCGGCCCTTTTAATGAGAGAATCAAAGTGCTTCAGGATGAAGGTCTGCGCCGGCTCAAGGCCGCCGTCGATATATATGGCTGCGATAGCGGCTTCGAGAAGGCCGGCCGCAAGCGAATGGGTCAGCGACTGGCTGCCTGCCATTCCTTTGCCGACCTTGAGGAATTTTTGCAGCCCCATCTGGCGGGCGACGCGGGCGCAGGTCTCGCGTGAAACCAGCATGCTTTTCATTTTAGTGAGGTCGCCTTCGAGATAATCAGGCGAGCGTTCGAAAATAGCGTGACAGATAACCAGAGCCAGGACAGAGTCGCCGAGAAATTCCAGCCGCTCATTGCTCATAGCCCGCTTATCAACCGCGGAGGCATGTAAAAATGCCTCGAACAACAGGTTGCGGTTGGAAAACCTGTAGCCCAGAATCTGCTCAACTTGCTGCAGAACTTTTTCTTCCATTAATAATCACCAGTCACGCGAGCAGATTACGAATTCCGCTCCGGCTACGGCTCGGCGTTTTAGTGATTTCTAACAGGTCAGGATAACGACTTGTTGCCAAGCATTTTCGTAACCGGTTTTCGTCTTCGCCGAGACGAGCGGTGTAAGCGGCCTTCGTAACCGGCTCAACGACAATCTATATATTATTAAAACTGCCGAGGACTGTCAAGTTTATTCATTTGGGATTAAAGATTCAGGTTTATTATGCAGGCAGATAAGGAAAGATTTTAGTTTTTGAGAGATACGGACGATTTTTAACTTATCTGCAAGTTCCCTTTGATAAATCAGGTTAAGGTGCCTGGGTTATGGAAATCGAAAAAAAGATGGACGCTTTTTTAAGAATATGCAAGCAAAACGGGCTTAAAATCACACCCCAGCGTACCGCCATCTATAAGATTCTGCTTGAGAGCGATGAACATCCCTGCGTGAAAATCGTTTTCCGTAAAGCAAAGCACATCTTTCCCAATATATCAATGGATACCGTAAATCAGACATTGCTTACTTTTAATCAGATTGGCGTTGCGTTTATTGTCGAGGGCACCGGGGATGTAAGGCGATTTGATGCAAATATGAAAAACCATCAGCATTTCAGATGTCTTAAGTGCAATAGGATAATAGACTTACAACGCAAATTCCTTGAGAGTATTTGTACGCCGAAAGACATTATCGACAAATTCAAAGTATTACGCAAGACCATATATTTTGAGGGTATTTGCGATTCATGCACACAAAGAAATTATGTGTAGATGTAATATCCCACTAATTTACTATGAAATAATTTCGTGAAATACATTCGAAATATTTAAATAAATATTTACATGTAACTATTTACTCCGCAATAACTTATATCCGTATCTTCTCTTGTTGAAGTGAAAAAATAATCT
>Ga0105104_10003963_pt1 | contig 10377 bp, 9 predicted proteins | sample PPLLaktember2015_3_FD_87034 | JGI IMG/M metagenome (GOLD analysis project Ga0105104, IMG submission 87034) | Freshwater sediment microbial communities from Prairie Pothole Lake near Jamestown, North Dakota, USA - PPLs Lake P7 Core (6) Depth... | ecosystem: Environmental > Aquatic > Freshwater >... | reverse complement strand
CAATCGGAGGAGGGGAGAGACCGATCTTGTTCGCATCCCACCAACCGCCGAGGCGCGCTTCCAGAATTTTCTTGTGATTGCCCCAGTTCCGCAGGTCCGAAGAGTAGGAGATCCACATGTGCGCGCTTGTCGCCGCGACCGGGCGGTGGATCAAGGCCCAATCGCCATTAATCCTACGCGGCAGGAGAGCCGCGTCTTTATCTTCCGGCTGCATGATCACCCCGTAGCGCTCGAAGGAATGGAAATCTTTTGTGAGCGCCAGGGCCACGCCCGGTCCTCCGCGTGCGAAGGCCGTATACGCGATAGCATACTGGCCCAATTCAGGGACGTAGGTAATGCGCGGGTCTTCTATGCCCCACAATTCGTCCGGGTAGTGTTCCGGATCAGCCATAAAAGTGGGCTTGGAATCAACCTTCCAGTTGTCGATGCCATTCGCGGAGCGTGCGGCGCATAAATGGGAATGACCACTTCGGTCCTCCACGCGACATAATAGTAAAGTAGTACCGTCAGCGAGGAGGGTCGCGCCAGGGTTGAATACACTATTGACTTGGTACGGCCAGTTGGCGGCTGTCAGGATCGGGTTGAGTTTGTGGCGTTGAAATAGATCCGAGTGATGATTGTTGGTTGTGAGTATGCTCATTGGGTTGGTCAACATTTTCCGCTAATCTCAATTCTAGAAGTGATTGGAGAAAGGCGAGGGTAGACTCTGCGCCTTGATTCTCGTTCGGCCGGTCAGAATGCAGACCATCGCGACAGCCGCCTGTCGTCGGGTCGTAGACCGGAAGGTGCAAGTCGTTGCGCCCGAGGAACCACTCGAAGGCGCGGCGGGCTTCCTTGTGCCAGCTCTTTTCTCCGGTGATACGGTGGGCTTCCAGGCAGGCAGAGACCATCGCCTGTGCCTCCACAGGCTGTTGATCGAAGCGGGCGCGTTCGCCGCCTTGTTGATAAAAACCGTTGGAGCCAATGGGGACAAAATGGCTGCCTCCTGTATCCGAGCGCTGTAAGTCTGCCAGCCAACTGAGGGACTCCAGCCCCACCTCCGTCATTGCAGGATTGGGGATCGACTCACCGCACAACAACATGGCATGTGACAACGCCGCGTTGCAATAGGTCAACTTGTTCTCGAACCAGTTCCATTCAGCCGTGCGGTTATTTTGATACAGTACCAGCAACCGACCCGCTAACTCCTCCTGCACCTGGCTGGCGTGCCGGTCACCGGCAAAACGTTGCAAGTACTCGTGGATGCCAATGAGCGCAAAGGCCCAGGCACGTGGACTGGTCGTTTCAAGAATCGCGCGCAGGGACTGTTGGAATACCCGCACAGCCATATTGTGAAGGGTGGGCGTATTCGAACGGCCCAGTACCGTGCCCAGCGCCCACAGGGCCCGCCCATGGCTATCATCCGAGCCGGTCTCTTCAAGCCAGTTGCGCTGGTAATCCATAAAGTTGCGAAAACGTTTGGTTTCCGGGTTGAAAGCGTACCACGTGAACGCGAGATAACGGGTTGCCAGGTCAGTCGCCTCTATGTTGCCTAATTCTTCAAGGAGTGCACTGACCATTAATGCGCGTGCATTATCGTCGGTCGTGTACCCTTCATGATAGTTGGGTATGGTGAAAATGGCATGTTGCAGGATACCAGTCTCATCTGTCAGATGATGTAGGTGATCCAGTTTGAGCAGAGGCAATTCCCATGCACGTTTATCCAATGGTTTGACCGCGAACTCGGCCGCCGCATGATAATGGTGTTCGGCGCGGGCGCGTTCGAATGTCTTCATGTAACGGCGGGCAACCTGCGGCCAGATCATATCCCGACCGAACAGATAGGCGCGCTTTCGCATGGCATGCCGTTTCGACTCATTGCCCAGCAGGTCGATCACCTGGTTCGCCAGCGCTCCCGGGTCACTGAAAGGCACTAGTGCGCCGCGTTCATCAGCCAGCATTTCCTCTGCATACCAGTAGGGTGTGGAGATGATCGCTTTTCCGGCTCCCAACGTGTAGGCCAGTGTGCCGGAGGTGATTTGGGCCGCGTCGAGATAGGGCGTGATATAGATGTCCGCAGCGCTGATAAATTGGACAAGTTCATCCAGACTGACAAAGCGGTTATAAAAGATCACATTCGCTTCCACGCCTTTTTCATGAGCCAGCCATTGCAGGGATAGGCGATATGTTTCGCCTTCAGCCTGCAGGACATGAGGATGGGTCGCGCCGACAATGACGTAAACCACGTTTGGATATTTTTCCAAAATGGCGGGCAGAGCCGCGATGACGTTCTCAATGCCTTTGTTTGCTGAGAGCAGACCGAAGCTCAGCAAAACGCTTTTGCCTTCCACCCCAAAGAGGTCCTTGTGAAAGCTCGGGTCCACGAATGGCACATCGGGAATGCCATGTGGGATCAGGTCGATCTTTTCGGCAGGAACATGATAAATGCTTTGCAGGAATTCCGCGCCGATTTCACTCATGACCACCACACGGTCAGACAGGGAAACGATTTCCTCGAGCACCCGGCGCTGGTCGGCATTGGGATTCTTTAGGATTGTATGTAACGTTGTGACGACAGGCATGCGCAATTGGCGCAGAATTTCGAGGATATAACTGCCCGCCTTTCCCCCGAAGATGCCGTATTCATGTTGCAGGGACACCATATCCACGTTGTTGATGTTCAGGAAATCCGCAGCGCGGCGATAGGATTCAATGTCCTTCTCGGTCAGTTCGAACCGCACCCGTGATGGGTACTCATAGCCTGCTTCCGTATCATTGACCGGCAGTGCAATGCAGGCCGTGCCTTTGTATTCATCAGCAATGGACTCGCAGAGATCGGTGGTAAACGTGGCGATACCGCATTGGCGCGGCAGGTAATTCCCGATGAAAGCAACGCGCTTGATAATTGAATGTTTGGTCTTGTCCATAAAACTTTTCCTTCCGAATACCCCTGTTGTTTGTAACACTGTGATTGTTTGGTGCAAAGAAGTGAGCGCCAGGACGCTACCTGTGGATACCCTGGAAAAATAGGGTTAGTTCACGTTTTGTTGGCAAGTAAAACTGTCTCGGAAGCTGGCAGTACTGTTCGCTCTGCCTCAAGCAGGTTTTTGAGCATTGCCAGGTCTTCCTTAAGTTGTTTTTTCATCTTTTTTTCCAAAACACCCTGATTCACTTGAAAGAAATTGATCACATTGACTTGTGTTGATATATCGATCTGTGTTGAGTCTTTATCCATCTCGAAAGTATAAGAAGTATGTGATTGCAACGGGCCGGAGAGAGACTTAAAACCATATTTCCTGTTCGTCTCGTATTCGGTCACCTCAAAGGTACTCTCGACCCGGCGCCCCATCAAATGACCGATGCTCCGAAAAGAAGCCCCAATTTCACTGGCGCCTTCGGAAACCCTGGCTGATGCCAATGTGCCATACTGCCATTGGAAATCGTTTTCGGGTGCGCTCATGAAATCGAAAACCTGTCCGACAGGCCGGTAAATCAGTGTATTAATATTTAGATTGATCATTCAACTCTTTCTTCGCTATCTGTACAGGCTTTAATGAGCCGCGGATTTCGATCATCCACTTCGTTGAAATCCCCTGTAAATGGGTTTCATCGCACTCTCACGGCTCAAGGATTGGGCCTGTTGTGCCGCGTTATTCTTTTGGTTTCGCTGGACTCACCTTTAAGGCATGGTCACTTAATGAATATGTGTTGAACATGCTGACGGCCTTGTCGGCTTCGCTTTGCGCGCTCATCGTAACGAAGGCAAAACCCTTGGACTCGCCGCTCTTGCGGTCTTTGACCACTTCAGCCGCGGTGACTTGTCCAGCTTGTGCGAACAGTGTATTCAGTTCTTCCTGTGTCGTTGACTTGGACAGATTTCCTACATATAACTTGGCTTCCATTTTGAATACTGCTTTCTCCGGCATGATGACCGGGGTAAAAAACGCCGCCAGCCCTATAACAGGGTTGACGGCTGTAACACCACACAAATCCGGTTATTCAACTCACTTTACATAAAGCGTCCCGAAGGTTTGGATGGTCCAACGGTGTTTATCGAGAAAACCCTTCAGCTTGCTCAGGACATCGCCTTGGGGACGGTGCATAACGTACAGACGATTACATGATGGTCGGCTTAACGCTAAGCTGACCAAGGATCGCTTCCAGGCCGGCGCCTTCGGTTGGCTCAACGGCCCAGGCAGTGATCTTATTATCTTTGACGGTTAGTCTTGTCTTTTCACGTTTGACAGAAAAGGCTCTGTTCGTGGCCGGGATCACACCCATGTTCATGTTCGTCAGGTCGAATGACCCGCTGTGTGTCCCGCTCAGTTGCATGGTGGTTTTCACAACATCGCCCTCCGTGCCGATGACCTTGAAATGATAATCCAGGTCTGGGAAGGCGGTCTGCAAGCTGGTGCTCATGCCAAGCCAGGCTTCCTTGTTGATCGGCTCAGAGACAGGGCCGCTGAATTGAAAATCATCTGCGAGCATGGAATTTGCGTTCTCGAAATCACCCTTCTGGACGGAATCCATGAGGGCCTGCACGGTTTCTCTTTTATTCATAATGCTTTCCTTTACTACTAATCGAGCGAATTCTAAGCAGATGGGCCTGGGTCTTAATGGATGTTCCCTCTGGAACAGCCTCCGTTCCCCCGATTGATAAACACATTGTTTATGAAATGCCTGTAGCAGTGTAACACACTATTAGGTCAAAATACGCGAGAACTCTTGCACCTGCATATCGTTGCGAGGGCGTTCTCGCGCTCCTGAAAAGCATCGGGACTGTAGTGAGCGGGATGGGGGAAGCTGGATAGGATTGGCGGGGATATAATCGGTGTGAAACAAAGTTCATCTTTTGATAGCGGGAGCAACCGACAAATGGACAATGATGCGATTGATGCGAGGGAACTACACAAAGTCTTTACAACGCGGGTCGGTTTTTGGAGCGGAAAAACCAAGACGACCGTGGCTGTAGAAAGTGTTTCTTTCAACGTCCGCAGAGGCGAGTTATTTGGCTTGCTCGGACCGAATGGCGCGGGGAAAACTACCACAGTGAAAATGCTCTCGACGATTTTGTTGCCCACGGCTGGCGGCGCTTCCATCCTTGGCCTGGATGTCGTCAAACAAACGCAGGCCGTGCGGGAACGAATCGGATTTACGTTTGGCGGCGCGCGGGGATTATACGGACGCTTGAGCGCCGCGGATAATCTCCGTTACTTTGCCGAACTCTATGGGCTGGAACCAACCGTCACGCGCAAGCGAATTTCAGAGTTATTAAACCTGGTGGGGTTGGCGGATCGTAGTGAGGACCGTGTGGAAACCTTTTCGAGCGGTATGCAGCAGCGTCTGCATTTGGCGCGCGCCCTGCTTCACGATCCGGAACTGATCTTTCTGGATGAGCCTACGGTCGGGATCGATCCGGTAGGCGCGCGTGAATTACGCAAAACCGTGAAGGAACTCGTTGCACGCGGCAAGACCGTCCTGTTAACCACTCACTACATGGCAGAAGCCGAGGAGCTTTGTGACCGGATCGCCATTATCAATAAGGGTCGCGTGGTTGCTCTTGACACGCCGGCAGCCCTGAAAAAACGCATCAGTGGCGATAGCGTATTTGACATCGAGATCAAGGACTGCGATCTGGCTGCGTTTCAGGGACAACTCCAAAGATTGGACGGTCATCTGAGTATTCAGGTCACAGATGTTGACCCGAACAAGAAAATCTCCATCCGCACGCCGCGCCGTGAGGAAGTGATGCAATTGCTGGCGCCCTTTCTCAGCTCGCAGCAAATCCTGAACCTGGAGGTGCGCAACCAAACGCTGGAGGATGTATATGTTTCGATCATCCAGGGAGAAGCAGCATGATCAGGCGGGCACTCCGGTTGGTTGGACGGCAGATGAATGTTCAGTTGCGCATCCGCACATTCAACCTATATTCTTCACTTTTGTTTTTCCTCCAGCCTGCCATTTTCAGCGGCGTGGGTATGATCCTTTCGCGCGCGGCCGGCAATGAAAAGCCGGATTTGGTTTATATGGTCATTGGCGGCGGTCTGCTGGGGATGTGGAGCGGAATGGTCTTTACTTCCACCTTTGACATTGGCCGTGACCGGCGGGACGGGATGCTGGAGTTGATCGTTGCCAGCCCGACCTCGCTCGGGACTGTGGAAGCGATCCGTACCCTGACGAATGTGCTGGCGGGCCTGGTCAGTATGCTGGCTGCCTTCCTGGTTGCCATGTTGATTTTCGATTACTCCCTTGCCGATGCAGATATTCCGGGGGTCGTTATATCTCTGATCATGATATTGTTTGGTATATGGGCCATGGGTGTTTTTCTGGCAAACTTCACGGTTTGGTCACGTGTCTCCGGGTCTTACGTGGAATTCCTTGAAATCCCGATTCCCTTGCTGTGTGGATTCATGTATCCACTTGGCATCCTGCCCGTTTGGATGCAGACCCTTTCCGCGGTCATTCCCATTCGCTGGGCGCTGGAAGCCCTGAATGGGGCCCTTTTAGGCAAACAGAGTATGGCGTTCCTACTAAGTCACTGGGGAATGGCCTTACTTCTCTCCTTGATTTTCTGGGGACTGTCACGTTGGCTGGAAGGAAAAGTCCATGATCGTATCCGCGTGACCGGGGAAATGAGCTCGATATGAAACGCTTGATCGTACGCTATCTCCGTTTGTATATCATTCAAGCCTGGTTTGCGTACCGGGCATTATTCGCCTGGAGCACTCCCTTCAATTATTTTGTCAGTAAATTTGGCTTTCACTTCTTTTCGATGATCATGTTCGTGTTTATTGGGAAGTTTGTCGGGCTGACCGACCCTGTTTATATTGTGATCGGGAATATCCTGCTCCTGCCTTCCGGCACGTGCCTGTCCGGGATTTCCATGACGGTTGGCAATGAGCGCCAGTTTGGTGCGATGTCTTACTTATTGGGAAGCCCGGCTCCGCGTGCTCCGATTTTCCTGGGGCGGGCACTGTTCCATATCCTGGATAGCTTTGTGACCATTGCCATTGCTCTGCCGGTGACCATCTGGTTTTTTCACTTTGACATGACAAATACGAATTTTTTTCTGGTTTTGCTGTGCGTATTCATCACTTCGTTCACGACCAGTGGGATGGGATTTATTATGGGCAGCATTTCTCTGGTCAACCGGGATGGCTGGATGATTACATCGACACTGAGCCTGTCGTTGTATATCCTGGCGGGCGCCAACTTCCCGGTCGCTTCCCTGCCAGCCTTCCTGCAAGTCGTCTCTTATAGTCTGCCGATGACGCGTGGGATCATGGCGGCACGCGCCGCCCTGGATGGCGCGAACTGGGCAGCAATCGCGCCCCTCGTGTTTGGTGAAATTGCAATGGGCCTGATCTACATAGCAGTAGGATATGCCATGTTTCGTCTATTGGAGCGGCAAAGCATGGTCTCCGGCGTTTTGGACAACTTATAAGCATTCAAGTGCCCGGCCGCGATTACTCGGTAACACCAGCGCCTGGGACGGTGCTGGGAGCCAGGAGAATTAATATGCAATCCAAAGCCAAAGAGGTAGACACGTACATAAAAGAAGCCCCCGCCCAACGGCAGGAGGCTCTCAAGCGCTTGCGTGACCTGTGCCGCGCCACATTGACCGGCTTCGAGGAGTCGATGGCTTACGGCGGGCCATCCTATTCGCGCAACGGCGAGGTGGAAGTGGGGTTTGCCAGCCAGAAGAACTTCATCGGCTTATATATTCTCCGGACAGATGTGATGAACGCTCACAAAGACCTGCTGCAGGCGAAAGGCGTAAGCCTTGGGAAGGGCGCTATCCGCTATTCCCAACCGGAGAAGATCGATTTTGAGATCGTGGAGAGCATGCTGCGCGGCACACTCGAGTCTACGGGACCGGTGTGCTAAGTACGCATGTAAAAACAAGCGCAGCAGCCCTGTGGATAAGTTCTTGTTTGGGATGCAGTTCGATTTGCTTAGCTGTCTTCTAAAAGAGGCTGTACTTTTGGGTCGTTGACTTGCTCGCTTTTGGCGCGATAATTTGATTACATTGAACCCGAAGGGAAGATAACATGCTATCACCAACGCTAGCCCTCCTCTGCAATGGTTTTGAACGAGATAGGAAAAGGGGTGTACCCAATCCAAATATCCAACCGCAAAAGAAAAAAGATATAAACCCAATGTGCAACACTTTGTCATGCCTTTGGCAGGACGCTGATTCACGCTGACAAACGCAGATTTTTTCTTTACGCTTCGCGGTCAGCGAGATCGGCGTTTACACCGCACTTGCGTTCGGTGCAAGTGTCTGCGTCCAAAAAGCCTGCCTCGGAAAAGAGTTGCACATTAGTAGATATAAATTTCTGTTTGATGTTTATCAAGTAGCGAATACGCGTTAAGACGTTTCCATATCCATACAAAGTTGCCTGTCGAATTGAAGCCTAGTTTACATAACGCCACCCAGGAGATCAACGATGAACATGAACAACATCCACAGAGTACGACGAATCCTCGCCTGCATGGTGATCTTTTGCCTCATGCTCACCAGCGCCGGCTTGGATGTCCAGCCCGTGCAAGCCAGCCCGCCAACAAGCTCATCTCTATATTGGCTTGATGTGTGGTTCACGTCAAATCCACCATTTGTTTGTTTGAACGAGACGACAGAACTGAAATTTATCTTCCGAATCCTTTGGCGCAATCCGCACCCTTCCGTTCTGCCGTTTCGGTTCGGAGGCTTTCAGCTTAGTTCCCTTCTCGAGGGATCAGTTATAAGCATGACAGATAAACCGATTCCAGAAGGACTCCTCGATACGGACAGGGAGTACGAGATCAAATTTGATTACACACCTAAGAAAACAGGCCAAGAAACGCTGACTTTAAGACTCGACTTAAAGGTGGGTGAAAAGCTGGATAGCGAGGAGGCGCATCTTTCCTTCGAGGTGAAGGACTGCGGTAAATACAAGGTTCACGCCAGCACGGATGTAGGCAGTGTAATGAACTCAATGATGCCAGAACCTGGCTGGGAATATGTGGGAACCTATGACATTTTCGGAACCGTATCGGTAGAGGAAGATGATATCCACGGCGAGGGAATAGCCAGTACTTTCCAGGTATTTCTTTGGACAGGAGAGGCCGCCGTCGATGGCTCTTGTGTTCAGGAACCTCCGTGGGAGGGTGCTGCCACGATCGAAATCGTGGGCGACCTCTCAGCACTTGCAGATTCAGGAATGTTGAACCTCGAGTTTTTCGTCGAGTCCATGCCAATCAATGCCAGCCAGATCACGTGTGTAGATTCTGAGGGGGGATCCGGGTGGAGCCCAATCCCAGCCAGTACCACGCCTGCTTACACTTTCTTCTCCGGCCCGATCCCGGCCGGCGGCGGTCATATAACGATTTTCGAGGGTCCATTTCAGACGGACCTGATCCTGAGTTTGGAGAGTGATTCATGAAAACGAAACATTTTCTCTCTATGGCGCTGATCATGCTGGCGCTGCTCGCCTGTTCACTTTTCGACAATCTGACCCCTGCACCTTTGCCGGATGAACCCGATACCAACAATCCCACCCAGGAGATCACGACCGAGGCTCAGGAGGTGTCCACCGAGGGCTGGCTTTTACCCGACCCGGTGGTGGGATTGGACTCTCTGAAAAGCTATCACCAGCAATTGACGATCAGCTTCCGCGGCGCCAGGGCTGGGGCAAATCATGAATGGATCAACAGCTACCAGCGTGACGTGTGGGACGATGGAGCGGCCGTTTTCACGCTCCGGACCACCAGCGGGACAGGCTTGGAGTCATACGAGAGTCTGACCGGGAATGTGGACCAGGCGCAATATTCGCGCCTCGAGGCGGGAAAGCCCTGCCAGGTTCATTGGGGCGAGGTGGATCAGGATTCGGATCTGTCCTTCGAGCCGGCCGGATTCCTGCCTCTGATCGACCAGGCTACCGAAGCAGGGTCGGAAGTGGTCAATGAGATTCCCACTCGTCATTACGTTTTCAGCGCCGGGGAATCCGATGCAAAGGTTACGGGCGATCTCTGGCTGGCGGAGTCTGGTGGATATGTCGTCCGTTATTCGCTAACCCGCTCGGGTGGCGAGTCCGCATTTGGGGAAGGACTGGAGGGGGAGAAGCGTTTCGAGTATGAGCTGTCACAGGTCAACGCGCGGCGTGAGGTCGTCTATCCCGAGGGCTGCGCGGCTGTGCTGAGTGACTTCCCGGTGCTGGATGGCGCACGCAATCTACAGCGCCTGCCTGACTCCGTTGATTACACCGCCCCCGCAGGGACAGAGACCGCTGCCATCAGCCAGTTCTATCAGGATCAACTTGTGGCGCAGGGCTGGACATTCGCCAAGGCGCATGACAAGGATCCCCAAAACGTGGTTCTGCTCTTCATCAACAAGGAGCAAGGCAAATCTGCCTCGAT
>Ga0105104_10003961_pt1 | contig 10380 bp, 6 predicted proteins | sample PPLLaktember2015_3_FD_87034 | JGI IMG/M metagenome (GOLD analysis project Ga0105104, IMG submission 87034) | Freshwater sediment microbial communities from Prairie Pothole Lake near Jamestown, North Dakota, USA - PPLs Lake P7 Core (6) Depth... | ecosystem: Environmental > Aquatic > Freshwater >... | reverse complement strand
GCGCTGATCAATGAAAGCGCCGGTTTCTGCCTTTGGTTCCTGGATCGCCTGCACGAGAGCACGCAAGCGTTTAGCCGGGCCTCGGACGGCTGGCTGAAACTCGGGTATCCGGATGGACTCGTCGGCGCCTGGAACAACCTGGCCGCCCTCCACGACGAATTGAACATGTGGGAACGGGCCAGCGACTTTTATGAGAAGGCGCTCGAGTTTGAGGATTCGGTGCAGGCCCCCGGAATTCGCTACACGCTCCATTCGAATTACGCTTCGCTGCTGCTTCAGCTGGGTCGACCAGACGCCGCTCAGGCACAACTTGCAGCCGCCCGCCCATTCAGTCAGGAGGCGCCCGACGAGTTTCTGCTGATTGAATCTCAGGTCCAAGGCCTGGAAAGAAGCGAGAGGAGGCTTCTAGAGTTCAAGCCTCGGACCGTCTCGCTTCAAGTCGAAAAGGCTCTTCTGCTCGCAAAACTGTACATTTCTCGTGATCCGGCCAAGGGACGGGAAGTGTTGAGTCGTGCGGTGGAACTGAGCTCCAGCCACGGGCTCAGTTACCAGAAGCGGCGGTGTCTGGCCGCGTTGGGGCAACTGCTCGAATCCGAAAGACGCTATTCGGAAGCGGCTAAGCTCTATGAAAGATCGTTCAAGGAGGAAGAGAACCTGTACTCGCCCGAGTTGCTCTTCCCCTATTCGCGAGTCGTCTCTCCGCTTTTCGACGGTTGGGTCCGCAGCCTGATCGAGTCCGGACGTTCGGATGAGGCTCTGGACGGCATTCACCGGCTCGTTGCGCTCCGAAGAGCTAAAGCCGAGTCGGTCGACCCATCGGCCTCCCCCGCGCTCGCCCGGCGTGAAGGCCTGGAGATGTTCACTCACGCCGCTCGCGTAGAGGGCGCACGCATAAGAACCGAGTGGGATGATTTGCCCGCGCATCCTGGACCCCGCCAGTTTCCGGCTGACGATCACCCGGAATCCCCCGTTCTTGTGGAGCTTTGGCCGGACGGGAAACGAATTTACGCCTGGGTGTTCAATTCGCGCGGCCGGTTCTTTCGGGTATTGCAGTTGGAGGCGAGCCTGAATCGGATGGTGGAGCCGGTTCTCACGACGTTTTTCACGGATGCGCCGCACCTTCCGCCTCCTCCCGAACCCGCCTCGTTACGACGCCTTTATCGGGACATCTTCGAGCCTCTCCTGCCGCTCTTAGACTCGAACTGCCTGGTCGCAGTCGTCCATAAGCAACTGCAGAACCTCCCCCTGGAAATGTTGATCGACCGGGAGGGACACTTCGTTCTTGAATCGTATAACCTCAGTTACCTTCCACTGGCCTCAACCGCGCCGCCAGCCCGTGCTCAAGACTCCGAACCGGTCATCGTCTTCCCCGCTACGGACCCAGCACTTCCTTCGATCGAGAGGGAAGAACTGCTGCTCAGGAGTCTTTTTCCGAACGCGCGAGTCTTGAACAAGCTTGATACAACGCTGATTGGTGCGCCGCGCTGGCTTCACGTCTCGGCTCATTTTGGCTTGGATTCAGACTTCTGGCTGGCTTCCGGTTTTGAAGCAGCGGAGGGACGAACGAATGCGCTCACGCTTCTCCCTGCGACCCGTTCCTGCGCGTTGGTCTCCCTTGGCGTTTGCCACGCGGCCAACAGCTACTCGCTGAATTCGCCCTACTGGCTTGGTTTCTCGGAGCTTTTCCTGAGCCGCGGCGCCGGCGCACTTCTCGTCAGCCGGTGGGCCTTGGACGACCTCTCCATGCGGATTTACCGCGATTTCTACATGTATTGCCGGCAAGGGATGTCCATGGATAATGCGCTCACCAAGGCCCGGCGCCGGTTCCTGGGACTTCGGTTGGAACGCGAGGGCGTTTCCGTATCCGGTCGTCACCCCTATTTCTGGGCAGGAATTACCTATGTCGGGCCGCCCGGCCGACGTCTTTGCGCGCCTCCAGGCCGCGCACCTTGGGTCAGCTGGCTGACGATGTTCGGCCTGCTGCTCGTGCCGGTGGCGATCGGGGTCGTTGCCATTTTAAGAGGCCGCAGATCAGGTGGAAGGCGCGGAGACCGCGCGCACAGCTCGCGCACAGAGCGAGGGTGTTGAAAATGGTCGAAGGCCTGAGAAGGCCGACAACATAATAGCCCAGGCCGAAGCGTTTCTTGCGCAGGCCTGGGTCACCGTATCCAAGCAAGAGGACCAGCCCTGAAGGGGCGTAACAAACTGTACGGTCGAGAGATGTGACGCCCCTTCAGCATGGGCACGACCGCCGGACGGTCCGCGAGTGCTCCCAAGGAAGTGGCACCGAGGGGGACGGCCGCTGGGAGCGCAGGCGTCTCGCCTGCACTGGGGCCGCAGGCGTCCCGCCTGCGATGCAGGATCGATTGTGCATCGCAGGCGGGACGCCTGCGCTCCCAGCGGCCGTCCCCCTCGGCTGTCACTTCCTCGGGAGGACTCGCGGACCGTACAGGTTCGCTAACCCAGGCTATTATGTTGTCGGCCTTTCTTCAACACCCACAGAGCGAGGTCGTTGAAAATGCTCACTCGGATGTTAATTCGGCTCGGCTAAGACTCGTGCCTGTCTCTGATTCCCAAGGATCGGGAACCCTTTTTCATCGCGACATCTGCGCCACCGCGTCTGCGACTTCGCTCATGGTATTCTCACCTCATGCAAGTCCTGTTGATCGTCGGCCTTCTCCTGTCGGTCAGGGTGCAACTCAGCGACTTCGGCAAGAACGACTGGAAACCTTGGGCGCCTCGCGAGGAAATCGCGCCACGTTGCTTTGTTGACACCACGTCATTTCGATCGGCTCCAGATTCTCTCGCGATCTCCGGCAACGCCAACTCGGCCGCTTATGGCGGGTGGACCCATGTCGTCCAGGGAATCGAAGGAGGCCGCTTTTACCAGCTCACTGTCTTCTTCAAGGCACAGGGGGTGGCCGAAGAGCGGCGTCAGATCGTGACCCGACTCGACTGGCTTGGTCCCGACGGCAAACGGGTCGGTCAGCCCGACCACGCCTACCAGGGCGAGTCAGAATCCGGGTGGCAGAAGATATCGTTGCGGGCGCCGGCACCGGAGCGCGCGCGCCAGGCGAAGATCGAGTTGATGCTCGGCTGGGCGCCTCAGGGCACCGTCTGGTTCGATGACATCGCCTTTGAGCAGGTCCCCGCTCCCCCGGCTCGCAAGGTCAGAATAGCTGCCGTTTCCTTCCGGCCAAGGAACACCGGAAGCAAGGAAGGCAGCCTCAAAGCATTTCTGGACGTCCTCGATCAGGCGGGCGCCCTGAAACCCGACATTGTGTGTCTTGGAGAGGGAATAACGGTCGTGGGGCATGGCGGAAGCTATGCGGACGTTGCCGAGACGATCCCCGGCCCGACGACCGAGAGGTTGGGCCAGAAAGCGGCCCAATACCGGATGTATATAGCCGCGGGGCTGTACGAACGCGAGGGCCATGCAATCTACAACACCGCGGTCCTGATTGACCGCCAAGGAAAGGTCGCCGGCAAATACCGGAAGGTCTATCTGCCCCGGGAAGAGGTGGAAGGAGGCTTGACACCCGGAACTGGCTTCCCGGTCTTCGACACCGACTTCGGCCGGTTGGGAATCATGATCTGCTGGGACGTCGAATACACGGACCCGGCGCGAGCACTGGCCGCCCAGGGTGCTGAAATAGTCCTGCTGCCGATCTGGGGAGGCAGCGTCGATTTGATGAAAGCCCGCGCCCTCGAAAATCACGTTTTCCTGGTGTCGTCCGGTTATGACTGCGAAACAGCGATCATCGATCCGGCCGGCAAAATAATCCGGTCGACCAAGGAATCCGGACGAATCGAGACGGCAGACGTCGATCTCGAGGAGCGCTTCATTGACCCCTGGCTGGGCGATATGCGCAGCCGTTTCCACATCGAACAACGTTGGGACGTGCCGGTCACGCACAGGTAAAAGGAGAACTGACAGACTGACAAACTGACAGACTGACAAACCGGTTAGCCAAGATGCGTTCGTCAGTTTGTCAGTTTGTCAGTTTCAGAAACGTTAACCGGCTATCACCGCTCAGGACATCGCGCAGGACCTCGAATTCTGTCGGCGGCTCAATCGTGGTCTTTTTGAACGTTTCGATGATAACCAGCATCTCCGGCGAGGTCACTCCCAAGGCCAGCATTTTCTCGAGCAGCTTTGCATGCCGGCCAAAGTCGTAAGGGGGATCAAAGAAGACGAAGTCCGGCAGCGGGCGGTTCAGGCTTCGCAGCAGGGGGAAAACGTCCTTTTCGCGAATCACATATCCTTCATCGACCCCACAGATCTCGAGGTTCTTTTTAATCATCCGGATAGCGTCCTTGCTCCGGTCATTGAAGATCACGTGGCGGGCGCCGCGGCTTAAAGCCTCTATCCCGACCGCCCCGGAACCGGCAAAAGCATCGAGCCACACAGATCCTTCGACGTCGGGCAAGACGTTAAAGAGTGTCTCCCGCAGACGGTCGCTCGTCGGACGCACGTCTCCCCTGACCGCCGCCAGCCGCCGTCCGCCGTACTTACCCGTAATGATTCGCATAAACTGAGAAACTGACAGACTGACGGACTGACAAACTGACAAACTGACAGCCTCCAGAGGTTTGTCAGTCTGTCAGTTTGTCAGTCTGTCAGTCTGTTTTTCAGCCCACCTGATAAAGCCCGTACCGCTGCTTCCACCAGTCGGCCAATTGCTCCAGTGTGCCTGGTTCAAAGCCCCCCACTTCGCCCGCGCTCAGGAAATAGCTTTCTGCATCTGCCCGGGCTTTTTCCAGCAGTTCCCGATCTCTCACTATATTCCCGAAAAGGAACTCCGGCATCCCTGACTGGCGGGTCCCGACAAATTCCCCCGGCCCCCGCAGCTCCAAGTCCTTCTCGGCGATTTTAAAACCGTTCGAGGACCGCCTCATGATATCGAGGCGCTGAAACGCCTCAGGTGAATTAAACCCCTCGGTAAAGAGAATGCAGACCGCCTTGTCACGGCCTCTCCCGATCCGTCCGCGCAGTTGATGCAGCTGAGAAAGGCCGAATCGGTCGGCATGCTCGACCATCATGACGGTGGCGTTGGGCACATCGATTCCGACCTCGATAACGGTTGTCGACACGAGGATCTGGACTTCGCCTGCCTTGAAGCGTGACATCAGTGACTCTTTTTCCTCGGCCTTCAGACGCCCATGCATCAGCCCTACCTGGAACTCTGGAAAGACCACAGAGTGCAGATGCTCGGCCATCTCCGTCGCCGCCCTCAGATCGAGCTTCTCCGACTGCTCGATTAGAGGATACACGACATAAGCCTGCCGGCCCTGCTGCAGCTCGCGGCGTATCAGCTCGTAGACCTCGTCTCGTTCGTTGTTTCTCTTGACGAGGGTTTGAACCGGCTGCCGGCCGGGAGGAAGCTGATCTATCACCGACAGGTCAAGGTCTCCGTAAAGGGTCAGAGCCAGACTGCGAGGGATCGGAGTTGCGGTCATCACCAGTACATCCGGCCGGTCGCCTTTTTCGATCAGATTTGAACGCTGCATCACGCCGAAGCGGTGCTGCTCGTCGACGACGACGAGAGCGAGATCCTTGAACTCGACTCCCCCTTGTATAAGTGCGTGCGTGCCGACAACCAGGTTCGTCTCGCCACCCCGGATGCTCTCAAGCGTCTCCTTGCGTCTTTTCCCCTTGACGCTGCTTGTCAGCAAAGCAACCCGGTACGAGGAGCCAGACAGGTAGGCTGTGATATTGCGAAAGTGCTGCTCGGCGAGGATCTCGGTTGGCGCCATCAGAGCCGCCTGCGCGCCGTTTTCGATCGCGACCACCATCGCCTGCAGAGCCACGATCGTCTTCCCGGAGCCGACGTCACCCTGGAGCAAGCGATTCATAATCTTGGGACTGGAAAGGTCGCCAACGATCTCCTTCAAAACGCGTTTCTGGGCCGCCGTTGGATGAAAGGGGAGCACCTTTTTGACCGCATCACGAACAGAGGCATCGATCCGGATCCTCCGGTTCTTTGGCGCCAGTTCCCGCTGACGGCGAAGAACCTGGAGTCCTAGTTGGAAGTAGAAGAACTCTTCGAAAACCAGTCGTTGCTGGAAGGGGGTGCGGAGCTCTGCTAAGTCGGCCAGGTAATCAGCCAAAGATCTGTCCTGGGGACACTCCGGAAAGTGCAGAAGGCGCAAGCTAGTCCGCCGATCAGGAAACCCGTACTTCTGCAGAAGCGAGTCGGGAAGGGGGTCCTCGACTTCCGGGATTTCCTGGACCAGGCTGAAGATGATCTGCCGGAGCGTCTTGGTCGTCAGCTGCCCGATGCGCCGATAAACCGGAACGATTCGACCCGTATGGATCGAATGGTCACCGGCCGCATCCAGAATCTCGAAATCCGGATTGAGCAGGTTCAGTCCCACGCCGTACGAATCGGCCTTTGGAGTCCCAAAAAGGATGACCTGCTGCCCTTTGCGCAGCACCTTGTTCAAGTAGACCTGATTGAAGAACTTCGCCTGAAGTGATCCGGTTCCGTCGCCGACCAGGATCTCGAAGATACGGACCCGCTTCATCGGCGTCGTATAGAACCCGGTCACCAGCACTTCCGCCCGGATCACCGCTTCCTGATCGGGCTCGAGGTCCTTGATCTGTCGGAATCGAGTCCGGTCCTCATACCGAAACGGCCGGTATTTCAGAAGATCCTCTGCCGTGCGTACGCCAGCCTTCTCCAGCATGGTCGCCCGACGCGGGCCCACGCCTTTCACGTACTGAATAGGAGAATCAAGACGCATCATATACGATTGCGGATTGCGGATTGCGGATTGCGGATTAGCCCATCCCCAATGCGCACTCCGGTGTTTCGGTTTCGATCTGAAATCCGCAATCCGAGATCCGCAATTCTTTACGGCTCGATCGCATCACAGCGATTCTCAAACAAGTTCCCGGTCTGGTCAACCACCTCATACGGTTCCATTTCGGCATCCACGGGGTTGAGATTGTACTTCTCCTTCAACTTTTTGACCTTTGACAGGATCTCCCGCTGGTATTCGTCGGAAGTGTAAGCACGCCTGCCGTAGATTCGGCTGTAACGGGCATGCAGATCGGGCGCGGTCTGCATCAGATACTCGTAAAACGACTTTTTGGCCGAGTCTTTGAGGAACAGGACGCGGCCGTGGACATACCGGGCACCGTGCGCGGCCGCAGCTCGTACCACGGATTCCAGTGTCCTCTCGGAATCGGTCAGGCGAGGAATGATCGGCATGAGGAGGATTCCCGCGCGAACGCCGGCCTCGGTTATAGCCTGAAGCGCCAGGAGTCGGGCTTCAGCCGTCGAGGACTTGGGCTCGAGTGTCCGAAGCAGTTGCGAGTTCAGACTGATCAAGGAGATGTTCACTCGAAAGTCGTTCTGGTCACCCACCCTCTTAAACAACTCGATGTCCCGTTTGACCAACGCGGATTTGGTTGTGAGGGTGATCGTGAGGCCGCGAACCTGGGCGAAAACCTCGAGTATCCGGCGAGTAAGAAAAAAGCGGGCCTCGGCTGACTGGTAGGGGTCGGTCGCCGAGCCGATTGCGACGTGTTTCCCGCGGAGCTTGCTCACATCCAGTGTCCGGAGCAGGATTTCCGGAGCGGTGGTCTTGACGAAGATGCGTCTCTCAAAATCCTCCCAAGGGAGCTCCATGAACTCGTGGGTGTAGCGAGCGTAACAATACGCACATCCGAACTCGCAGCCGCGATAAGGATTCAAAGTGACGGCATTCGGCATCCGGCAGGTATTGCACGAGTTGAGAACCGTCTTGGCGGCCAGGGGAAGATACTGGACATCCTTTTTCTCTCGGAGCGGTTCCGGACTGGCCGCGATATCGTCAAAAAGAAGGGCCTGCTGCATATCTTCACCTTTCTTTCACCATTGTAGAGAGGCGAGGTGACAATGGGAAGGCGGGCTCCCTGGGAGCGCAGGCGTCTCGCCTGCTCGTGCCGTCTGCACCATCGATTGTGGTGGCGGGCACGAGCAGGCGGGACGCCTGCGGCCCCAGCGGGCAGTTACTGGCTCCTATGCTATATTTCGGGTGTGAGAACATACGCACGGCTGTCGCTCGTCCTGCTGTCGGCCCTCGTCCTTGGCGGATGCGCCAAAAACGTCAACAGGCAGATCAAGGAGGCGGTGGCTCACTTCGACAACCTTGATCTCTCTGAGAATGAAGTCGAAATCCTGTCCACGCAGGAGCTGGGCAGCAGTGCCATCGCCCAGGTCCAAGTCAAAACCGCTGTGAAGCTGATCAAAAGAAACGGCCAATGGATCGTGGATGAAGTGCGGATCGGTGATCGCCGTTGGGAAAAAGCCGACCACATTCGTGCGGTCCTGCGGAGCCAGCGGACGCAGACAACTCAAAATCAATTGCAGTCGATCAGCCATGGGCTTCGGCGCTATCTGGACCGCAAAGGGACCGTGCCCCAGGTTCCGGATTTTCAGGGCCTCGTCAACGTTCTCACGCCGCAATACCTGCCTGAAGTCATCGCGCTCGACGCCTGGTCGAACGCCTATGCTTATAGACGCATATCACCGCAAGCGGCCGAAATCCGGTCGAGCGGACCCGACGGCCTTTACGGTACCCAGGACGATCTTACGGAAAGGGTACAGAAATGAGCCGTGGCCTGAAACTCGCCATTGCCGCCGCTGGGGTGGCGGCTCTGATTATTCCCTTGGTCCTGATCACCCGCTCTAGCGCCTTGCCGTGGGAGCACGACTACGCCGCCGCCCTCGCTCAGGCGAAGGCTCGCAATCAGATGCTGGTGGCCTATCTTTATACCGACTGGTGCACGTACTGCAAAAAGATGGAGGCGGAGACGTTTCCGAGCGATCAAGTGAAGAGCCAGGCGGGCCGTTATGTCTGGCTGAAGTTGAATCCCGAAAAAGACCAGGACGGGGCAAAGCTTCGCCAACTGTACGGAGTGAGTGGATACCCCACCATTATTGTCCTTGATGCCAACGGTGAGCGGCTTGAGCAGATCGAAGGTTTCATGCCACCTGAGACGTTCCTTCAGGCTCTGTCAGGAATATCGACGCAGGCAACTTCCGTGGAAGCACTTAAGGCCGAGATTCGAAAACAGCCGGGATCGGTTGAGGTACATTACAATCTCGGGCAAAAGTACCTTGACTTGAAGGACTATCGTGAAGCGGCCAACGCCTTCGCCCAAGTGATCCAGGCGGATCCAGACGACCGGCACTCGAAGAACGAGCTGGCCTACTACCACCTGGCGCTGAGCGTGGCTTCTCTGCAGGAATACAGCAGTGCGCACAAGCAACTGGACGTTTTAGTCGGGAAGTACCCAGACGGGAAGCTGGCGCCCCAGGCGACGATCCTTCGCGGTCAAATTTTTTACCAGCAAGGCGAAATCGAAAAGGCCCGGGCAAGCTTCAATCAGTTTCTGCAGAAGTATCCAGGGGACGAGAAGGTGGCTCTCGTGCAGCGCATGCTTACTGAGATCGCCCCCGGACTTCCGCTCAGCGCTTCGCACTGACCCACAATCAGCTGTCGTCCACGCCCCCTCGGGCGGCGAAAGCGCTCCGCTCGCGGCTTTGTGGCTCGATACGGGCTGCGCAGGCGGGCGGAGATCGGCCCCGCTGTTCCATTCCCCGGCAAATCTCGTTAGAATTGAGAGCATAAGTCTCTAGTAGCATTTCTTCTAACCGTCCCGGGTCCAACCTTAGATGATGAGTCCAGAATTGAATGAAACCGCGAAGGCACTCGACCGTGTGCCGACGGCAAGCAAGTCAGACTATCGAATGGCGCGGCAAAGCGCGCTAACGGGTAGCCGCGTCTTTCTCACCTGGCTGCCCTATTCTCAGCGGAGTCAGACTCTGGCAGAGAGTTTCGGCGCAAAGCCCGTCTACTTCGGTTATCTGTCGGGCGGCCGCACTGCTTTTAGAGCCGCCGTCCGCTATTTTTTGATGACGCTGCACACCATCGGGTTCCTCGTCCGGCACCGGCCCGGCCTGGTGTTTGTCATGAATCAGCCGGTCTTCCTGCCGCTGGTGGTATTCCTCCTCTCGTTCTTGTTCAATTACAAATACGTCATCGATTCTCATTCCGGGTTGTTCAACAAACGCGAATGGCGCTGGTCGCTTCCCGTGATGAAGTACGCATACCGGCGCTCTCTCTTCTCCATCGTCACCAACCGCGAACACAAGGAGTTGGTGGAGTCTTGGGGCGGTCGGGTCGAGGTGCTTGGCGCCCTCACCATAGGCGAAGAGCCGGTCAAGCCGTTTTCAAGGCCCGCCGGTCCCTGCTTCGTGGTCATCGGAACCTTCGCTTCCGACGAGCCGACCGCCGAGGTCCTGGAAGCCTGCAGACGTCTGCCCGACTGGCACTTCTATGTGACCGGCTCTCTCAAGAAAGCTCCCCGGAATCTTGTCGAGCAAG
>Ga0105104_10003960_pt1 | contig 10380 bp, 7 predicted proteins | sample PPLLaktember2015_3_FD_87034 | JGI IMG/M metagenome (GOLD analysis project Ga0105104, IMG submission 87034) | Freshwater sediment microbial communities from Prairie Pothole Lake near Jamestown, North Dakota, USA - PPLs Lake P7 Core (6) Depth... | ecosystem: Environmental > Aquatic > Freshwater >... | reverse complement strand
GTGATCGATACCGCGGAAACACGGTACAGGTCGGAGCTTGCCGAGGCGAACCGTGCGATTGCGCTGTCCATCATGCTCGAAAAGCGCACAACCGCGGAAGGCTCTCAGAAGAAATGGGAAGATGCGGTAGTCTACTTAAAGAAATCGATAAGATACAAGGAAGACGTCGCTCAAACGCACGTTCTTCTTGCGCAATGCTATCAGAACCTCAATCTGACGGTGAATAAAAAGGATGATGCAATTCGTGAAGCGAAAATAACGCTTAAATATGATCCCAAAAATGAGGCGGCAAAGAAGGTCTTAAAAGATTTGCAACCGGAATGACAAGAGAAGAAAATCGACTGGCAAATTTCTTATTACTCAATAGTTCATCCACTCAGCTCTAAATGAAAGGAACCGCGATGAATAAAAAAATCATCCTCTTCTTATTGACCGTGTTTGCCTTGGTGCCCGGCTGCAAAAAAAATTCGGCAGCGGACATAAAAGAATGGGCACAGTTCCAGGATCAATTCTTCAAAGTGACGTTTAACTATCCGAAGGATTGGGTGGTGGTAACAGAACCGAAGAGAGTGATCATCTCGTCTTCGGCAGAAGCCGCCGAGAAATTTTTTGATCATGATTCAAGAAAAGCTGACGGTATTCAGATCGTGATAGCGGCAATCCGCAGTGATTCCATGCAGGATTACACGAAGTATATCCAGGATTTCAAAAAAGGGAAAACCGACGAAGGATTTACGGTCAAAGATATTGAAGATGCCGCCATAGAAGGAAAGGGCGCAAAGAAGGTGGCTTATGCCGGTGCGTATGATGAGAATACGAAAATTAACTCGATCTGCGCCGCGACGATTAAGGATTCCACGATTTACTATATTCAATATTCGGCATTCAATGACCTTTTTGAGCCGTATAAACTTGTCTTTGATTCTGTGATGGCGTCATTATCGCTGCCCCAAAAAATTGTCATTGAAAAAGGGGTCGATCCTGCAATTCCTATTGCACAAATTGAACGTTATTCGGACAACTATCTCCAATTGGAATATCCTGCAAATTTTGGACCGTCGGATATGCCCAAAAAGGGTGACGTGATGTCCGCAGTCAGGTTTATGGGCACCACTAAAGTTTCGAGGAATGATTGCACTATTGATATCGACGTAAGGCCTGCAAAAAAACTTTCATTGGAAAAGGTCGTCGAGCAGAATTCCAAGAAAATCAATGCGACTTCCAAGGGTGAAACAAGAATAAACGGTGAAAAATCGGTGTATTTTAACGAAACTCCTCAACGAAGTATCGAACGCAGGACGTACTTTGTTGTGAAAAACGACAAGTTTTATAGAGTGATGTTGACATATTACGCCCCCATGAAAAAGGACTTTTTACCCGCTTTTGAGAAAGTCATTGCTTCCATTCGCTTTAAGTAGTATTATTACACCCGTCTTTTGATAAGCCGGGGTCTGTTAACGGCCCCGGCTTCCCTTTTGTTCAATTCGGAAATTGAATTTTGGATTTTGATAAATCTAGTACTTCACTCCATGCCTCGGGAGTGAAGGAATATGCGACGAGCCGGCCTCGTGTCCTTGGTTGGCTTCGCAGTGCAGCAATTCTCGATGGTGATTGGGGTACCAGCGTAGCGTACGTGATGGGACTCGGATTTGCCCTTGCGGGCTATTCAAGTTTCTGGCACCTCTGTTTTATGATGGCGTTAACGACTCTCGTCGCCGTCAATTATATTACCATCTGTCGTCTCTATCCTCATGGCGGCGGCGTTTACAGCTCCGTCTATCACCGATCTCAACTCCTCGCCGTGTTCGGCGCTTTATTGCTGGCAGCCGACTATGTGGTAACGATGTCATTATCCATCCTGGATGCCTGTCATTATCTCGGCCTTGAGAATCCCGCCTTATGGGCAATTATTATCATCGGTATACTCGGCGCCATAAACTGGTTCGGACCGAAGCATTCCGGCGGACTGGCATTATTGATTTCCGCGTTTACGCTGGCCACGCTCGCCACCATCATTTTTTCATCGGCAGGAACGGCGGTACAGCATGCGGTCATTGTCAAACCGGAGGGCGGATTATTCCACAACTGGGGCATTTTTATCGGGTTCATTCTGAGTCTCTCCGGTATCGAAGCAATTTCAAATATGACGGGATTGATGAAGGATCCTGCCAGAGATTCCCGCCGGGCCATTCTCTCAGTACTCTCGAAAGTGATTATCGCCAATCTGTTGCTGGGTCTCGCGATGCATGCGGTGCAGGGACTAAACCCGGGCGACCACAAGGAAGATATGCTGCGCTTTCTCGGCGAACATTATGTGGGTGCGTGGTTTGGATGGTTTGTTGCATTTTCTCTGGGGACCCTGTTGATTTCCGCCGGGAATACTGCACTCAACGGGCTGATTTCAATTCAATTTCTGATGGCAGTCGATAAAGAGCTTCCGTTATCGCTGCGCAGGCTCAACCGTCATGGCGTTCCCATTATTCCGCTGGTGGTGACCACCGTCCTGCCTATCACCGTTCTGATGGTCATACAGGATGTTGAAACACTATCGCATCTTTATGCTATTGGATTGGTCGGAGCAATGATCATCAATCTTGGTTCGACGGCGACGGATAAATCGGTGAGTATGAAGTCGTATGTAAAAATCCTGATGCTCATATCGGCAGCGGTGCTCTGTTTGATTGAAATATCCATTGCGGTAAAAAAACACGAGGCAACAATTTTTGCCGGGCTCATTTTATTGCTCGGCTTTGCAGCACGGAGCGTGGTCAAATGGCGGATCACGGGCAAATCTCTCCCCGCCGAAGCGGCGCAAACACTTCCCGTCCCGACACGTAAACGCCGCCGGACATCGATTCCTTCGACAAAATATCTCCTTGCCCTGAAGGATGTCAATGACCGGTTGTTGAAGTTCGCGCTCGACGAAGCGAAACAGCGCGGTGCATTGCTCTTCATCCTGCGGATTAAGGAAATTGCAGTTGGTACATTGCCGGAACGCATAGAAATGAAAGTGAACGGCGAGGAAGAGCATATCGAAACCATCTGCTCTGAGTCCGGTATCGACTATCAGATCATTTCAATCCCCAGTTATGAAGTCGGTTATACCATTGCCGAACAGGCGGCGACCTTCGGTGTTGACCGAGTTATCATGGGAGCAACCAAGCGGAGTGTCCTGGAAAGTATGCTTAGAGGCAGTGTGATGCGGTCGCTGAGCGTCCTGCTGCCGGAAGAAGTCCAGCTCGTCATTTTTGGCGGTTAGATTCCGTCCGCTCACGCCGATGTCTCAGCCCATTTGCAGGGAACTCCACTAGTGCCGGATCAGACATCCCTTGAATATGGATCAGGGAAGGGAGAGAATGAACTCTCCCGCCGCCTGGGTCTGACGTCGGCGATTATGATCGTCATAGGGTCCGTGGTGGGATCCGGAATTTTTCTTACACCGTCCAATGTTGCTGCCGCGGTCCAGATCCCGGGCGTCATGATCTTCGTCTGGATTCTCACCGGTCTTCTGACCCTTGCCGGTGCGTTAACGAATGCAGAAATTGCCAGTCAAATTACGGATGCGGGCGGACAATACGTTTTTTTCCGGATCCTGTACAGCGATTTGATCGCTTTTCTTTATGGATGGACGACCTTCATTGTTTATCAAACAGGATCGATTGCCGCCATCGCCGTTGCGTTTGCAAAGTATTCCGGATTTTTTATCACCCTTCCTCATTTTTCACCTGCGCTGGAAGCCTGGCAGCTGCCGCTGATAGGGAATATTCACCCGTTTGCCGATATCGGATTAAAACTTCTGGCAATTTCAGCAATCATGATTCTTGCAATCATCAATTATTTCGGCGTACAATTCGGCGGACTGGTACAGAATCTTTTCACGTTCCTGAAAATTGCGGCGATTGGCGGTATTATTTTTCTGGGCTTTTCATACGGACAGGGAAGCACAGATCATTTCTTTCCGCTCTGGGGCAGCCCCACGTCGGGCACGTTGCTCTCCGCAATTGGTGTGGCCATGATTGCAACACTGTGGTCCTATGACGGCTGGAACGGGCTGACGTATCTTGCCGGTGAAATCAAAGAACCCCAGAAAACCGTTCCTCGGGCACTGGTTATTGGAACGCTTGCCGTCATCATCATTTATGCAGTTACGAACCTGGCCTATCTCTATGTTCTTCCCATTGGGGAGATTGCACGATCGAATTTGGTGGCCGCAGATATGATGGAGAAGGTGTTCCAGGGGTACGGTGGTGCGATTATTTCGTTGTGTGTTATGGTCTCGGCTTTTGGGACGGTGAACGGGACATCCATGACCACCGCGCGCGTATATTTTGCGATGGCGAAAGACAAACTCTTTTTCCCCGGGTTCAGCAACGTCCATCCCAAATATAAAACTCCCGGCAGATCGTTGATGATCCAGGGGGTGTGGTCTTCTTTGTTGACATTGACGGGAACGTACGATCAATTGTTTACGTACGTCATTTTTGCCGGATGGATTTTCTTCGCTCTTGGTGCTGTTGCTGTTTTTATTATACGGAAAAAACAGCCGAAAGCAGTCCGGACGTTCCGCGTGCCGGGCTATCCGTATGTTCCTATTGCGTTTGTTGTCGTGGCCACGTGGTTTGTTCTCAATACGCTCCTGGAACAGACGGCCGATTCGATGGTGGGGCTTCTCCTGCTTCTTGCGGGAATTCCTTTCTATCTTTATTGGAAGCATCACATAAACCGGGAAATCCTTTTAAGAAATAAATCCTGATGCATCCCGTTCGTTGAGAGACCGGATGTAATTTTTTCTTCGAATCCGGCTATGAAGTGAGCGGAAACATTTTCCGTCGTATGGTCTTTTGTATCTCTGCCATTATCAGAACCGTTGACGAGGCGAAAAATGCTATGAATACTTCGCGGGTACTTAAGAAGACGGTTCCAAACGGTTTTTGGAGAGGAGGAAAATAGATCACGGCGAATGTGCAGAATAATGCAATAATGGTGCTGTACACAAGCGGTTTGTTTGTGAAAAACCCGAGTTTGAATATAGAATCATCCATCGATCGACAATTCATACCATTAAAAAGCCGCGACAGAATCAACGTGGCAAAGAAGACGGTAACGGCATGCGGGGTAGAATAGCCGTTCGATAATTCCCAGACAAAGGTGCTCATCGTCACCAGTGCAATCCATACGCCAATCCCTCCTATTCTCCATAACACGCGTTTATGAAGAATCCCTTCATGAACATCCCGCGGCTTCCTGCGCATAATGCCGGGTTCGGGAGGTTCTACACCCAGTGCGATCGCTATCAATCCGTCCATGATAAAATTAATAAAGAGGATTTGAACAGCGTCGAGCGGCAGCGGCAGGATAAACACTAATGCACCGATCATCGCGAACACCGTTGCCATGTTGCCGCTTAAGAGAAAAATCAAATATTTGCGGATATTTTCAAATATACTGCGCCCCTCTTCAATGGCGGCGACAATAGAAGCGAAATTGTCGTCGGTGAGGATCATATCGGCTGCTTCTTTACTGACATCCGTGCCGGTGATTCCCATGGCGACTCCGATGTCTGCTTTTTTTAACGAAGGGGCATCATTCACCCCATCGCCCGTCATCGCAACGACATGTCCCAAATTCATGAATGCGGTCACAATGCGCATTTTATGTACCGGTGCGATACGCGCATAGACATTAATGGATTCGACTCGTTTCTCCAGGTCCTCATCGGAGAGATGCTCGAGTTCGGTTCCGGTAATGACGCCCCCGTTATTGAGTATGCCTAGTTCCCGCGCAACGGCGACGGCAGTGATTTTATGATCGCCGGTGATCATCACCGGTTTGATCCCGGATTGTTCGCACAATTTAATTGCCTGTTTTACTTCAGGCCGAGGCGGATCGATCATGCCCATTAATCCAAGGAAGACCATGTCGTGTTCGACGCGTGCATCGATCGTCTCGTCGGGTTCAAGTATCTTTTCTGCAAATCCGAGAACACGCAGAGCATCCTCACCCATGCGATGTCCATGATCGACGATGTCTTTCCGTTCTGCATCGGTCAGCGGTACGGGTTTCCCGTTCCGGGAGACGAAGGAACACGTCCCTAAAATCACCTCGGGCGCGCCTTTACTGAACGCATAATATCCTTTGTTGTGCTGATGGATGGTCGTCATTCGTTTCCGTTCGGACGTGAACGGTATTTCATTGACGCGCGGATATTGATTCATCATTTCATCGCGTAGAATATCCGCTTTCATCGCAGCCACAATGACTCCGCCCTCGGTCGGATCGCCCAGTACTTCCCATTCATCACCGTTTAAATGCAGCACGGTATCGCTGCACAGAACGCCTGCATAAAATAGTTCTGTGAGGTCGCGGTCTTGCGCATGATCGAATTCGACTCCGTCAATCGAAAATGTTCCCTTCGGCTTATAGCCCGCGCCGCTGACCTCCAGAATTCTGCCGTTCGTAAATATTTTGCGCACCGTCATTTCGTCCTGCGTCAGGGTCCCGGTCTTGTCCGAACAAATGATGGTGGTCGCTCCGAGTGTCTCCACGGCGGCGAGTTTTCGGATCAATGCGCGGCGTTTGACCATCCGGCGCACACCAAGCGCCAGGCTGATGGTGACCACTGCTGGGAGTGCTTCCGGAATCACCGCAACAGCCAGGGCAATCCCCCAGATGAACATGTCCACGATCGCATATCCGCTGAACATGCCAAACACACTGATGAGTGCGGCAATGAGAATAGAAAATATTCCGAGAACCTTTCCTACTTTATCAAGGTCGACCTGCAGCGGGGTTTTTCGCGATTCGGTTGCCTGGAGGAGGTCGGCAATTTTTCCAAACTCCGTGAACATGCCGGTTGAGGTCACGAGCGCTTTCCCGCGGCCATAGGAGACTGCGGTTCCCATGTAGGCCATGTTCAGCCTGTCTCCGAGCGATGTATCCCCGGAAGATAATGACGTCGTTTTTTCTACGGACTCTGATTCACCGGTGAGCGAAGCTTCATCGATTTTTAAATTCATGACTTCCAGGAGTCGCGCGTCCGCTGGAATTTTATCACCCGTCCTCAAGAGGACAATATCGCCGGGGACAATTTCGCGTGCAGGGATGCTGACTTCTTTTCCATCGCGGAGAGCAGAGGCATAAGGCGCCGCCATCTTCTGTAAGGACTCAATGGCTTTTCCCGCCCGGTACTCCTGAAGAAACCCTAGCACTCCGGCTAAAATGACAATAATAATAATTGCAATCGCTTCGACGCCTTCCCCAATGACCGCCGACACGATGCCGGCGATAAAGAGGATGATGATCAACAAACTCGTGAACTGTTTAATGAACAACATGACGGGCGAGGTGGCCTGCTTGCCCCGGAGCTCATTGGGTCCAAATTGTGTTATCCTCAGATGCGCTTCTTCTGTTGAGAGTCCATCGAACCGTGAATGTAATTTTTCTAATGCATCGGGGATGGTGAGAAGATGCCAATGTGCAGCGGGTTGGGTCTGAGTGGAGGTTATTTTATCCATTGCTGATCCGAAAAACTCATGAGAATAAAATTGATGCGTCAAATGTACGAAAAATCATGTGAGGTTGCCATTTGCAAATGATAGTCAGGCCAAAAATTAATTTGAGGTCAGATGGTCTCGGTGCATCCTGGGGGATTTTCGGGATAGATCAGCTTGCGGGGTGGAATGTCTCAGGCTGTTTATCTCTTTTTCTCAAAGAGAACTTTCCGCCTCTGATTCTTCTCTTTGAAACTTCGCCCTGTGCTCCAAGGTGGTTTATTGTTAAAAAAACGAAAAAGGCACACAAGCATTTCGCTGTGTGCCTTTGTGAAACTAAAAAACAACAATTCGCAATAATGAAGTGGATTCCTTTATACTTTGGAAACGTTCACTGCTTGCAGGCCCTTCGGACCCGTCTGGACTTCAAACTGCACTTTGTCGCCATCGTTCAGGGTTTTATACCCATCACCAACAATCGACTTGTAATGGACGAATACATCTTCGCCATTTGCGCGAGAAATGAAACCAAACCCTTTGGCTCCGTTGAACCACTTGACTGTTCCTTCTTCCATGGAACAAATCCTTTCCTAAAAAGTTACCCCGATGAACCGTCGGGTCGGTGTACGCCGCAGTTACCGGCTCTCGCGAAAAATATCAACGAACAGGAATGCCAATTGGTGGAGGCTCGCTGATAGCTTCTTACATTTGGGACGCGAAACGTTGCCCATCAAAAGATACTCGAAGCAGGTCCCCTAATACAAATGTATTCGAGATTTCTCACAAAGAAGCAAGAACGGTGTACTGTTACTTGGCAATTATATTATACAGATTGTTCCTATAAGTTCCAAGAGGAAAAACGACCTTCACGGAAATTGAAAACGGTCCTTCCTCGGGTATCTCCGCACCGGGTGAAGAAGGGGTATACCCTGGTAAAACCTCCGCGGTAGTTGGAATTTGGCATATTTACCAAATTATTGTTATGTTTTATATGAATATCCATTCAGCATCAGGACCGGCACGCGTATGAAAGGCTCTCCTGTCGCAGCGATATTCAGCAGGACAAGCGCGATGCCCAGAGGCAGGGATTGATGTCCGCAGATGTTGTTGGCAGTGAAAATGAAATGATTTATTCCTTCGCTGAAGAATCCCCGGAATGACCGCTGTCTCATTTTTATTTTTCACGAACACGTTCATTCAGTGAATGAACAGGTAAATGACCTTCAGAAGGTGTGAGGATAGATAGACCCATGACTCAAGATCCACATCAAATTTTAAAAGAAATAACACCGACAAAACCTTTTTTTGTTGGGATTGATTCCGACGGCTGCGTATTCGATACGATGGAAATAAAACATAAAGAGTGTTTCTGTCCGAATTTTATCCGCTACTGGGAATTACAGAATATTTCTAAGTATGCACGTGAGACCTGGGATTTCGTGAATCTCTATTCTCAAACCAGGGGGTGCAACCGTTTTCATGCAGTGATCGAATCAATTCGCCTGCTTTCCGAACGAAAAGAAGTAAAAGCGCGCGGTGCAAAACTTCCGGATGTCGCTCCATTAATCGAGTGGGTAAAAAAAGAGACAAAACTGGGGAACCCTGCACTGGAACGATATGCGAAGGATGTGCACAATCCCGTTATTGATAAAACCCTTGCATGGTCGAAAGCCGTCAATACCTCTATTGGAGAGTTCGTCTATGGCATTCCTCCTTTTCCATGGGTCCGTGAATCTTTATTGAAGTTTATTGAACAGGCAGATGTGATAGTGGTATCTCAGACACCCGGTGAGGCGTTGAATCGGGAATGGGTAGAACATCATATCGATCAGTACGTGAGGATCATTTGCGGTCAGGAGTATGGAACGAAGACCGAGCATATCCGATACGCAGCAGACGGTAAATATCCCCGCGATAAAATGTTGATGATTGGCGATGCACCCGGAGATATGCAGGCGGCTAAATCGAACGGCGCCATGTTCTTTCCGATTAATCCCGGGCACGAAGAGGATTCCTGGGAACGATTATACAAGGAAGGCATCGATCGGTTTTTTTCGGGATCGTTCGGCGGACCGTATGAGAATTCGCTGATTGAAGAATTCAACAAATGTCTGCCCTCGTTACCCGCATGGAACTCTTGAACCGGCGGCTCTTCCCTCGGTGAAGAGAACCATGGTCTCCGCGGGCCGGACAGATTCCTCCGGCTCAATCCATGATGCGGAAATCCGTGACAAGCTGAATGGTGTTTGGTGAATCCGTTCCGCCCTTAGAGAACCCGGACAAGATTCACCGCTTCTTGCGCCAGCTGTTTCACCTCGTTAAATTTTCCATTCGAGATGAGTTCTTTTGCAACCATCCAGCTTCCCCCGCATGCAAACACCTGCCGAAATGAGAGATACTCGCGGACATTCTTTGCATCGATTCCGCCGGTAGGAATAAATTTGATCATGCCGTAGGGAGCACTGATCGCTTTCAATGTTTTTAAACCGCCATAGGCTTCCGCAGGAAAAAATTTGAAGATGTTCAGGCCGTACTGAAGCCCCATTTCAATTTCTGTCGGTGTACAGATGCCGGGAGTAATCGGGATCTTCTGGTCAACGCAATATTGAACGACTTTGGGATTGAACCCCGGAGAGACGATGAAGGTTGCACCGGAATCAACTGCTAACTTTGTTTGATCCACCGAAAGAACGGTACCGGCACCAAGACAAATTTCCTTATACCTGGCCATTCGCTTTATCGCATCTGCTGCAGCAGCAGTCCGAAATGTCACTTCGGCGCATGGCAGCCCGCCGGCAATGAGCGCCTCGGCCAACGGTTCGGCATTTTTTGCATCTTCGAGGACAACCACCGGGACTAATCGTATTTCGCCAAGTCTCTTTAACACTTC
>Ga0105104_10003959_pt1 | contig 10381 bp, 8 predicted proteins | sample PPLLaktember2015_3_FD_87034 | JGI IMG/M metagenome (GOLD analysis project Ga0105104, IMG submission 87034) | Freshwater sediment microbial communities from Prairie Pothole Lake near Jamestown, North Dakota, USA - PPLs Lake P7 Core (6) Depth... | ecosystem: Environmental > Aquatic > Freshwater >... | reverse complement strand
GGGTAAGCTGTCGGCTGCCTGGCCCATCATCAAAGGCAACCAATATAATATGGTGGCCCTGGGTAAAGTCTATTTCGAAGGAAAACCCCTGGCTGCTTCCGGTTATTACCTGGTTAGTGTAGGACCCAACGGAGAAAAGGACAACCGGTCTTTCAGTCCCATTAACACCGACGCCTCTTATTTTTCCACCATCCTCGGGAATACCGGCGGAGAGACCATTAAATTCAAGTTATACCAAAGCGTCAGCGGCAAGACCTACGATGTCGCCGGTTCCATTTCGTTTCAACCCGACGACCTCAAAACCGGTTTCAATCTAAGTGCACGAAGCATTAACGTAACAGCGCCGACAGGAGGAGTTGTTTTGAGACCCGGAGCCGTCTGCACCATTTCCTGGGATGCTTACGAAGTTAATAATGTTAAAATCGAAATCTACAAAAGCGGGAAATCTTTTATGGTGATATCGCCGTCCGTTTCTGCGGGTTCAAAAACCTACGATTGGACCATACCCGAGCGAATGCCCTTTGGTAAAGATTATAAAATGAAAGTAATCGCCATCGATCCCGGCGTAACCGCGTCGGATTCGTCCAAGGCATTTTCCATCAAACCCGCTCCTGTTTTGCAGGTGATTTCGCCCAATGGCGGAGAGGTCTGGCATTTAAAACAGTCTTATACCATTACCTGGAGTTCCATCGGGATCGATAATGTGAAGATCGAACTATACAAAGGTATGGAGCTAAAAACAGTGATTGCTGCGAGTACGCCCGCGGGAACAGGGAAAACCACCTGGACTATACCCGCGAATCATCCCCAGGGAACGCAGTTTAAAATAAAAATATCGTCAGTGGATCCCGGTGTTAATTTGAGTGATACCTCCGACAATTGGTTTTCCATTAAGCAGTGAACCGGTAATAATGTAGAGACGCTGCATGCAGCGTCTCTACAACATATTCCAACGTCTTTAACTATACGCCCTTTCTTTATCTTGATTTTTTTCTTCTTTTATGCTAAGTTTATTACTGGAGAATCATGGTTAAAAAGATCGATATTCTCGAACAGATAAAACATAATCCTAAAGATGTTAGGTTCCAAGATTTGTGTAAAGTTTGTGAGCTTTATTTTGGAGAAGCCCGCCACAGCAGTGGTAGTCACCGTGTATACAAAACGCCTTGGATCGGTGACCCACGAGTCAATATTCAAAACAATAAAGGAAAAGCCAAAACATATCAAGTTAAACAAGTGCTTAAGGCTATAGAAAAGTTAGAGGTAGATCATGGCATTAAAAAATGATCATTATACTTACAGGCTGACCTGGTCTGACGAGGACAGCGAATATGTCGGTTTATGCGCGGAATTTCCGAGTTTAAGCTGGTTAGCCGCAACCCCGGAAGCTGCCTTAAAAGGTATCCGTAATTTAGTCGCAAATATCGTGGAAGATATGATAAATAATGGTGAACCTGTCCCAGCGGCCTTTGCTTGTAAACAATACAGCGGTAAACTTTGGGTAAGGGTCCCCCCCGAAATTCATCGAGATTTGTCCATCCAGGCAGCGGAAGCAGGCATTAGTTTGAATCGCCTGGCTCGTTCAAAACTCAGCCAATAACCAAAATGAGTCCCGTGTGCCCGATGGGTTAATATCCCACGAACATCCTACAATCCCACTAACCCCCCATTAAAAAAAAACGGTTAAAAGAAGAATTTTGCATTTTTTAGGGCGGGATTTGAGTTCGGAACGGCAACGCTGACGTTTTTTTCGTCGGAATTTTCGTTTTTTACTCGGGGTTTTGCGCTTTTTTATGCTGAAGATGGCTTTTTTAGATCGGATTTTTACGTTTTTTACTCTGAATTTTTATCATTTCGATGCATCGATGACTGTTTGAGGTTCGGGGTTTTCGTTCGGGATTCCGGGCTCGCTGCTTTTTGGCATGGGTATTGCACACTTGATTTTCACGCCCAGCCTCTAAAGGGAGCGCGTTGTGTGATGTGGCGTGCTTTTCATGTAAAACAATTCGGTATTAGCGTATATATAGCAAGAATCATACCAAAAATCGCCGTCATCGGGGCTCTGAACTGCGTCGCCGGAGTTCAAAATGTCATGAGTCGATGCCTTTTTTCAAAAATCGGGGCAAATAACGACGAAATCGGAGTTATTTTCTCAGTCGCCGGAGTTTGGAACACCGACACCGGAGTTCCGGAAAGCAAAAAATCGGGGTTCGGAACTTCGTCACCGGGTTTTTTTGCTCTGACGCCAACATTTTTTACTCCGATTTTTGAGCTATTTGCTTCAACGATGCAGTTTTGATATCCGGCAGCAGCGTTTTTTTATTCGATTTCAAAGCGATTTGGCACGATTTTGCACAAAATTTATAGAACGATGACGTTATTTGGTCTGAAACCGGGGCTCGGAGCCTTGAACCCGGCGCTTTTTGGCATGATTCTTGCTATACCCCCACCCCATCCGAATGACAAAAAAATCAAAATCCCCCCGGATCATAACCGCCGGGAGCAATTACCGCAGCGAGCCGTAGTATTTCAAAATCCACTCCACCAGCATCGACCAATCGAACTGTTTTTTATATTCTTTGACTTCCTCTTCCATCATCGGAATACCGCCGCTTTCATACATATCGATAATAGCCCGGGCCATTTGATGCTCATCGGAAGGAGGGACCAGGAGTCCTGTTTTTCCATGTTCCACCACATCCCTAAAAGCACTGATATTTGTCGCTACCACGGGGCGGTCCATACCGTAAGCCACCTGCAAGATACCGCTCCCGCTGCCGTCGATATAAGGAAGCACGGCAAAATCGCAGGCTTTGAAATACAATTCCACTTCTTCGTTGGGAATATACCGGTTGATAAATAGAGTATTACTTTCCAGGTCTAATTTTTTTATTAATTGAGTATAGCGGACGGCATGCCGCTCTCCTCCCCACACTTCACCCACAATGAGTAGTAGAATATTGGGATCATAAGCTTTGACAACCGGGAGGGACTTCAAAAGAACTTCGAGTCCTTTGTATTTTCGAATAAAACCGAAGAAAAGAATGACTTTTCGGCCAGTGGGGATTTGAAGACTCTCCCTTGCGGTAGTGAAAGTATAGCGGTTTTTATTAAATACCTGGTAAATCGGGTGAGGGGAGACAACCGCGGATATTGTTTTATTTTTTAATAACCTGGCTAATTGGTTTTCCTGGGCACTGGAATGCAGGATGAATGCATCGCCTTTTTTCAAAACGACCCGGGCAATAAACCGTTTCAACCACCCCGTATATTTGCGTTCATGCTCATCGACATTGTGGCAAAAGAAAACAATCTTATTTTTAGTTTTCCTGTTTTTCGCAAAAGCCATAAAAATAAGATAATAGGGGGCCCAAAAAGCGACCCACCAGGGCAAGAGGATCAAACGGTACTTTTTTGCTTCTTTCCCGGCTTTTACCCAGCTTGAAAGGTTTATGGGATGGAGAACCCGTTTTATAGTCGTGTTATTATTCTCGACGGGGAGTAATCCCGGTTCGATTTTATCCATACTGCTGTCTTTGTCGGTTTTCCCCGGGAATAAAAATTTGATATATTGCTTTTTAAAAGAGTAGAACATGACGTTGGTTTTTTCCCGGAGTTGGTTGTACAAGATGGTGTTATAGTGGGAAATTCCTCCCCGGAACGGAAACGATGGGCCGAGTAAAAAGATGCCTTCTCTTTCTTCGCTTTCGTTCTCTTTTTCCTGTTCTTGTTTTTTGGTTTGGGGGAGTTCGCCGGGTTTGAAATTGATTAAGACGAAAAGGCTCAATATCCCTTTGTTCAACATGGCGGTTAAACGCCACATCATGGAAACGGTAATACCCTGGGCCATTCCCTGGCCGAGACCGCTGGATAGCGCTCCTAAAACGAATTCACGGATGCCGAGGTTCCCGGGCGTTAATTCCACAAGGGAACTTAACCGGATCGTAACGGCCAGGATGGTGGATAAAGTCAATGTGATGGGCTTATCGATACTTTTAAACAGAAGATGAATCACCCATATGTTAATCGCCACGTTAAAAAAAACAATAAGGGTATTTTCCAGGAGAGTCTGCTTATCTTTCATCACGGTGGTGATTCGCAGTATAATTTCCCCGGCCTCCTGTAATAAACGTGAAAACCCGGTTACCTGCGTTTGTTCATCGGGAGTTTCGCCTTTGGGTGGAGGCGGAGGAGGAGCAAACTTCTTCACCAGCAGTCTCAAAATAGGGATCATGAGTAACTGCAGGATTAAAATGGCCAGGAAAAATATGAGTACCGGTACTTTTTGGAAACTGGATAAGGGATCGCCGAATGCGATGACCAGTATTCCCGCCGACAGGGAAATCATGGCGTTTAACCATCCGAAAGAGGCTAAAATGGATATACCGTCCCGGTAACCGATGTCGACGTATTTTTTGAACATGACGAGCCGGAAAACGCCGCCGCCGTGGGGGATGAATTTATTGATAAAACCTCCCAAAATATAATACCTGAACACGGTAGAAAAAGGAATATCGCGGCGAGTTACGCATATAAACACATAGTAAAATTGAAGGCTCGTGAGCACGAGACCGAAACTGTTGATAAGCATAACGGGGATAAGATACATGTAATGGAGAGAAAAAATAAAACGGAATTCGTTACGGTTCGTATAGACATAAAAAACAAAGAGAGAAAGTATAATGATAAAAAATATATTTTTGGTCGTAGAAAGCAAACGGGAGTGGGGAAATATTTTTTTTTGCATTAGTGGAGATTCCTTTCTTTCTTAAGCAAGCCGCGGGCCGCTCCCCAGCACCAGGCCATTTTGGTCAGGTAGACGATGGGTGCCGTGTGGAGATACCGCCATAATTTACGATTACCGAAGTAAATTGAAGCCGTGGTTTTGAACGCGATTAAGGGTGCAAATAATAAAATTAAAGAAGGAGAAAAGAGAATAAATGGAGTGTGAAGCAATTCGCGATACTGGTGGCGGAAAAGAACCGTTACCGAAGCATGCTTGGCTGCGTAACCCAGTATGCTTCGCAGTGTAACGCGCATGGGATCATGAATGATGGCGGCATCCGGTGTAAACATAATCGAATAACCTTTTTGACGGGCCCTGAGAATAAATTCCATGTCCGGGATAATGGTTTCGGTGTCAAATTCCCCGATTTCTTTGATGAGGTCGGACCGGATTCCCATATTGGCGCCGGCGATAAAATCAATCTTCCTCGCTTTTTGACCCGGCATAAAGGGATAAAATTGGGCGATATTGTGGCAGAGTTTAAAGTAATCGGAAGTCGTACTAATCATCGTTCCGGCAGCAAGGGGAGACCCTTCGAGAGCCTCGTTCATTTTTTCCACCCAGTCGGGTTGAGGGATACAGTCGTCATCGGTAAAAAGGAGGTATTTGCCGCGGGCTTCGGCAATCGCACGATTCCCGGCAGCACTGAGGCCGCAATTTCTCCCCAGGGGAATATATTTCATGTTGGGTAATTGGGCGGTCATTGAATTGCAAACCCCGGCAGTATCATCCGTAGAACCGTCATCCACTACGATGATTTGAAACGTAGACATGGGGGCAGTCTGGGAGGCCAGCGCCTTCAACGACCGGATCAATAATGAAGAACGATTGTACGTGCAAACGATGACGCTGGACGTGCAGGGAAACTCGCTGTTATTCATCATACTTCACTGTGAACTTTTGGAAATGGGGTAAGCCGCGAGGATACAATCCTCGGCTTGAATGTCTTTGTACGTACAGGTTTTACAATGATAAAAATCATTATGGCCTTTGTGGAAACCCCGGCGAAAGGTTTTTCCTTGATCGCTTTTCCACACATCCGAAACAGGTTTCGAATTCCCGATTTGGCCGAAGGAGAGAAGGTTTTTATAATCGTATTCGCACGAGATCACTTCTCCCAGTGCGTCCAGGGTAATTCGTTTCCAGGGGCGCATGCATTCGAAGGGTTTCGGTTTCCGTTTGAAAGTATTATCTTCATATTCATAGCGCCGGTAAGTTTCGGTTTCCGGGCGATAAGCCTGGTCGAGGTTTTGTCCCAGGTTAGTGGGCATGTCCACCGATTTAACGGCAAAGTAATCCGCTTCCAGGTCTTTGGCCATCCGGTGAACCAGCGGCAATTCGGACTCATTTTGTTTCATAGCCACAAATCGTAAATTAATCATTGGAAAGGCGGAGGATTTTCTTTTTTTGGCGCGTACGACGGCGCGGATATTTTCTTTGACTCGTTCCAGGTCCCCCCCCTGGCGATAGATGCTGTATGTTTCGTTGGAAGCGCCGTCCACCCCGAAAACCAGGCTGGTGAGCCCGCTGTCTACAATTTTATCTGCTGCAGCATCGTCGAATCTTACGTTTCCGTTGGTGCTGGAATGTACGATTATATTTTTTGAAGCGGCGTATTCGATGATTTTGAAAATATCCGGGTTTAAAAACGGTTCACCCCAGTTCCACAGGACAATCAACAAGAGGTAATCCCCCGTTTCGTCGATAAATTTTTTGAAGGTTTGGAAAGGGAGCAGGGTGGGTTTCCGGCTGGATGTCCGGGAAACCGTAAAACAAAGGGGGCATTCGAGGTTACATATATTGGCGGGTTCCACCTGGGCAATGACAGGGTACCCGAAGGGCCGGTCCGGTAAAAAAAATTGATTCAGACCCGCCACAAAAAAGTTCCACTTCTTTTTCCAGGGGATATTTTTTGCCTCATACGGCAGTTTTTCGAATTTGAACTTTAAACGCCCGCGGAATAATAGGTTCGGCAACTGGGGTACAATGTCTCCAAATTTAAATATTTTCATTTTCTTCCTTCTTGTCCTGGTTCTTGTTCTTTTTCATTTTCATATTCATATTCATATTCGTCAATTCGCATGAGGGGATTTCTCTATTTTCAGCCAGCCGCCGAGGTCTTTTTTCAACAGGTCCTGGAGTTTAAGTATATCTTCCCGGAATTCTTGTTGCAAATAAGCACGGGTTTCGGGATTCATAGGGGTGCGAACGAAAAGTTTCGCCCGCATTTTATCCCGGAATTTAACCCACCCGTCTTCCGTTAAAATAAACTTCCCGATGTCCCGGGCAGTACGCTGTACAAAATTTTTCATTAAAAAGAGGTTATTAAGAGTTTTAAACCGGGGAAGGCCGCTTACATTGTAATTGGAACCCGTATTCGTGGGTTGGAACTCCGTGTCGATGTCGAGGAATTCACAGGTTTGTTTGACCACGTTTTTGGGATTTTTCTTGAAATCGTCATATAGAAAAACAGAAACGCGGCTGAATTGTTCCATGAAGGCTTTGACCTGGAGGTAATACATGCCTCTTTTTTTATAGTGCCACATGGACTGCCAATCCTGGAGGATGCGTTCCTCTTCTTTTTTCAAACCGTCCTCGAAGGATAAAAACTCCCGGTTATCCCGTACTAAATGCATGTACGCCGAATAAGCCCGGTCTACTGGGTTTCTCAGGAGGATAATAACCCGCGGATCACCGAGAATCTCTTTAATAAGCGGGATGGTACGCCGGTAGTAATAAAGAGTATCTGCGCTGGCCTCCCCAATGGCTTTTTTATCCCCTGCACCCCGGAAAAGTTCACAATAAACCGGGAAAGTTTTTGCAAAAAATTTCTCGTTGTCCTTGATCCCCTTTTGGGGAAGCTGGAGAACCTGGCCGGAGAAAAAACAGGGCTCTTTTATAGGGCTCCAGTAGATATCCGGGTGCCCTTTCATGTTATAGTAAAAAGCAGTGGTACCCGATTTGGCTGCTCCTACTAACAAAAAATTCGGTAATCGTGTTGGGTTCATATTCTTTTCTCTTTTTCTTCACCATTTATAATAATAAAGACTCTCTGTTACGCGGAACACATCTTTGTTTTCAATAAAAACCGGTTTGAAATATTTCGCCAGGTGCCGGGCTCCGTGAGGGTTGATATGGATATAATGAATCTCACGCTCTTTTAAACTTCGAATAAAATCCTCGTTAAACTCCAACCGGTCCTTACCGTCATAGGTGTCTACCAGTTGAAAACCCTTGAGCGACTTCAAATGATATACCCGACGTTCCATCCGGTTATCGAAGTACAGGAAAATCCATGAATCCATATGTCCCGTGTACCCGATCGGCTCCCAAGGAGGGATATACCGGTCGATGTATATCCAATCTCCCGTTTTAACAAGCGGCGAATATTTGATGGATGTCCGTTCTACCGGGTTATCGAGAGTTAAAATCGTTTTCCACCTATTTTTATCCGTGTTGCCTTCAATGAACGTTACAGCTATGTTAAACAATACCATAACAATGATGATTACATCGAAAAACCGATGGATGTACCGGTGAAGGCCCCACTTTTCCACCAAATAGGCCCACAACATAATTCCTATTACAGGAAAAAACATGAACAGCCGGTAATTGGCACTGGTGTAATAATAAATGAAATAGGTCCCCAATAATGCCGCCGAAAAAATAAACATATAACCCATGATATCCCTTCGGTACTTCTTAATAAAGAACAATACGGCCATCATTAAGTAAGCCAACAGGCCAAAACCGAAAAATTGCACACCGAAACCCGATTGATCCAGGAAATCCGGCGTATAATCGATATACATCCCGATATCTTTGATTCGGAAAGGAAAAAGCAGGACGTTTTTGGTAAAACCGGTTTTCGTCGCTTTGATTAACGGGTATTGCTCCAGGAATTTTTTATCGGATAAAAGCGGTCCAGGGTTGGTATGACCGAAGACGAAGGTTTTAATTACGCCCGCATGGGTCGCTATGAGGACGCTTGAAACAATCGCAAAGACCACGATACCGGCGATGATGACTTTTTTATTTTTAAAAAAAGCCGCGATAGGAAACTTTTTGAAGAGCCACCGGCAAAGAATGAGCGCAGCAATGATCATCACCCCGGCCAGTAAAGGTTTTAACGCAAATAACCGCTGAACCGTCCTGTAATAAGACCGGAGAACCAATATATCTTTGAAATACCAATAACCCCCCAGGATAAGCCCGGCAAAACCGCCCACCGCGATAAAAAGAATATTTTTTTTGAAGAATTCCAGGACCGTCGATAGTTTAAAACCCCTGGACAACAGGAGCGCCAGGAAAAATACGATGATGATATGAGGACCGCTTATTTTGATCCCCAGCATGAGGCCGAACGATAACCCCAGGAATAAAATATGGAGATAATTCTTTTCGAAGAAAACGTTGATAAAAAAAAGCATGGCCGTGAGTAACGCACCCGTAAGAGCCAGGTGGTCCTGGCAGGTCCTCGACTCGATCTGTATCAGCGGGATAAAATAAATCAATATCGCGTATTTCACTGCGCTGGTTTTCTTGATACTCATTTTCAACATGATCGCATAAGAGGCCGTCACAGAGATTATACCGTAGATAAATTGGGGGAATTCGATCCACGTGATATCCCCCAGGAATTTCACGATCCAGAAATGAAGCAGCTTAAGCCCCATCGGGTTTCGATTCAGCCGTACCACCGGCGTATCGATGGAGGCCGGGATCATATTGCCCTGTAACCATTCCGCCACCGGGTGCAAATGGTAAGCAAAAACATCCCATACATGGGGAGGAAGAAAGTACATCTTGATGAGAAACAAAACCACCTGGGAAAAAAACAAAACAATTAAAATATATAAAAAATAATCCTTGCTCTTTATTATCGTGGAAAACGATTCCCGGCACCGGTGGGTAAGACCCGGGAGGGCTTGTCGAGTGTATCCTTTTAATGCCATGAAAACCAGCAAGGAAATCGATATCGTAACATTTAGGACAATAATCGGGATAAACCCCAGGTTTTTAAATACGACCCCTAACAGGAGGAGGGTAAACGTGATCTGGGACATGTAAAGGAGAAATGTGGAAACCAGGGTTTCGGAGAAATTCCCTTTCGTGGTGAAGCGATATGCTGTGATATAGGAAGAGGTTAAAACCAGTAGATTTAATAAAACGAAGACAACGGGCATTTCGATTTTCCTTAAAACCTTTTCCGATCCGCTTGCACGGCGAAAGTCAATAATTTTCTATTAAAAGTGTATTTCGTCAATTTTTGTCTCAAAATCATTTATCTGATTATAATATGAAAGAGCGACTCTGTCAATCGTCCAAAATTCACCATCAAATATTGTCTACGAGTGCAGCGATGTTCCGCGTTTTCCCGTGCCGAAGGCACTATTCAATTGATAATTGACTGCCCCGACTGTCCCGAATGCTGCCAAGTTAAGACTAATATTCGAGTTAAATTCAAATCCAGGGGGCTGTAGTCGGTTTCCCCTTCCATTATCCGTTGATCGTGAATCGTGAATCGTCGATCGTCGGCCGTCGGCCCTTCGTTGTATTATATAACCGTTCTCCATAAATGTTATCTAATATAAG
>Ga0105104_10003958_pt1 | contig 10388 bp, 9 predicted proteins | sample PPLLaktember2015_3_FD_87034 | JGI IMG/M metagenome (GOLD analysis project Ga0105104, IMG submission 87034) | Freshwater sediment microbial communities from Prairie Pothole Lake near Jamestown, North Dakota, USA - PPLs Lake P7 Core (6) Depth... | ecosystem: Environmental > Aquatic > Freshwater >... | reverse complement strand
CGGCCAGGTTGTTCCATTGAAGTCCTGATCCCCGACTTCAAAGGCTCGCTCGAAGCCTTGAAGATCGTCATGGATGCCCGCCCTGAAATTCTGAACCACAACGTGGAAACCGTGCCGCGCTTATTCAAGGCAGTCCAGCCGCAGGACAACTATGATTGGGCCGCCGCGACTTTATCCAATGCCAAGAAACTCGACCCCGAGGTGCTGACCAAGTCGGGCATCATGGTGGGACTGGGTGAAGAGATGGACGAGATCAAAGAAGTGATGCGCGACCAGCGAAGTTGGGGCGTAGATATTTTGACCATCGGTCAGTACCTGCAACCCAGCAAGAAGCATATGCCGATTTCGCGCTATTACACGATGGAAGAATTTGCCGAACTGCGCGAGTACGGCAGGGAGATTGGCTTCAAGTGGGTGGAGTCGAATCCGCTGGTGAGATCGTCGTATCACGCCGCGGAGCAGGTGCGGGCCTTGAGCGTAGTGCACCGGAAGTTGTACGGGGAGAGTCAGTTATCAGTAGCCAGCGATCAATAACTCCCTTGAAAATCGGCAAATTGGATTGATCTTCCGGAAGGAAGATGACTAAAGTCACTTATCATACGAGGCAGTAATACGCATTCAACTCATTCGCAACGCAACCCTACGAATGACTTATGGCAGTCATGTATTTATCACCGATCCCTACCTCGCCCCAAAACATTCCCAAGAGCCATTGATCGGAAAATCGCGCAATCCAACCGTGGATTTGCCTTTCTCAACAAATGATGTTCTGGCGGATATTGAAGCGGTTCTTGTTTCGCATCTGCATCCAGATCACTTTGATTCTCTTGCTCAACAACTATTACCTAAGAATATTCAAATATACTGTCAACCCGGCGATGAGCATCAGATCAAAGTAGCAGATTTTACAAATGTAACCGCCGTTGACGGGAGCGTTGATTGGCACGGGGTGAAAATCATGCGTACCTCGGGTCAGCATGGCAGCAAGGTCCGGGCCGCACAAATGGGGCCCGTGTCCGGGTTCATTTTTCGGGCTGAGCATGAACCAATAATTTACTGGGCAGGCGACACGATCTGGTGTGAAGCTGTGGAGCAAGTGATTCTTGAAACCAAACCAGATATCATTATTACACACTCGAGCGGGGCGAGTTTTGAAACTGGAGATCCGATCATTATGGATGGACAGCAGACGGTAGAGGTCTGTCGGACGTCCCCCCAATCCATCGTGATTGCCATCCATATGGAGGCGTTCGATTTTGATACGGTCTCGCGCAAGGATTTACGAGCCATGGCCGAAGGAGAGGGAATTGAGGCAAGGCAGTTAGTTATTCCTGCGGATGGAGAGACACTTGTGTTTTAGAAATGATTGACGGTGATTGCATGACAACAGATCAACTAGTAACAGAATTCGAAACATTTCAACGAGAACTGAAATCCTTCCTCCTGAGGATGACTGCCAGCATTCAAGATGCCGAGGACATTGTTCAGGAAACCTACCTCAAAGCCCATTCGAAGATCGACTCATTTAGAGGCGAATCATCCTTAAAAACGTGGGTGTTCAGCATCGCAGCGAACCTTGCCAGGGATCTATTGAAGTCGAAGAAACGATGGCCCGAAACTGTGACCGACATTTGCAAAGATGCCGCCCTGGGGAACAGGCAATTCTTTCAGGAAGCCCTGCACATCCGGGAAACATCACCCCAGGGGAATTTCGAGATCAAGGAACACATTGCTTTTTGTTTTACATGCGTCTCCAAATCCCTGCCTCTGGAAGGGCATCTTGTACTGCTGCTAAAGGAAGTCTACGGTTTTAAAGTCAGGGAAATCGCCCAAATCCTGCACCTGAGCGATGCGATGGTGAAATACCATCTGCATGTCAGCCGCAGGAAGATGATCGAAATTTTCGACCAGCGCTGTTCGCTGATCAACAAAACAGGGATTTGTTATCAGTGCACGGAACTGAACGGCATCTTTAATCCAAAACAAAACGCGCAGGAGGAGCTGCTGAAAATCGAAATGGCGCGGGAAGCCGAGAACAGGAACGGGGATGAACTGTTCGACCTGCGGATGAAAATCCTGCAGGAACTCGATCCTTTCAAATCGGGGGCAGCCGAACTACAACTTCACCACCTGGAACATAACCGGCAGGTGATGGAAAAATACCTGGAAGAAAATTCGGAGAGTGATAATTGAGTAGGCTTGCCGACAGCTTCACCACAGAGCGCACTGCACTCTTCGAGTATGCTTCGCGAAGAACACGGAGAAAACCTTTTAAAATCTCCTCTGGCATGATGTGTGAACTCAGTGTTCTTTATACTTCATTAGGGGGTTATCGCCTTTGGGGGACCATGGTGAGAGGGTATTTAGCCTATCTCGTTAGCCACCCCCAAAATTTGTAAGTTGCCTATCATTTTCAAGCTCCTGATCGTCTAAATAAGAAAAGGAGTTTAGAAATGAATCGACAGGCAAATGCAAAGAATCAGAACGGCAAGGCCACTACAACGAAGAAAACCTTCAGCAGGGAAACAAAGGTCAGTACTACGATTTTTGCGGATGCAGCGATCGTATGGGCTCTGCTCACCCACGCCTCTGATTTCCCGCGCTGGAACTCCACCGTCACATCTCTAAAAGGCGAGATCAGGGAAGGCGGGAATCTTGAACTCAAATCCACCCTGGATGAAAAACGGACTTTCAAACTAAAGGTGAAGGAGTTTGTACCGGAAAAACGGCTTGTCTGGGGCGACGCCATGGGAAGCCGGATGTACATACTTGATAAAGGCACAGGGGGCAGTGTGACCTTTACCATGTCGGAAAAAATAGGTGGTCCGCTGTTCCCCTTGTTCGCCAACTCCATCCCCTCCTTCGATGAATCATTCGAACGATTTGCGGCAGACTTGAAGAAGGAAGCGGAAAGCATTCAGCTCTCAAAAAAATAATAGACCTGATTCAATAAGGTCAGAAACTCATTTTGGACGCAGACCACGAAGCGCGCTGATTTCGCTGATTTACAGGAATCAATCTGTGCGCTGCGCGGTCAGCGTGAATCAACCTCCCGATCCTATTCGGATAATGTCTAGTGCAAAGGAGATGGATCATGGAAACGAGAACAAAAGATAACCCCTGGAAATTGAAGACCCCTCCCCAGACATCGGAATATGAAATGTATGTGGATGAAAAAGACGGGAAGCAGATTCTGGTTTGCACCGTTGGCACAACGGTATTGCATTACGACTATCGTTGTCTTGCGGACCTGCATGCAATGCTGAAAAAGCATGGAGACTGGATGGAATTGGGCAGCAAGGACGAAAAACAGGAAGCCATGCAAGGCACCGTGGAATATTGGGGGCGCTCCCCGAAAAACCCAATCGGCGGTTGGTATGGTTTGAAGAAGAACTTCAGGGGACGTTTCGCCATGTATATTCCGCCACTGATGGAGGAGTTGGGTCTGGCAGAGGTGGAGCATCATCCACGCAACAACCGAATGAGAGCGAAATAACATCAAAGGTGTTCAGAAACTCCCGTTGCCCGAAGAGGCGGCGGGAGTTTTCTGTGCTGACCTATTGACCATGTTTCCAAACTGCCGCCAGTGATAAAATTTAATAGAACAGCATTGAACTAAGGGAGAAGAAGATGTGCACAAAAAATAAACCAGTATTTGCCAACATATTGACTGTCAGCTTTGTTTTGGGACTGTTATTTGCGGGCTGCGTGCCCAGTAGGCAGCCAACAGCCATCGTGGTCTCGCCAACGATTGTATCCACTGAAACATTGATCGTCCCCACCCATTCCAAAACTCCAACTTTTACCCCGACGCCAATCGCTTTACCTGAACTCACTTTGTCCAAAGGTGATTTCTATTTTCGTGTTGACGGCGTGCAAAGTGTCATCTTTTCCAGGAACATAGCTGGTTACGAACCATCACAATATACGTTATTACTATATTTGACTAAAACAGGCGGCAGCAAATTAGTACGCATCCAACTGCCCAGCCTGGGTACGGGAATTACCAAAAGCGGGGACATTGATGAAACCTGGGCAAAAAATTGGGAGGCTGTCTTTGATGATGCAGCAGCAAGAGGGATTAATGTTATCCCGGTATTTTCGGTCTGGGCCGATTGGAATAATGGTTCTCCAGATTATGGTTTTTCCGCCTGGGAATCAAATTCCTTTAATTCGGCTAACGGCGGTCCGGCTACCACACCTGCCGAATTGTTTCAACCGGACTCGCCCACTCAGAAATTGTGGTACCGGTGGCTGAAAGCTCTGGTCCAACGCTGGCAGAAGCGGGCCGATATTGCGGCCTGGGAAATTTTCTCCGAAGTAAATATAGCTACAGGCACCAATGAATCCATAGGTGTTGCTTTTATAGAACAAGCGGCATCCATTATTCGTGAAGCGGATTCGCGCCAGCGGCCCATCACTGCCTCGCTGGCAGACGTCGGCGAATGGCCTGCTTTTTATGGCAGTGATGCGATTGATTTCATTAACATCCATCCGTACCCGTCCTCCGGTCAGTTAGATATCAAGCTGATAGAAGATGTACGCAAGATGATGGTTAAATATAACAAACCGGTCATGATCGGTGAATCTGGCCTGAATGCTGCGCCTCCTGATAGTCAAATGGGAAAGTTGACCATCGCGGAGAGGGCCAATGTTGGGCTTAAACATGCGGTCTGGGCCGGAACGGTATCGGGCGCTATGAACGGCAGGTCCTTCTGGTGGGAAGACGGTTATGGCATTTATTTTCCTACTTTAAGCTGGAATTTTCTTAAAAAATATGATGATATTGAGCTTCCCACCTCGAACTTTATGCAAGGGGTAGAAGTCACTGACTTCAAGCCATTAACTGCTCAATATCAGGGAAAAGTCTTTGGAGCTGCACTTGGGAATGAAAAAATGGTCATCGGCTGGTTTAGAGATGCAGACTGTGAGCCGCCCGATTGGCCCCTACAGCCCGTCATTTCCAAACAAAATATCACAATCACTGTACCCGGATCAGCTCAAAATTGGAAGGTGGATTTTTACAATACCACAACAGGCACCGATATTGTCAATTCGGCAACGACGGTACGACAGGGAACCACAATCACGATCACCCTACCCGATTTTACCGATGATATCGCCTTCAAAATGTACGTTCAGTAAACGCTCAAACTGTACCCACGACGTTTGCTACTATCCGTTGTATCGTGCCGCGGAACAGGCGCGGACGTTGAGCGTGATGCAGCGGGAGTTGTACGGGGAGAGCCAGGTCAGCAGGCAATAATCAGTGTTCAGTGAAGCAGTAGCTCCCGTTGGCCCTTCGATCAGCGGGAGTTTTTTTGTTAACGGAAGACGGGCGTATAATCCGACAAATTTTCTGATGAAAGATATCGAAGGTTCATCCCATCATTGAAAGTTAAGTAGAGCCCCATTGAGAATCAAGGTTGCACGCCTTGTCATATTCCAATGTTCAGAAGCGATGAAGGAGATCATGAATGAATAGGAACGAACACTATGAAACCCTTGACCCCGAGAATTGGGACGAGATGCGGTCTTTGGCGCACCGAATTGTTGACGATGCAATGACCTATCTGGAAACAGTCCGGGAACGGCCGGTCTGGCAGCCGGTGCCGGAGGAAGTGGCGGCCCGGTTCGACGAGCAGGTCCCTCACGAACCCGCCGGCGCCAAAACAGCGTATCAGGAATTTGTGGAAAACATCCTCCCCTACCCAATGGGCAACATCCATCCGCGCTTCTGGGCCTGGTACATGGGCAATGGGACCGTGTTTGGCGCGCTGGGCGAATTTCTGGCTGCGGTCATGAATCCCAACCTCGGCGGCGGCAACCATGTTGCCAGCCTGGTCGAGGGGCAAGTGGTTAACTGGATGAAGGAGGTGCTCGGCTTTCCGCGTGACGCGAGCGGCTTGCTGGTCAGCGGCGGTTCCATGGCGAACTTTGTCGGCATCGCCGTTGCCCGGAATACAAAAGCAGGCTTCAACGTCCGGGAGCTCGGGATGCAGGCGGCTCCTCAACAACTGACTGTGTATGCCTCCACGGAGGTCCATAGCTGTAACCAGAAAGCAGTGGAACTGCTCGGCATCGGTAGCCAACACTTTCGAAAGATCCCGGTGAAAGCCGATTACACCATCGACCTGGACGTCCTGGAACAAACGATCGCCGCGGACCGGGCCGCAGGCTATCGTCCCATCTGTGTGATTGGAAGCGCGGGAACCATCAATACAGGGGCGATCGATGATCTGAATGGCCTGGCGGATCTGTGCAAACGCGAAGATCTCTGGTTCCACATCGATGGCGCCATCGGAGCCGTGGCTGTACTGGCAGAGAACATAAAATCCCAGCTCTCCGGCATCGAACGGGCTGATTCGATCGCCCTGGACCTGCACAAGTGGATGCACATGCCCTTCGAAGCGGGCTGTGTGCTGGTACGCCACGACGATGCCCATCGCAGGACATTTTCCCTGACTCCGGATTACCTCGCCCACGAAACCCGCGGGCTGGCGGCGGGATCACTTTGGTTCAGCGACTACGGTGTGCAGTTGTCGCGTCAGTTCCGCGCCCTCAAGGTGTGGATGTCCATCAAGGAGCACGGGCTCGACCGCTTCGGGCGGATGATCGCTCGCAACGTCGAGCAGGCGCATTACTTTGGGCATTTGGTGGAGAACGAACCCAGCCTGGAACTGCTGGCACCCATCGGCTTGGACATTGTTTGCTTCCGCTTCAACCCGGGTGGGCTGGAGGATGAACACTTGAATGCTTTGAATAAAGAAATTCTGATGCAGCTCCATGAGCAGGGCATTGCTGCGCCCTCCTATACGACTTTGCAGAGCCGCTATTGCCTGCGTATCGCCATTGCAAATCATCGCAGTGTCCAGGATGATTTTGACGTGCTTGCCAGGGAAGTTGTTCGGATTGGTCATGAGCTAGTGGCACAACAAACCAAGTGAAGCGACTATCTCGTTTGAGCATACGCTAATCAAAGCTTCCTGTGTCTTCGGACATGGGAAACTTTTTTATTGTTGCTAACGCTTTGCCCCTGCACGTACCGTATCTGCTACCGGACTCCAGGCAAACCAGCGTGGAAAATTGCGTGCCAGGGAAGGAATAGTATCCAGTTCCACCTGCCGGTCGCGCACCGCTTCTGTAAAAGTCGTACGCCCAAGCCAGACTCTGTATAAAGCAGCCAGGTCAGCCTTGACCAGCACATCCACATCGAAGCCAGGGTGCTTCAAACAGATGGATACATCTGTGGGCTGCAATACAAGCCAGTACGTGTAACGACGCGGGCCCTGGAATGCAAACTCGACAACCACCCTTCGGCGCGGCAAACGTTCCAGATACACCCGATCGCGCATCCACCAGAGCAGAAGGATGGGATCAAGCTCCGACGTATCCGGTTCGCCAAACGCCCATCTTGCCCCCCAATGTGTAAGAGCCTGAACGACCTGGCTTAGTTCCTGACCGGCTTGCGTGAGTTCATATCTCGTCTTTCGACCATCCGCTTCAACCTGCCGTTCCAGCACTCCAACACGCTGGAGCTGGCGCAGACGACCAGCCAGCAAGGCGCGCGGAATTCCCGGCAGCCCGCGCTCCAGTTCATTGAAATGGTGTTTGCCGCCCAACAGGTCACGGATGATCAGCAGGGTCCAACGATCGCCCAGGATTTCAACCGAGCGCGCAATCGGACAATATTGCCCATATTTGGTCATTCGGGCAGTATAGCACAGAAGGAGACACTGTCCGGTTCATTTATTGAACTGGACGATCCTTGTATCGAACCTATAATCTCCTACACAAACTTTTATCGATATGGTATGGAAAGGAAGAAAAAGATGAACAACAGTCAAACTGGACAAGTCACTCAGAGCGCGGCAGAAATATACGAGGAGTTCTTCATCCCTGCACTGTTTCAGAAATGGCCAGAACGCATAATTGTTGCAGCCAACATTCAGATAGGTCAACATGTGCTCGATGTGGCTTGCGGGACGGGGATCCTGGCACGTGCCATTGCAGAGCGTGTCGGTCCAACAGGTTCGGTAACCGGGCTGGATATCAATGAAGGCATGCTGACAATGGCGAAAAGGAGGGCCCAAAACATCGAGTGGAAGCAGGGCCGCGCCGAATCGCTTCCATTCGACGATGGTACCTTCGACACAGTAGTCAGCCAATTCGGGTTGATGTTTTTCGAAAATCGTTTGGCCGCCGTTCGCGAAATGGGCCGGGTCCTGCGACCGGGTGGGCAGCTGGCGATTGCCGTCTGGAGCACATTGGAGAAAACACCTGGTTATGCTGCCATGGCAGCCCTGCTGGAACGTCTCTTCGGGCCCGAGACTGCCGAAGCTTTACACGCTCCCTACTCACTGGGAGATTTGGAAGTATTGCTGCCCCTATTCGACGATCCCAACTTACAGGATATCAACGTCGCCACCCTCGACGGGATCGCGCGCTTCCCATCCATCAGTTCCTGGGTCTTCACCGATATCAAAGGCTGGACGCTGAGCGACAGCCTCAATGAAACCCAATACGAGCATCTGTTGGAGGAGGCAGAGAAGGAACTTCAGCCATTTGTTAGAGTAGATCGCACTGTCGAATTCCGTGCCCCGGCTCACATTGTCACTGCAACCAGAAAATAAAGCCCGGGAGATGGAAGCCAGCCTGCCGGTTCGGTAGTTGTATAACGCCGCAAAACCGGTCTGCAGGCTGAGGCAGCGCGCCAGAGTTAAAAAAAGCTCTCATCGATAAAACGATGGGAGTTTTTGTGTATCATTTGCCTTTTGACTACGATGCGTATATAATGTGCGCACATCTTAATGGGCATTGCAGAAATTTATTGGTGTTTGCCGACATCAGCCTGTCCAATAACTACGCTATCCCCCCATCATTCTCCCATCATCAAACATGCCAGTGCATATGCAGTATTATCCTCTGTATATGAGCGCGAAAGCCCCATGAACAATACATCCTAAAATCACTTCCAAAGGAGATCTTTTTGTGACACCAGCAAAACAGACCAAACAACAAGCAAAGCTCCTTCCCAAAGCTCCCACCGGAATTTCGGGCATGGACGACATCACGGGGGGCGGTTTGCCCAAGGGCAGACCAACTTTGGTGGCCGGCGGCGCAGGCTGTGGCAAGACCCTCTTTGCAATGGAGTTTCTTGTCAATGGAGCCATGGAATACAATGAACCCGGTGTCTTTGTGGCATTCGAGGAAAATGCCGAGGAACTGGCGCAAAATGTAGCCTCCCTCGGTTTCGATTTGAAGGAACTGATCAAACAAAAGAAGCTGATCATCGATTATGTGCGCATCGAGCGCAGCGAGATCGAGGAAACCGGGGAATTCGACCTGGATGGATTATTCATCCGCCTGGGCCTTGCGATCGATATGATCGGTGCCAAGCGGGTGGTACTCGATACGGTGGAAGTGCTCTTCGGTGCCCTGCAAAACCATGGCATTCTGCGAGCGGAACTGAGCCGCCTCTTCCGCTGGCTAAAGAGCAAAGGCGTGAGTGCGGTCGTGACGGGAGAACGCGGCGAAGGGACCATCACCCGTTTCGGCCTGGAAGAATACGTTGCTGACTGTGTCATCCTGCTCGATCACCGCATCACGGAGCAGGTCTCGACCCGGCGGTTGCGGATCGTCAAATATCGCGGTACCCTGCATGGCACGAACGAGTACCCGTTCCTGATCGGCAAGGATGGCATTTCTGTACTGCCGATCACTTCACTGATGCTTGACCACAAGGTGCCTTCCGGACGTGTATCAACGGGAGTCAAGGAACTTGATGAGATGCTGGGAGGGAAGGGGTTTCACCGTGGCAGCAGCATCCTGCTTTCCGGCACAGCCGGGACAGGCAAGACCAGTCTTGCGGCGTCTTTCGTGAACGCGGCTTGCCAGCGCGGCGAACGCTGTTTGTATTTCGCCTTCGAGGAAGCCACGAACCAGATTCTGCGGAATATGCGCTCGATCGGCATTGACCTGGCACCGCACGTGAAAAAAGGGCTGCTCCAATTCCACGTTGCCCGTCCCACCTTGTATGGACTCGAAATGCACCTGGTAACCATGTACGACCTGATCAGGGAATATAAACCGCAAATCGTGGTCCTCGATCCGATCACCGACTTTTTCGCGATCGGGTCCAAGACCGAGATCAAAGCCGCCATTACACGGATCATCGATTTCCTCAAGACGGAACAGATCACCGCGCTGTTCACCAGCTATACCTCTGAGGAAGACACGCCGGATCAGACCATCGTGGGCGTTTCGTCGATGATCGATGCCTGGCTGAGTGTGCGCAACGTGGAGAGCAACGGGGAACGCCACCGCGGCTTGTTTATCCTGAAAGCCCGCGGCATGGCTCATTCGCACCAGATCCGTTCTTTCAATCT
>Ga0105104_10003957_pt1 | contig 10389 bp, 8 predicted proteins | sample PPLLaktember2015_3_FD_87034 | JGI IMG/M metagenome (GOLD analysis project Ga0105104, IMG submission 87034) | Freshwater sediment microbial communities from Prairie Pothole Lake near Jamestown, North Dakota, USA - PPLs Lake P7 Core (6) Depth... | ecosystem: Environmental > Aquatic > Freshwater >... | reverse complement strand
GTCGAGGACTCCACGGACAATATGATAACGAACACCAGGAAGATCTTTTACACGACCGCCACGGACTGTGACGATGCTGTGTTCCTGGAGGTTATGGCCTTCACCACCAATATAGGCGATGACTTCTTGACCTGTCGACAGCCGCACCCATGCCACTTTTCTCAAAGCAGAATTGGGTTTTTTCGGCGTCTTGGTCTTCACTTGGACGCAAACCCCGCGCTTTTGGGGACACTGTTTCAGCGCTGGAGATTTGCTCTTACATTTCTTGGCACGACGACGATGACGTACCAACTGATTAATTGTGGGCATGCAGGTTCTCCAAAAAAACAAAAGTATTCACATCTGAATACTAATGGCGCAAAAGTATAGCAGGAGAGGCTCATTCTCGACAAAGAAATTCTAGAGCAGCCCGCCCTTCGTTATTCATCCTTATATTCTGGAAGAGGCGCCGAGGCGGCAGACTCTCGAGGTATGATGAAATCGCCGACAGGGGCAGGCAGGGCAAAGCGCCCGACGGTGTTGGCAATAGCAGGCAGCGCGGCTTGGGCTGTTCGAAAGAGCATACTCGATGTGCGGCGTAAAATGGCAAGGGAGCCGGAAATCGTTTCAAGATCGGTTTGCATGTCAAAGAGCTCTGAATGAAGGCTGAAAGAGGGGACATTTTGGAGGTTCGAAATAAGCTCGCCGAAAAGGGTAATTTGCATATCGAGGCCAGCATCGGAGCCTACTTCGTCGCGCCCTGCAAATTCACGCATCATCTCGTCGACAGAGGCATCGAGGAGCGAGGCGCCAAGCTCAGAGGGGCCTTGATGTCCTTCTTGAGCGAGCGAGAGTTTCTGTGCACATGCAGTAAAATATTCCGACTTGAATTTCTCGGTTTTTTCTTTCAGTGCTTTGACCTCTCTTTGTAACCAAGGAATGATCTCTGTGGCGCTGACACGATTTTCTGTAATCAGGCTCACAACCTGACGGAGGACGATGTTTTTCTCTTGGGATGGGCCACGAAGACGCGCTTGGTTTGCAAGAAGCCAAATCCAGAAACGGGCATCACCAAGATCGGCTGAGATGTTCTCTTCTTGCATTCGCAGAGCCTGCAAGAAGAAATCTTTGGCTCTCTTTAAGAAAAATCCATTACGAGGGTGAACTTCGGCAAGTTCAGCACGGGCCGAAAAATCGGCCATGAGCAGGCGAATCTCGATATGTCGCTCGATTGCCCGATCGCGATTCTTTTCAAATTCTCCAATTTGGCCGGCAAGAGTCCCCAAGATTTCCATCGCACGGCGGCTATTTCCTTGTTGCATGGCTGACTTGGCAAGGAGTGTTTTTAATGTGTGGTTGAAGCTTCGCCATTCATAGAAGAGGGGCGAGTCTGATTGCGGGGCTTCGTCGGGAGAAAAGGCGACGAGAAGCTCGCCTATTTTTGCATCGGCACTTTTGAGATTTCGTGAGTGGATCAGGAATTGGATGTAGTCGATGAAAAAATTCAAATCGTCGCGTGCCTCTTGAATTTCTTTCATACTATTCTTATTTTCGAGAGCAGAATCCAGCGCCCATATTTTTTCAAGCCAGGAGCGGACAAAATTTCGCCCTTCGTCGAGAGTGGCAAATGTGTTGGCGGCTGCGGGAACATTTTTACGGCAGAGGAGTTGCGTGAGGCGGCGAGTAATGCGCTTATTTTGGGGTTCGAGAGCGCGGAGCGTTTCATAATATTTCAATTCGACAATGCTACGCTTTTCATAATCTTTGAGTTCGATGAGCGTTTTTTCGATGAGCTTATGGACACGCGCTGCAAGGAGCGTGCGGGTTTGAGATAGGGTGTAACAGCCACGCCCGTATTCATCAAGAGAAATGCCCCAAGAGCCTAGCTGCATGGATATTTTGATGAGTGGCCGTTTGTAAAATGAATGTTCTGCACACGAGCGAGCGAGATTTTGCTCAAGCTGTCTACATGACGCCCAGAGGTGTTCGATCTCGGCACGGAGTGGGAGGATCATATCGCGAATGGGCCGTTTTGAGCCTAATGCATCGTCCAACGTACGAAAAACCTCTCTGCGTTCCTCGAGAAGTGGCTCTCGAGAGATGTTGTAAGGATGGATAGCCATAAGCACCTCGTGTTTTAAAATATTTTATCAGTATGAATTGTACGTTCACTACATAAAGGAAGCATAAACGTGGAATGAATATTCGGGAAAATTATTGAAAAAATTCCTTGCTAAATTGGGGTTTATTTCTTACATAAGGGAGAATACTAGAATGAAGGAGAAATGTGCATGAGGCCGTTTTTTGTTTGTATTGTTTTGATGCTGGGAGCGGCATGTGGGACAACCTTTGCCGACCATCCTCGCACCCCTCTTTCAATGCGCGATATTCCTCGCATGATGAATAAGATGTTTTCTGAGCATCTTACCGAAAAAGAGATGTCTCCAGAGGTTATGCTTCGCTCGATTCATCTTTTTATTAACCAGTTTGACAAAGATCGAAGTTATCTCATCGCGCGCGAAGTCGCTCCCTACAAAAATCTTTCAAAAGAGAAGCTCCAAAAAGCGATTAATGATTACAGGAGATCCAATTTTTCAATCTTCTACAGTATTGTGAAGGACTTTCAAAAGTCGATCGATCGTGCTCGAGGGATACGGAAAAAGATGGAATATAGGTCATTTAAAGAGATCGAAGTGGAGATTCGCAACGCCACGCGAGATCCAGTATTGAGTGAGCTTGCGCCTTTTCCGCAGATTGTCGATGACCTCGAAAAACGCATTCGTTTAAAATATGCCCGTGCAGTATGGGCTGAAAAGGAAGAGGCTGAAAAAAAGAAAGAGAAAATTACCTTCCAAGAGGCTTCGAAGCATGTTTTGGACAAAACAGAAGATTTCGAAAATGAATATCTCTATGTGTCTCGAGATGGAAAATCATTTTCTCCAGCACAGAAAGAAGATCTCTTTGCGTTTCAGATATTAAAAGCCCTCACATCAAGTCTCGACGCCCATTCTGCGATGCTCAATCCCAAAGAGGCCTACACGTTGAAGATGAAGCTACAAAAGGGTTTTGATGGCGTTGGGCTGGAAGTCGCTGATGAAGGCAAAGAATATGTTATTTCGAAAATATTTAAAAATTCCCCCGCAGAGAGAAATGGGAAGATTAAGGAAGGCGATATTCTCGCTGCAATCGATGGGCAAAAGGTTGACGACTGGGATCTTGAGACTGTTCTGAACCATCTACAAGGCAAAGTCGGCACACAGGTAGTCCTCGACCTCGAACGAGGCAAAGAGCCCCAGTTCCAAGTCACGTTGCCTCGTGAGAAGATCGTTGTCGAAGAAGGCAGAGTAGAATCGAGTTACGATAAAGTAGATGGGGGAATTATCGGGAAAATTACCCTCCATTCATTCTACGAAGGCCCCGCGGGGGTTTCGAGTGTGGATGATGTGAAGCATGCTATTGAAGTACTTTCCACACAGGGTGCTATAAAAGGGCTTGTTCTTGACCTGCGCGATAATCGTGGTGGATACCTCATGCAGGCAGTGAAGGTAGCAGGCCTTTTCATGAAGAGTGGCGTTGTGGTTGTCTCCAAAACCCAAGATGGCAAAGAACACCTCTTCCGTGATGTGGACAGTGCCGTCAACTATTCTGGTCCTCTTGTGGTCTTGACATCGAAAATCACAGCCTCTGCTGCCGAAATTGTGGCCCAAGCTCTGAAAGATTGGGGTATTGCAATCATTGTCGGCGACGATCGCACCTTTGGTAAGGGGTCGATCCAGATGCAAACAGTCACAGAAAAAGCGCGCGAGGAAGAACCATCAATGAAAGTCACCGTGGGTAAGTTTTATGGTGCTTCTGGCCAGACAACCGATCAGGAAGGTGTGAAGGCCGATATCATTGTTCCAAGTGTGTTGTTTGATAAAAGACTCGGCGAAGCACGCCTCCATTTCCCTACAAAACCCGAAAAACAGGAGACGATTGCCTCAACCTTTAACGATACCCTCGTTGATGTGCCGCCAGATGTGAAGGATTGGTATCTCAAGTACTACACGCCAAATATGCAAGAAAAGAAAACCATTCCACCGGCACTTATCGCCGAGCTTCGAAAAAATAGCATGAAGCGTATTGAGCAAAATGCAGAGTACCAGCGGTTCCTACGCAAACTGCCTCTTCAAAAGGTTGTCAAGACGGGAGACCATCTTGAAATTACCGCCATGTCGAAGGAAGAAGGCCTCCGACGTGTGTGGGAGCTACAGCTTGAAGAGGCTGTCAATATTGCCAAGGATTATGCGACCCTGAGCGCGAAAAAGCAAAATCGGAATTGAAAGAAAAACCTCATTTTCAGTAACTTATTAGCTCTATTTCTTCTTGTATGGCCAGATAGCTCAGGTGGTAGAGCAGAGGACTGAAAATCCTTGTGTCGCTGGTTCGACTCCAGTTCTGGCCATTTTTAGGAAACTTAAAAGATCAATTCTCCAACGCGAACTGAACGACAGAATTGACGATCTTTTCATCTTTTTTTCTCGCCCGTGGCCAAGGCCACTGCGCTCGAAAAAAATATTAAAATCTCATTCAAATCTGCATTCATTTCGCGTGGGAGAATTGATCTTTTAAGCTTCTGAGTGCTACCAAGAAGCAAAAAAGAGAAAGCAAAGCTCATTCAAATCCGCATTCGTCTTCAGTTTAAAAAATCAATGGTTTTGACTTCTGGTTGAGGCTACGGGGCGAATTATGCGGCCCATTTGGCCCAGCCTTCTTGAAGAGCCTCGAGGCTGCCCTGTTCGAGCTTGAATAGGTTCGAGTGGAGGGCGCTCAAGAAATTGTTGTCGAAAGGGATCGTTTTCGTGCCGAAAATGTGATGGCGAAGAAGGCACACATATTTCCCGTTCTTTTCTTTGACCGTGCAATGAAGTGAGTCGATTTCGCAGTCAAGGACAGTTGTGTGCTGCGTTTGGCTCGCATACAGACGAAGATTGGGATGTGTTGCAAAGAGAATGACGAAGCCATGGGAATTGTGAGGGTCGAGAAATGAGGAAAATGGGGGTATGCGTGTGGGAGCCTGTTTGTGTGATTTTGCCCATGAGGCGAGGGTACTCAAAAAGCGGTGTTTTTGCTTTGCCTGAAGCTGTGAGAGTGTTCGTGTATCTTCAGGATAGTAAAAGTCACCGTTATGTAAGATTGTATGGATGAACTTCTCCGTATGGTCATTCTTCGATTGTTGGATAGCGTGTGCCGCGGCACGAAATTTTTTTCTCATCCAAGCCTTTTTCAACGCTTTGGTAACAGCACCAATAACCGGAATATGCTTTTTGGCATCGATATGGCTGATGACACGGTCCGAGAGCAGCTTTAAGTGCTGTTCGTGAGCGATCAGCTCTTTTACGGCCAGATTTCCCTTTTGTGCCCCTGTTTCGAGGCGCCTGTGGAGAGCCGATATCGTGTCAGCGAGGCTGATTTTTTCTTTCACTAAAGACCATTTCCCCGTTTTGGTGTTGATCTTAAAGTAGTTCGAAGGGGAAGCGGGAGCTTTTTTAGAATGAGGCATAACTTGTCCGATTTTTAGATATACCAGTTCTCTTAGCAAACAGGACCATTTTGAGCAAGAAAGGTAGCACTTATGATTGTAAGAAATAGTAATTTTCGGCTATCATAGTGGTCTTAAAAATTTGGAGAGAACTATGTACGCTATTATTCAGAGCGGGGCTCGTCAGTTTCGGGTCGAAAAAGGGGATGTGATTGCGGTCGATCTTCTCGAGGGAAAAGCAGGCGAGGCCATTGAATTTAAAGATGTTCTCTTTATTGGTGATGGAAAGGGTGTGGCCAAAGTGGGAACGCCCCTCGTGAAAGGGTCCAAAGTCATGGGCGAGTATCTTGGGGTCATCAAAGGACCAAAAATCACCTCCGTGAAATATAAATATCGCAAAAATCAGTATCGCAAATTTGGTCATCGCCAAAAATATGGCCAAGTGAAGATCACAGAAATTACAGGGTAAGGCATATGGCACATAAGAAAGGGCAAGGGTCAACCAGAAACGGTCGCGATTCTCACGCACAAAGACTTGGGATCAAAGCCACGAGTGGACAGTTTGTGACAACGGGAAGCATTTTGGTGCGCCAGAGAGGCACTAAATGGCACCCAGGAAAGAATGTGTTTCGCGCAAAAGATGATTCCCTCTTCGCATTGCAAGATGGATTCGTTCAGTATCGCTCATCATCGAAAACGTTCGTTTCTGTTATTCCCGCCGTAGCATAAGTCCTCATCCGATAGAAAAATTTTTATGGGCCACTCTTCACAACAGAGTGGCTCTTTTGAGTTATGTTTGTAGATCGTGTCAAAGTACAGTGTAAAGCAGGTTCTGGAGGCAATGGAATCATTGCCTGGCGGCGAGAAAAATTTGTGCCCAAAGGTGGTCCTGCTGGAGGCAATGGAGGCAAAGGCGGCTCGATTATCTTCGAGGCCGACCATAATGTCGCGGCTCTTGATTGGTTTACCTATAAATCGATCTTGCGTGCCGAAGATGGTGCTACCGGTGGTGGCAACTGCAGGCAAGGCCATGATGGCGAAGACCTCTATGTCAAAATCCCTCCTGGCACCGTTTTAAAAGAGCAGGCAACAGGGAAAGTACTCTTTGATTTCCTGGAGCATGGCAAACAATTTTTAGTCTGCCAGGGCGGACGCGGTGGTCGTGGTAACCATACCTTTCGCAGTTCAACAAATCGTTCCCCCCGCATGGCTACAAAAGGACAAGCGGGCGAAGAGCTTGATATCGAGCTTGAGCTGAAACTCATCGCTGATGTTGGCATTATTGGCCTGCCAAATGCCGGAAAATCGACACTCATCAAAAAGCTTGCCGACGTCCCTGTGAAGATCTCTGCATACCCTTTTACAACACTTACGCCAAATTTAGGGTACCTCTATGGCAGGGAAGGGCAAAAAGTGCTCCTCGCCGATATTCCCGGCATTATCGAAGGAGCCCATGAGAACCGTGGCCTGGGATTTCAATTTTTACGCCACATCGAACGGACACGTGTACTCCTCTATATGATCGACGCCGCATCATTCGATGGCAAAACTCCTGCCGATCATCTTGCTATTCTACGTCGTGAGCTCGGCGCCTACAATGAAGAGCTCCTTCAAAAACCGGCCCTTGTTGTCCTGAATAAATGCGATCTTGAAGAAGCTCAAAACAATATCGAAACCTTTCAAACCTATGAAAAGTGTTTTGTGATCTCCGCTGAGCGCGGGGATGGTGTTGAAGCCCTCAAAGAGGCACTTTTTAACTTAATCTCGTAAATTCGATCCTCTTGCCCGTGACCCCATTCCAATAGGTTTTGAGGGTTGATCCATCTGGATTTTGCACATCGATTTCAAGAACAGGCACGAAAATGATCTGCTCTCCACGGATAGCAAAATCTGGGCGGAAGGCAGCATAGGCAATTTTGCGGATTGCATCACGAGAATATTTTGGCACGATCTGCTCTTTGGCATCGGTTGATTTCGTGACAAAATTGTGCGAGATCACCGTTTGAGGCTGGACTTTGAGAACAGGCGAGGCAAAATGAAGTCGTATCGAATCGGCACGCACAGTAACGAGATGTTTTTTGCGTAGTTCATCAAGGCGAGAGATAGCATGATCAGGATCCAGTCCAAGCTCTTCGAAAAAGAGCTCTTTAGAGATGATACCACCATGTTTTAAGAGGACGTTGATGAGTCGAAAGTCGTCGTCTTGAGCTCTGGCAAGGATGAAATCTTCAAAACCGCGCGTCATATCAAAATTTGCCGTGTTGAGAACCATCTCCCCATTTTCAAGACTCCAGAGGAGTCGCCCCTCTTCCGTTTTTTTATCCTCTTTCGTGTATTTCACATCGAAGAGAACGAGAGGTAAGTATTTTGTTGAAACCAGGCCGTAGGTGTGGCTTTGGTCCCGGAGGAGCTCTTTTTGGTGTTTTTGCATGATTTCGTCTGGCGTCACTGTAGCTTCGAAGGTGACGATGTTTTTAGTTCGCAGGAAGGGAGGCATCTGCTCGGCCTTTACTACGAGCTCATCATAATTTTGCCATCCATACCAGCATCCAGCGGCAATAGCGCCACAAAAACCAAGCCAAAGAAGATAACGGAACATAGATCCACCTAAAATCGTTAAAGTCGTATCATAATGCAGTAGTATCAAATTTGGGAAGGACTCCATGAAAGTTCGTCATTGTATCTGTTTTTTTCTCTGTGCCATCGGAGGGATGAGCATCTGGGGCGCCGAAGAGGTGGCCGTCTCTGAAAGTCGTGACGTGCAACATGAATTTAGTGTAGAGAACGGCTACACGCTCCACTTCGAAAATTTCATAGGTACTGTCTCAATAGAGCCGAGCGAGAGTGGTAAACTCGAGGCGCTCTTTCACATTACGGCGACTTCTGGCGATAAAGAGAAGGCAAAAGAGCTTGTGGATGGTGTGCAAATACAGGCGACAGTTGATACAAACAAAGTAAAACTCTCGGTTGATTTTCCTTCTTCCCAAACCATCTTTTATTATCCCGGCGGCGGGGGCAAGAGTCTCAAGAAAACATTGCTCCAAAAAATGCGCACCCAGATGCGTTACCATGGGCGTGAGATGACCGTTTTTTCAGAACCTTCCCCAGGGGCACTCTCTATCACTATCGATGCTCACATCCGGGTTCCTCAAGGAGGCTCACTCGTGGTCGATAATCTTGTCGGTGCAGTTGTGGTGCGAGGAGGAGTCTTTTCCTTGAATGTGGATACGATAACAGCAGATGCGACGATTGAAAAAGTACAAGGAAGAGTCGTTGTGGCAACTTCATCGGGCAATATTACAGTCAATGCCCTTGACGGAGACGTACAATGCATGAGTGGCTCAGGAAAGATTGAGTGCACGGTAAGCCGAGGTGCAATCAGCGCCAATAGCGCATCGGGAGCCCTTGCACTTACAGCGTGTGAATTTCCGAATGCAACACTCGAAACAGGAACTGGATCGATTACCGTCTCCAAATCAAAAGGCGACATCAATGCCCTCTCAGGTTCAGGGAAAGTACATATTGATGACCAAAGTAGCATTTCGACTCTCAAAGTTCGCTCGGGTTCTGGCTCTATACGTATGAAAGGGGATTTCTCTGGGCTGGAGGCTGGCTTTATTCAAACGGGAACAGCAAATATAACATTTGCCTCTGAACCATTCCCAGAAGCTTTATTTGAGGTTTCTGTCGGCATCGGTCAAATTGCAATCGATGTTCCAGGGTTGAAAACAAAAGGCCATCCTCTACGAAAATTTCAAGGATCACTCCATGAAAATCCGAAAGGATCTGTGATCATACGAGCTGGAAGCGGGAATATTAAAATTTCGACTTCTACGAAAAAAGAAAGCGCTTCTACGCACGCTAATGCGCAGAAGCACGAAAAAACACGCTAGCGCGTTTTTTAAAGCAGACTATCGTTTAGAGGTTTTCTTTTTGAGTTTTTTCTTCACGACTTTTTTTACTGCTTTTTTTGTTTTCTTTGCTGGCATACTAGTGCCTCCTTTTTTGGTTTTGGTGTAAGCTGTTTTTGGCCTGCCCGTATATTTTGCTCGCATCGTTTCAATATCATTGCCAATCACATCGCAATCGGGGAAGGATGTGCAGGAAAAGAAATATTTTCCGAATCTCGAGCGGCGACGAATCAATTTTCCTTGGCAGCCTTCTGCGGGGCAGGGGACCTCTTCAAACTTTTCTTCCTTTTCTCCTTTTTTGGGGATGCTCACGATCCCACGGCATTTGGGAAAGGTACTACATCCTAAAAATGGGCCGAATCGTCCAAAGCGTAATTTCATGTCTAGACCACATTGAGGGCACTTTTGATCCCAGTTAAAGTCTTCTGCGTAATCGGCGCGGGAAAATGTGGCGGCCTCTATTGAGCTTGTATAATCACATGTTGGATAATTTGTACAGCCGAGAAAATATTTGGATTTCGACCAGATCTTTTGTAGCTTTGCACTACATTTTGGGCACACAAATTCGGTTTCGATTTTCGGCACTTGTGCCTGCGTTTCGGCAAGCTTTAGGGTTGGTGAAAACTCTTTCCAAAAATCTGCAAGAAGCGATCTCCACTCTTTTTTGCTTTCGGCAACAAGCTCAAGATCATCCTCCATAGAAGCTGTGAAGCCAATATCAACGATTCGAGTAAAATTGTCTTCCAGCATTTTTGTGAGGAGGCAGCCAAGCTCTGTTGGTTTTAAGCGGCCTGCTTCTTTGATCGTATAATCACGACTTTGAATTTTGTTCATAATGGCCGCATAGGTTGATGGGCGGCCAATACCCGAGCGTTCGAGTGCTTTGATAAGTGAGGCCTCAGTATAGCGTGGAGGCGGACGTGTGAACGATTGTTCCTGGTGAAGGTCGAGGAGGCGAAGGGGGTCGCCCTCATCAAG
>Ga0105104_10003956_pt1 | contig 10396 bp, 9 predicted proteins | sample PPLLaktember2015_3_FD_87034 | JGI IMG/M metagenome (GOLD analysis project Ga0105104, IMG submission 87034) | Freshwater sediment microbial communities from Prairie Pothole Lake near Jamestown, North Dakota, USA - PPLs Lake P7 Core (6) Depth... | ecosystem: Environmental > Aquatic > Freshwater >... | reverse complement strand
GGGCAATTTCGTCGCTACTCTTCCTTCATACTCATCCAAATCCGTATGGCACGCCCCGCATACCGAAACCTTAATTAATATTTCCTTTTCTTTGGGCTTCGGTACCGGTAATTCTTCCAAAGTTAATGGCTGACCCGGCTGTTTCAAAACCATTGCTTTCATTGTCCGAGTTCCTTTTTGAGCTGATTCTCGAAAACATCGTAACTTTCCCCGCCGAACAGGCAAAAGACGACTCTATTCAATCCGGTTTTCCCTTTGAGATAATCAATCGTTGTGCTAAGCATAATTTTTGCGCACCGGTCAATCGGGAAGCCGAATATGCCTGCGCTTATAGCGGGAAATGATATGCTTTTGAGATTGTGTTTGTCCGCCAGTTTTAATGAGTTGAGCGTCGCGTTTTTAAGCTTCTCATCCTCGTCGCCTTCTCCCATTCGAGGCCCGACGGCGTGTATGACGAATCTGGCCTTGAGCTTGCCGCCGGTGGTTATAGCCGCCCCGCCGACGAATGTCCCGCCGATCTTATAACATTCCTCCTGAATCTCGGGCCCGCCTTTTCGCCTTATGGCCCCTGCCACTCCGCCGCCGAGAATCAATTGTGCGTTGGCCGCGTTTACAATCGCGTCGGTGTCCAGTTCGGTTATATCGCCTTCAACCAGCTCCAGAACACTATTTCCTATATCCGCTTTCATAAGCCATATAGATTACCTTTCAAATCGCGGATTAAAAGGAAAATTTGACCTGATAAAAAAACAGGGGCTTGGCGACCCCTTCGGACCGCACAAACCCCTGAGAACAACAACCTCTTGTCATTGCGAGGAATCCCGATTTATCGGGATGACGACGCAATCTCTTTATCGCGATTACCAGTAATGGCTTTTAAGGTCGTTTAGAATCTCATCTTTATTCTGCCAGCAGCTCGAATCCACGTCCGGAAGGCGAAACTTCCAACCCCGCAGCCACTGACACAGCCGCTTAAACAAACCCCAAAACCACATTTGACACCCCTCCATATTAAAGCATAGAAAATACCCGCGCCAAAACCAAACAATCGCCCTTCCAAAAAAAGTAAACAGGGATTCCTCCTGATTTGTGATTTCGCCGAATTCGAGGTGCATCGCTACGATATCGATTCAATCAATTCTTTAAGCAAAGGATTGTCATGGCATTGAACAAGCTCATTACGAAGATGCTCGGCATACTCTTTGCCGTCGATACCAAGGGGTTGCTGCCATTGCTCGAATAGCTTCTGAATCCGGTCGGCGTGCTGTTGTGCCCACTCTTGTTTTTGGCCGTCTATCATTTTTTTTAAAGGCCTCCAAACATTTCCGCTCCAGGCGGAATGGACATCTGACTATTGTATCGCCTTTTGCGGCTTTGTCAACTATTTTAGACAATTTTTTAGCGCTGCCGTTCCAAATTTCTATATTTACGCAACCTCCGGCAACTCATCCCAGCACGTGGTATAGCGTTTGGAGCGTCTTTTGAATTTCGCCTGCCATGGTTGCTCAATACCTTCCGCCGCAAAGCGCACGGGCGTATCGACCTTGGCGTTTATAGCGTCAATGGCCCTCATCAATCGGCCGGCCTTTTCCCGGTCGCCGTTTCCAAACAACCCCCTTTGCGCCTGGTTTTCAGGCACAAGCCCGACGAGGATTACGCCGCATTTTTTAAACTGGCAGCCCTTGCGATAAAGCTTTTCCACACAAGAATTTGACGCCCTTATCAGTTCCGTCGTATCGCTGGTCGATACGGCAAACTCGACCGCGCACGAATTGAAATACCTGTTTTTTATGAATCGGCTGGTATTGACAAAAACGCTCATCGCCCCTGCCGTCAGTTTTTGCTCTCTCAATCGCTCGCCGGCCCTGGCCGCGTAAGTCGCCGCCGCCTCTTTCAATCGTTCTATATCCTCAACCGGCTGGCCGAACATACGCGATACGATTATCGACTTCTGGGCCGGGGGATTATTTTCCAACTGATAGCAGCAGTTCCCGCGCAATTCATAAACCGTCCTCACCCCCATAACGCCAAAACACCCCCTAATCCAGCCGATATCCGCCTTACTCAAATCAAGCGCAGTCGTTATTCCCGCCTTTTTGAGCTTTATCGTCGTCCTGATTCCCACCCCCCAAACCTTTTCCACCGGCGCCTGCGCCAAAATCTCATCGATATTCACCGCGGCAGTCAAATCCAGAACGCCGTCTGTCTTTTTTGCCAGGTGATTGGCTATTTTTGCCAGTGTTTTTGTGCCCGCTATCCCGATAGAAACAGGCATTCCCGTCCATTTTTTCACCGTCTGCCTGATTTCTCGGCCACAATCCGCCAGGGGTCGATTAATCCCCGTCAGGTTCAAAAATGCCTCATCTATCGAATAAACCTCCATCTCAGGCGCAAAGCTCGAAAGCACCTCCATCACCCGCCCGGACATATCGGCGTAAAGCGTATAGTTCGACGACATCGCGATTACGTTGTGCTTCTTCAGCAATCCCGCTATCTCGAAAGCCGCCACCCCCATCTTGATGCCAAGCGCCTTTGCCTCATTCGAGCGGGCAACCACACACCCGTCATTATTTGACAAGACAATTACCGGCCTATTGTTCAATTTTGGATTAAATACCCTCTCGCACGACACGTAAAAATTATTGCAATCGACTAATGCGAATATCTCTTTCATAACGCGTGAATAACATTTGTAACGACGCCCCAGACCTCGAACTCGACGCTGTCGGTAATCTGGCAGGCGGCGTAATTTTCATTTTCCGGCTGTAACGTAATTTTATTGTTTTTTATCCTGATGCGTTTGACGGTCAATTCGCCGTTTACAACCGCAATCACCACGCTTTTATCCGCCGGCTCAAGCGAACGGTCAACCACTAACAAATCGCCCGTATGAATCCCCGCCCCAATCATCGAATCGCCGTTTGCCCGCACAAAAAAAGTCGCCGCCGGATTCCTTATCAGGTGCCTGTTCAGATCGAGCTTCCCCTCCTCGTAATCCGCTGCCGGCGACGGAAACCCCGCCGACACCCCCGATTTGAACAAAGGCCGGTTTTGCCTCGTTGACGCATCGGGTTTACAAATTTTCTCAACTACCGTTTTCATAATTAAAACAACTCTCTGTTGACCGCGATTTTTTTCAGATTCGGATACGCCCGCAGCATCCCTTCAGGCACAAACTGCTTTTCGCCGGTTATAAGGCACTTCAGCTCCAGAGCGTTGGCAAGTTCCGCCCCGCGGTAGTGATTATTCGTGATGACCGTCAGCGTATCGAACGCTTTTGTTAATTCATCGACGCGCTGCTTAATCCGGGCAAGCTCCTTTTCGTTGTAGTAATAATCGTATGTCTCATCTCTCGTTGATTTACTGAACCACTTTTCCGCGTTCCTGCCATGTAATCTGAAATAGCCGTTTTGGCCTATGTTGCATAACTGCATATCAAACGACATTGGTCCGGCCGGATAATCAAGATTGCAAACCGAAACGCGCAACCCCTCTAAAAATTGCAGCGCATCAGGCGCCTGCCACGACTTGTGCCGAACCTCCACCGCGATACCGAACGCATCCGAGAAATTCCTTATTATCCTCGCCAGGTATTCACGATTCTTTTCGCTATCCGCGAAATCATATCTGAACTGGACAAGAAGCGTTTTCAGCTTGCCCGCCTCAAGCATAGGGGCGAAACCATCGTGAAATTGCTTTACGGTTTGGGCTTCAATTTTGCCTTCGTGGGTAATATCCCTGTGCAGTTTGGCGGTGAAGAAAAATTCCGGCTTTTCCTCGGTTTTGGCAAGCCATGTCCGAACGTTTTTCTCATCCGGCGGCCGGTAAAACGTGCTGTTTATCTCCACGCAATCCACCAGCCCGCTAACAAACTTTAGCTGGTCCTGCGAGCTATCGGTATATACTATCCCCTTCCAGTCAGGATATGACCAGCCCGCTATCCCGATATAAATCCGACCAGCCATAGTTTCCTCCTATAACATCCTGAAGCAGCTTATAACCTTGCCAACGATACGAATTTTACTGCTGCCCCGTTTTACATACCTCGTTTTGTATCCCGCCGCCTTATTAGCCGGCTCAAGTGCTATATGGTCGCCGCGAACGTATATCTTTTTAACCGTCGCCTCATCATCGAGCATAACCACCCCGATGCGCCCATTCTCTATAGCCGACACCGGCTGTACCACGACATAGTCGCCGTCCATTATCCCCTCATCAACCATGCTGTCGCCGCGCACCTTCAGGATAAACGCCTCTCTCGACGGCTTAAGCAGTTGCTTAAGGTTTATGAAACCTTCGATATTCTGCTGCGCCAATAACGGCTGACCCGCCGGCACCTGCCCTATCACCGCCACACCCTCGCTTTGCCGAATCTGCTCAAGATACTCCTGCGATAACCGTAACCCCCGATGCCCGCCCGTATCGACAACATAACCCTTCTTTTTGAGATAACCGATAAGCTGATAAACTGCGTTCTGGGTAAGGCAGAAATGCTGCGCCATCTCCCGCTGGCTCGGCGGGTTATTCTCCTCAAGCCGGCCCTGCAGGTAATCAAGTATCTTCTTTTGTTTTTCCGTTAATGGCTTCATCATTATTTAATACACGTTTTTTTAATATATGTTCATTTGACCATATAATCAATCATAAAAATAAAATTTTTAATAACAGGGTTTCCTTTCGAATCCTACTTTCCCCGGTATGGCCTGCCTGCCTTGTAAGAATCGAGACGCTTTTTGATTTCGCCCGCCAAATCCTCCCTGCCCGCCTCTTTCGCCTCTTTCAACGCCTTTTCAGCCGTCGCCGCCGCCTCGGCGAACCTGCCCGCCGCCGCGTACGCGACCGAAAGCGTATCCAGCGGGTCCGCCTCTTTATTCCTCGTAATTTTACAGGCACGCTGCGCAAGCTCGATGGCCCTGGCGATATCCCCTTTTGTTACCTCGCCGGCCGTTGCCAGAACCCACGCCATATTATTCAAAACCTCGGCGTTGTCGGGATTAAGCTGCATTGCCTTTGTCCAGTTCTTCACCGCCTCGTCATTTTTGCCCAGTTGCGAATACGCCACGCCGAGATTCGCGTAAGCTTCCGCTTCCTCAGGTTTCAGCTTCAAAACCCCGTTGAAACACGCGATGGCCTCGTTGAACCTGCCTTGTCTGAGCAGCACCTTTCCCAGATTATTGCCTGGCTCGAAATACTTCGGATGTATCCGTATCGCCCTGCTCAAATGCTCCACCGCCTCGTCGAACCTGCCCTCATAAAACATAGCGCATCCGTAACTGTTTTCCGCTATCGCGTTATTTTTCGTTACCTTCAGGGCATAATCGAATAATGAGGCGCTTGTCTCCCAGTGCCCCACCTGCATTCTGGTAAGGATAATCAAAGCCAGCAGCACTCCACCCGCCGCTGCCGCCGTAACGGTCTTCAAGCCGGGCCTGGAAGCGATAAACTCCTTAACTGACCAGGCGATAATTATAAGCAGCCCCAATATCGTTAGATACATATATCGGTTGGCCATCGCCTGCGAACCCGACTGAACCAGCCCGATTACAGGCACAAGCGTCCCGACATACCAAAGCCAGCCCGTAGCGACGTATCTTCTGCGCCTGCCGAAGTAAATACAGGCAAACGTTATCAGGATAATCAACGGTATGCAAATCAACGCCGTCGATTTCAAAAAAGCCGGCGCCGGCATCGGGTAAATCACGGCCAAATCACTTGGCCATAGCGCCTTGCCGATATATCGCGTATATGACAAAAACATATTCGCGATTCTGCTTCCTAACGGCATCTGCTCTAATGTTACAACTACCTCCCCGCCCTTTTGAGCAATCACCGTCATCACACTCAAAAATCCCGCCAAAACCAGAAGTGGTATTTTCTCCGCAAACAAACGTTTTAATTGTAGGGCGGGGTTTACCCCGCCAAATCGCCCCAATGGCCAATAATCCAGTAAAAGCAATACTAACGGCAGCGTAACAACCGTTGGTTTTGTCATAATACAAAGACAATAAACCAAAAAAAGTAATATGTATCGCCTGATATTCGGCCTTTTCGCATACCATATATAAACCGCTATCGTCAAAAACCAGAACAGCCCGCTCAATACCGTTTTCCGCTCCGCCGCCCAGGCAACCGACTCAACCTGGACAGGATGCACCGCGAAAACCGCCGCCGCAAACGCGCTTGCCCAGACCGATTTTGTGAGATTGGCAAGTATCCAGAAAAGCAGCAGCGAACTAACTATATGAATTGACACGCTGACGATGTGATGCCCCGCCGGATTTAGCCCGAAAATCTCGCAATCGACCATATTTGTAAAAGTCGTCAGCGGATGCCACATAAAATAATGCGGCTTGAAAACCAGGCCAATCGTCTCCCGCGTTACGCCTGCCTTTATATCCGGGTTTTCGGTGATATACCTGTTGTCGTCGTAGCTGACGAACTTATTGTGCCTTACCGGCTCATACGCGATAACCGTCATAATGACAAGTGCCCCGCTTATGAAAAATAATACCTTTTTCTGTCTTCTGTCTTCGGTCATCTGTCTTCTATTTTTGTTCGTATCGTTGCCCCGCCTCGTAAAGTTTCATTCGTTCCCGGATTTCAGCCGCAAGCTTTTCCTGTTTCGCGGTTGTTGCCAGTTCTAATGCCTTCCTGGCCGTCGCTATCGCATCAGGGAATTTACCCGCCGCTGCGTATGACACAGCCAAAGTATCCAGCGGTACGGATTCTTTATTACCCGTCAACTCACAAACACGCTTCGCGTATTCGATTGCCCGGCCGGCGTCTTCGGCGGTAACTTTATCTCTTGTCGCTAAAAGCCACGCAAGGTTGTTTAATATCTCGATGTTGCCGGCTTTCAACTCCACCGCCTTTGTCCAGTTCTCGATGGCCTGCTCGTTATTGCCCGTTAAAAGATACGCCTTGCCGAGATTGGCATATATTTCACCCTTACTGGCGCTGGCCGGTAATGCCTTGTGAAAATGCGCGACTGCCTCGGCCGTTTTGCCTTTCGCAAGCAGCGCTTCACCCAGTTTTTTGTGTGCGTTCGAATATCCCGGATTAAACTCAATTGCCCTGTTATAGTACTTGATGGCCTCGTCATATTTCTTTTGCATGCTCAATACCAGGGCCAGATTATAGTTCGCCTCAGCGGAATCCTGCTTAAGCTTTATCGTCTCGCGGAAACAATCCGCCGCATCATTTAGCTTTCCCTGTTTCAAATACGCCTTGCCGAGGTTATTTCGCCCGTCGTAATATCCCGGTTTTATACGGACCGCGTTGCTCAAATGCTCAATGGCCTCATCAAAACGCCCTTCGTCCAGTAAAAAACATCCGTAATTATTTTCCGCTATTACGTTGTCTTTGGTAACCTTCAATGCATACTCAAATAATGTAACGCTTGTCTGCCAGTATCTGACCTGCTGACGTGTGAGAAAAATAAGGGTCAATAACATAACACCCGTCAATACCGCGGCCAATATCTTCCTGCCGGGCCTGTCGCCAATCAAGTCCCTGGCCGACCACGCGATAATCATAACCAGACCAAGCATCGATATATACATATACCGGTTGGCAATAGACGCCGAACCCGACTGAACCAGTCCTATCATCGGTACCAGCGTCCCGACGAACCACAGCCAGCCCGTCGCTGCGTATTTTTTTCTCCTGCCCGTGTAAACGCAGATAATAGTTATCAAGACAAACACAACAAGGCAAATCGTCGCCGGTAATTTCAAGGAATCCGGGTGAATCATCGGGTAATTCACGGATAGTCCGCTTGGCCATATCAATTTGCCTATGTATCTTATATAGGAAACAAACATATTGCCGATTCGGTAATCTATCGACAGCAACTCCGTCGTTATAACAATCCCCCCGCTTTTTTGTGCGATTATCGTCATCACCCCGAGAACCGCAGACAATCCCAAAAGCGGTATCTTCTCTAAAAATAATCGTTTCAATTGTAGGATGGGCTTTAGCTCATCAAATCTCCCGAGAGGCCAATAATCCAGTAAAAGCAATACCAATGGCAGCGTAATTACGCTCGGCTTGGTCATAATGCAAAGACCATAAATCAAAAAAAGTATTACGTATCGCCCAATACCTGGTTTTTTCGCGTACCATATATAAACCGCCATCGTTAAAAACCAGAACAACCCGCTTAATACGGTTTTTCGCTCCGCCGCCCAGGCCACCGACTCAACCTGTAACGGGTGCAGCGCGAAAACCGCCGCCACAAACGCGCTTGCCCAAATCGAACCGGTTATATTGGTGAGAATCCAAAAAAGCAAAACCGCGATTGTTATATGAATCAAAAGATTTGTGAAATGATGCCCGAATGGCTTCAATCCGAAAAGCTGACAGTCGAGCATATGGCTCAGCGTCGTAAGAGGATGCCACATAAAATAATGCGGCTCGAACGCCTGGCTCAGTGATTGCCTCGTTATCCCCGCCTGTATAACCGGGTTTTCAGTTATATATACCGGGTCGTCGTATCTGACAAAGCCGTTATGCCGCATCGGCTCGTATGCGGCAAACGTAACCGCCGCAAGCCCGATACATATCGCAACCTTAATCCATTTTTCATCTTTCAGGGGATTCACGGCAGACAGTTTATCCCCTCACGATTTGTTTTGCAAATAAATCAGTCCCGTTTGAGCTTAATACGGCCAGCTTGGCGGACAATCCTGTAACCAGTAATCCGCCAAAACGTTAAAATCGGCAAAATCAACGCCCGGCCCGCCCGCAAGATTCGAATCGAGCTGTTCGCCTGTCCATAACCACTGGCTGCAAAACGCCGCTAAATCCTCAATGCCTACCGGGCAATGAGGCCTCACTTTTACCGCTATGTCCCTGCTGAAATCCGGCAGTGTATAAGTCAAAGTGCCTGAGACCGAATCTGCGTTTCCCGTCGCGATTACCCCGCCCGCCCCGCGCGTCGCGTAAACATCGACAATATAATTGCCGCTATCCAGTCCTTTGACTATCACCGGCTCATTATGAAACGTCCCGCTATTAGTCAATCCGTACTGGCTGTTCACGTCATAAATCCATATATACGCCCGCTCATTGCTCACAAGCCCTATCGAATCCAGCGCCGATACGCTTGTCGGTGCAAACTCATAGCTGCTTATATTGAACCAGTCCAGGCCCGTATTTACTATCTGCACCGATTGCTGACCCGCCGAAAGAGGTACTGTGATTGTAAAATGGTTATAATCTTTGGGATAAGTCCCCGTAAAAACCTCGACCCCGTTTACAAGAACTTTCAAGCTGTTTTGACACCAGTTGGCGGTGCTTTCAACGTGTATTTTCAAATTGCCGGACGTAAGCATATTCAAATGAAAATTCGGGTCCGACCTCACGCCGTATGTTTCCTTATCTGAACCATGAAGATATCGTGAAAGGTTTTCCATTCCGGGAAAATAATCGACGCTCAAATAAAACACCTTTTGAGTTGATATCGCCCAGAAATCTCCCAGAAGAGGGCTGGCAAAATACGCTTCAGCTCCTGAACAGGCGCGCTGCGCCCTTACCAGGTTCTGGTCGGCTAAGTTCTCATTTTGGGCGTAAATCGCAAGCGGCGTATATACTCCATAAAGATTACAGGGGTCTATGTAATTATCCCACCACCACAGATGTGCGCTGCTTTTTGCTAAAAAGCTCGACCAGATGCCGTTATGCATCTCAAGGCCTTCTTTCAACTGTGTCGCCATCGGCTCCGGCTGAGTGCTGCCTTCAACAGGCGGGTCACCTCCTAATCCGAATTCGGCCATAATCACCGGCTTATTAAAGCCCGTCAGGCCCAGGGCGGTCTGCTCAAAGGTGCGAATCGTATCGTTGCCGTAATAATGCACCTCAACCAGGTTTATATCCGCTAAATTCCAGATATTCTCGAAACCGCTGCCGTTGCTGCTCGTTGTCACCGGGTGCTGGAACGGGTCTATGCTGTGAATGTAATCGGCCATCGTATCATGCCAGCTCACCACGCTGGCCTGGTTACTCTGCCAGCCGTTGGTAAACTGCACCTCGTTGAAAAGCTCCCATGCGAATATCGCCGGCGAATAACCCCACCTCGAAATAATATAACGATACTTGTTTTTGGTGTAACGTATGGCATCGGCGTCGGTAAAAAACTGAGCCGGATTGCTCAACCAGCCCCCTGCAACATCGCGATAAGGATTATCGTTCCAGTCGGGATTAACATTCGTGCTGAATTGCCCGTGATGCTGCATGGCAAGCTGAATATTCACGCCGTTTTGCTCCGCGATTTCTACGTATTTATCCAGCCGAAGCGATATCTGCATCGATAACTTTCCTGCTCCCTGAAAATACACTCCGTCTGTTCCGTTTTTCCATTCACGAAGAGTCACACCGTAGGACCCATACATGCAAT
>Ga0105104_10003954_pt1 | contig 10397 bp, 8 predicted proteins | sample PPLLaktember2015_3_FD_87034 | JGI IMG/M metagenome (GOLD analysis project Ga0105104, IMG submission 87034) | Freshwater sediment microbial communities from Prairie Pothole Lake near Jamestown, North Dakota, USA - PPLs Lake P7 Core (6) Depth... | ecosystem: Environmental > Aquatic > Freshwater >... | reverse complement strand
GAACATGCCATTGATGCACACATCGCTCTGGCCGATCGTGCGGGAAGGATTGACACCGCCATCCTTACCTTTTTCATCGCGCAGGATGATGGAAATGGATTCAGCAATTTGCGGATGATCAGTTGGAAAGCTGAGGTTCTTTATATCCAGGAGGGAGTAATGGGTGGAAATCCACTTGGGTTGGTAAAACCCCCGGCCCCAATGGCCATTATCCCGGCGGCACCGGAGAAATTGGGCGCCCCACCCTTCGGTCGCGATGCGTTCTCTCAGAGCGGGCAACTCCGAGCCAAACAAGTCGCGCTGAACCTGGTATTGGATGGAAATATCTCCCTCAAGAAGCCAGTCGATAATTTGATCGTCGATCAACATGGTTCAATCCCTCCCGAAATTCAATGGCTATGTCAAGTCATTTTATTTATTGTAACTGAACTTTCCATTATGCCATCACGACCGGCAACTCAAGAAACGCTCCGTATTGCTGGGCTGCCAGCGCGATCGCCTGGTTTTCTGCTTCCGACAGCTTCATGAGCAAGTTCGTCTCGATGAGGACGGCCTCTTTCCGGATGGTACGCTTCCACGTCCCGACAAGCTGGCCATCGAGGATAATGATAAACTGCAGGGCATTTCCCATCGCGCTGAACAGAGTTGCCAGGTTATTGGCATCGATTGCGCTGCGGTCTTTGTAGCCGGAAATGTACTCATCGTAAACGGATAACAGGTGTGCGGTCGGTGAGGTTGCCACTATGGGTGCTCTCGGCCTGAGGAACCAGTATGCCTGACCATCTACGCTCTCCAGCTCCAGCCCTCCTTTGACCGCTTCCAAACCGTTCCTGGCCTCAGCTAATGTCAGCCCGGACCATTTGGCGAAATCCTGGGCAGTGGCCGGACCGCGGCTCATAAAAAAGCGCCGACTGAGTTCGGCCAGGGCCTCGTCTCGCTCCAGCCTTTTGGCCTGCGGAGCGCGTTCCTCCAACAGCGCATACGTGAATTGCTTCCCTCGCCGCGCGCCGCTGCAGATGAGTCCTTCGAGTTCCGCGTACATCATGAGATAGCTCATGCGCAAGCCATCATCCGTAGCAATCCCTGCGCTTCGCAGAACATCTCTCAGTTCGTTACGAGTCAGTTGTCCGCCGCCTTCCAACGCCTTTGCCAGCATGGCGTTGCTGCGCTTGAAGACTATATCGTCCAGCCCCTGCTGGCGATACATGTAAGCGTTGACCGCATGCACGCGCGGAGCAGTCAATGCAAGCATCCAACGGATATCAGCCGGCCGGACGAAATGCCAGGTGGGCCGCAACACATGCGTGCGCAGGATCGATCCGTTGTTGAATGCTTTTTCAATATCGTTATCGGTTGCCTCTCGCATCCGCAGCCCAAGCGCCCATTTTGCCCCGGCATAGTCCTGCGCCTGGGCAGCGCCCAGCCAGTCGACCACATCGCCTGGTTCTTTAAAAGAAGGCAGGGCAATATGTTGGTTGAGCAGTCGAAGGCGCGCAATATCCAGACCCGTCATCGTCACGAAATCCTTCCAATGCGGAAGTGCAACGGCCAACGGATTTTTTTCTCCTGTGTTTTCTCCCCCCAAACGTCTTCCAGCTCTTTGACCTGCGCTTCGAAAGCCATTTTTCCCCGCGCTTCGACCAGCTTTCGGACCGCGGACCAGCTTGCCAGGAAACCAATCAGCTCACCCAGATCCCAGGTCGCTTGCATTTCGAACCCGGGCGGCTGGATTTCTTCGAAGGGAAAAGGCAGGGACCGGTAGCGCTGGTCCAGGTAGCGGATGCGATCCGGCCAGTAGCCTTCCAATGTTGATCGATAGAAATGTTCCAACCATGTATCGATTTCCGGAGCGATCATCGGCAGATGGTAGGTCCAGACCGCGATGATCCCATTTGCTTTGCCCACCCGGCGGACTTCCGTGTAAAAGGGATCGAAATCAAACCAGTGCACCGCCGTGCCAACCGTGATTAAATCCACGGTTCCTGCTGGAATGGTTGTGTTTTCCGATGGTTCAACGCGGTATTCGACTCTTTCATGCGGAAAGGCGTTTTCGATCTGTGCCGAGCTGGCATCCGTCGCGATAACGTGCTGGAACATTTCGGCCAATGCAATGGCGGCCTGCCCGTTGCCGGTGCCACAGTCCCAGGCGAGTTCTCTGGCGGGGGCCAGAGATACCAGGTAATCGAACATGGCAGCTGGATAGGAGGGCCGGTGTCGTGCATATTCTTTTGCTTGCTCAGAGAAGTGATCGTGGAAGGGCATATTTCACTCAACGTTAAAATTTACCGATTTAAAGCTAACTGGCGCAATCGCCGGTGGAAGAGGCAGGATAAGAAGAAAATCCTTTAGGGCGACTGTTGGAGTTCTTTGGTGGTGAAATTATAGCGCCACACGTCTCCATTTTCATCAATGAGAATAAGCATATTCGGACGATCCCAGGTAGCATCGCCAAAGCTCGGTGTTTCAGATGCCAGCAGAAGGGTTTGCCTGAGTTGGGGTAAGTCGAGCTGCACTACATAAGACATGCCAGATACCGGACAGAAAGATTCTAACTGTACATACACCAGGGACTGGCTGTCCGGTGACCAGGTAATGGGGCCGGTCTCGACGTCAGTTGCGAACGCAGGAATACGAGCAATTTCACCTGCGTTGACGTCCCATACGACCAGTTCCTGCTCCTGCCAGGTCGCGAGCTTTGTTCCATCCGCTGAGCGAGTTCCGCTGCCAAGGTTTACCGTCTCCGAGCGGGTCACATCGAAACGGAGGAACGGAGGTTCCCAGTACCCACATCCGTCCGGAACGCCTTCTCTTGCATTGGTATAGTAGAAGTAGCGACTGTTCGGTGACCAGAACAATCCTGCCAGGCCAAAGGCGCCCAGACCGCCACACGACTGTAGCTGGCTGTCGACTATTTCCGCGATGTCAGTCCCTGTCTGGGTGAGTTTCAACTGTTCATATGCGTTCTCGTCTACCTCGCTGACCGGGAAGCAATCATAGATCAGGACCTCAGCCTGCCATTTGCCATCAGGCGAAAGGTGAGACGAGTAAATCCTTGGATCGCTTATGGCAATGATGGTCTCAATAATAGCCGGTATCGCAGAAGGTTCCATCGTGATTTCCGTAGCCACGACAGTCGGCGGTGGGCCTGTCGTAATCGTTGATGTCATTGTAAGAACGGGCGGCTTTGTTGCTTGGAATGTTGAAGCGGGGTCAGGCGAGGATGTTTCAGGTGATGTTCCCAAAGAGCGACAACCCTCCAACAGCCAGCTCAAGGTGAGAATCAGAAGAAGTATGAACTCCTTCATAAGGATTACTCCTTCCTTACCACTAAAGTTATGGTTCTTTGGGAAATTCCGTGGTAGATACCCGGATTTGGGGGTGCGAGCGTGCGTACGCACGCTCGCACCCCCAAATCCGGCCCCCTTTCACACCGCCAAAGCGCAGCGGGGCCTTCGGCGGCAAATCCTGGAGAACCAAAGTTATACAGGTATCATTTCTGCTTTGCCTGACGAATCGAATTATAGCATTCTAACGATCTACTTCCATTTTTCGACCTTCCCCTCTCTGACCGTCCACACGTCGGAGGCAAAGCGCTCGATGAAGTACCGGTCATGCACGACGGCCAGGATGCTCCCGTTGAACTGGGCCAGCGCCTGCTCGAAGCGGGCCCGGGAGGGGATGTCCAGATGGTTGATGGGTTCATCCAGTAACAGAAATGTACAGCCCTGTGCCACCAGCAGCGCCAGTTGCAGGCGGGCGCGCTCTCCAAAGGACAGTTCCCCGTTGGGGCGCAACGGGTCATCCCCGCTGAAAAGGAAGAAATGCAGGAAATGACGCGCCTGCGTTTCGTTGAAGGAAGTCACACCCTGGACGGTTTCCAGCGCACTGCGCGACGCATCCAACAACTCCTGTTCCTGTGCCATATACCCGAGCCTGACCGTGTGTCCCAGCCGGACTGTCCCCGCTCGCGGCTCGAGTTTCCCCGCGATCGTGCGCAGCAGCGTGGTCTTGCCTGTGCCGTTTTCCCCTGTCAACGCAATGCGCTGACCGGCGCGGATGTACAAGTTCAGGCCCTCGAGCAGCGGCGCGTGACCGGGATAACCGATGGCCAGATTTTCCGTTGTCAACACGTCCTTGGACTGGTGAGCAGGTACACCGAAATCCAGTTTCATCTGCCAGGAAGCACGCGGCTTTTCGATGAACTCCTCATTCAGAATCTTCTCGATACGCGCCTCAACGTGTTTGGCGCGGCCGGCAACGTTTTTGGTGGCGCGGTTGCCGAAAAAGCCCTTGGCGAACTTGTCACCGCTATCCGCTTTGCCGCCTTTCTTCATGCGCGTCAGGCTGCGGATGTGGGCCGATGCATTGCGTAGCTGCGCCAGTTCGTCCTGCTGGTCAACGAAGGCCTGTTGCCGCTTCTCCAGCTCAGCCAGTTTCTGTCCGGCGTAGTCTGTGTAGTTGCCGGGATAGGACTTGATGTTATGTGTAATCGGGTCCAGCTCGAGGATGGAGGTGACGGTGTTATCCAGGAAAGCGCGGTCGTGCGAGACGATCAGCGCCGCGCCGTTAAACCGGCCCAGCCAGCCTTCCAACCATTCGAGCATGGCGATGTCAAGATGGTTGGTGGGTTCATCGAGCAGCAACAGGTGCGGCTCCTCGAGCAGGATGCGCGCCAGCCTCAGGCGGGTCTTCTGGCCGCCGGAGAGATGGGCGACGGGCGTATCGAGGTCGAAGTCTCCAAGCCCAAGCGGGCCGAGGATAGCGGAGGGAGGAGATTGGAGACTGGAGAGTTGCCGGAGTGCCAAGTCGTATTGATCCTGGATGTATGCATCGTTGGGGTTAGAGGCTAAGGCTGCAGCCAGGGAAGTGATTTTAGATTCCAGCTTGCTCTCTGAAACGGTAACATGCCCGAGCGCGGCGCGAAGCGTCTGATCAGGGTCGAAGTCCATGCCCTGGGCCAGGTATCCGATCCTCAGGCCGGGACGCGTGAGCGCGACCGTCCCTTCGTCCGGTTTTTCTAATCCGGCCAGGATGTGCAGGAGGGTGGTCTTGCCACAGCCGTTGGGGCCGACGAGGCCGATGCGTTCGCCGGCGCTTATGCTGAACGAGACGTCCTGCAAGATGGGCTGAATGCCGTAAGTTTTGGAGAGGTGGTGAGCGGTAAGCATAATATTGTTCGAAGGGTGCGACGCACTATATAATTAAAAACAAAAACCGAGGGCAAGCCTCGGCCGTTAACGCCAGTGTAGCTGGCGGAAATCATCACAGCGGGTTGGTGCCCTGAAATATCGTATGGATTACAAGTTGTTGTTCATTCGTTGCGCTCCGGTTTTTATGGACAGGCAGATTATACACTGGTTTTTAGGTAGGCGACTCCCTGAGAGTATTTAGGTATTTCCCATATTGAAAAGATAATAGAGGACCCGTATATTTTGGGAGGGTGCGGTCTTTCTACAACTGTCATGCAAATGTGATACGGGCAAGAAAGACACCTGTTGCCACCACGCCTGAGTATGGGGAAAGTTGTCTTGTTTGTTGCCTATCGGCGAGTGTGCTTGTTACCTGTTGAGATCAACCAAGCAGGAGATTGATATGAATTTACAGGAGGCCTATGAAATTTTCAAGCACAAGCTGGATGGTTGCGTGAAGGTGGTGATGAAGCCGTAAGGCTGGCGTGCAAGTTTTCTTTTCAAACCGCTCAGCGGCTATAGAGCACGACCTGCCATACGAAAGTCCGCCGGTAGAAACGGCGCTGGAAGCCCTGCTTGAAGACCAGATCTTCAACGGCTTGTGTAGGATGCAAATATGTCCGGAAGCGACTTTTGCTTAACCGCAAGAAAAAGGTTTGAATGACAAGCCAGACCTTCATCCACCAATCATTTCGCGGAAAGACCAAGCCATAGAGTTTCCCTGCCCGGGATACCGACAAACCGACCATTTTCTGCATATCGGGATAGCAGCAGATGACGCGGTCGAGCGTGACGATGTCAGCGGGCGGGATGTTTGCCGCCAGGTCAACAAAATTGCCGTGCTGGTAATGGGCCTGTTCCGCATAACCCCTTCGCTCAGTCTCCGCTTTGGCTGCACTGACATAAGCCCTGGAGGCTTCGATATCCGTCGTGCTTTGGATGCCTGCGCGCAGCATCTCGTGTTGGATGGCTCCCAACCCTCCGCCAATGTCAAGCAGGGTCAGTCCCTCGACATTCTCTTCTTTTAACGCTTCGATCAACATGCGGGTTGTTTTGTCCGGGCCGCGCTTGCGATAGCGTTTGAGTTCTTTGGCTACGTATTCTTCGCTGAATAATTCTTCGATCCCCTGGCACTGTGCGCAGTTCATAATTCACCTCTAAATATATGGAATGTAGACTTATGATGGAAGTAGCCAGAAAACAGGGTGGAATGTGCACAGCACATTCCACCCTGTTTTTCGGTATCTTTTTTCGAATTATACAATTTCAACAAGATTTATTGCCTCAACAAACGCGCCGAGTTAGCAAGAATACCAATATCCGGCAGGGATTGGGCTGCAGCGGCATACACTGGCGGCAGGATGCCAAACGCCGCTAATGATAAACCCAAAATGTTGTAAACAGCAGTAAAAGCAAGGTTCATCTTGACCGTATTCATCGTACGATGCGCAGTGCGGATAATTTGAGGGACGAGCCTCCAATCTTCCCGCATGAGGGCAATATGTGCGGCTTCGATAGCAATATCTGTGCCTGCTGCACCCATGGCGATGCCGACGTCAGCTTGCGCAAGCGCAGGGGCATCATTCACTCCGTCTCCGATCATGACGACGACATGTCCTTTGGACTGGTAATCCTTCACAATCTCGATTTTGTTTTCAGGCAGGAGGTTGGCGCGATATTTTACGCCAAGTTTTTCCGCCAAGGCGGATGCCGTCCGTTCGTTATCGCCTGTCAACAGTTCGATGTGTTTGATGCCAAGAGCATGTAATTCATTTATTGACGCCGGGACTTCCGGTCGAATCGTATCCGCTGCGGCGAGAACTCCCGCGATCTCGTTGTTGTGAGAAAGGAATAAAAGCGTCTTGCCCTGCCTTTCCAATTCCGTGGCAAGCGCCACCGAATTCGCGGCAGGAATCAAATGTTGATTTCCTACCTCAATAGAATCACCGTTTATGGTTGCTCGGACTCCCATTCCAGGGATGGCTTCGAATTTTTCCGGTTCCAGGAGATCAATATCTCGTGCCCGTGCCGTATCACGAACAGCCTGCGCAATTGGATGTTCGGAGTATCTTTCGGCAGTCGCGGCTAGCGCAAGGACTTCATTTTCCGATAAGCCATTCAAGGGAATTACTTCTGTGATTTGCGGCTGCCCCAATGTGAGTGTGCCGGTTTTATCGACCAGAACTACATCTGCACGCGCCAATATCTCAAGATATTTCCCACCCTTGATAAGCAGTCCGCGCTTGGCGCTGCTGCCAATGGAAGCCAGCATGGCAACGGGAGTTGCCAATGCAATAGAGCATGAACAGGCGACCACGAGGACAGCCGCTGTGGCGAGTGGGTTTTGGCTTACAAGAAACGTGATCGTTGCGATTCCTGCAACAATAGGAAGGTAATATCCACTGAATTTGTCAGCAAATCGTTGAACCACAGCTCGGTTTGCCTCCGCTTCTTCGACCATTTTTATGACGCGCCCAAACGTTGTGTCCGGGCCGATCTGCAGGGTTTTAATGCGCAAGCTACCGAGCTTCGCAATGGTTGCGGCAAAGACATGGCTTCCGTGTGCTACTTCTACAGGCATCGATTCACCCGTGATCGCTGCCTGGTCAATCGTGGCTTGGCCGCTGATAACCTCGCCGTCCACGGGGATCTTTTCACCAGGACGCACGATTACAATGTCCCCAATCTCCACTTGGGCAATGGGCAATTCCACTTCTAATCCCCTCTGCTCGACGCGCGCGGTCTGAGGGGCAAGCGCAGATAATTCCTTCACCGCACGGCGCGCGCTTTCGGTCGTGAAGTTCTCCACGTAATCTCCAACGCGCATAAAGATGGCAACGATCAGCGCGGTAACCCAGTCTCCTATGGCGAGCGCGGCGATCACTCCAAGGGTCATAAGCGTGTGTGAAATGATTTGTTTATTTAACGTTGCGCGGATAACATTTCGATAGATCGGCCACCCGACGGCAAGGACGATGGCCATTCCAATAGGGATGGGAACAATATCATTGAGAATATCGAACAAACCCAGCCACTCCCCCGCAATAACGATGAACAAAACAGCGCCGAATACGCCTGCGAGCAGGATGCTAAAACGCCGATTGAAATCAGTTGCGGAAATTGCAGGTGTTGTTGAAGGTGTTTCTGGAACAGAATACTCGCCCGCGCTAGCGACTGCCTTGCGGATGGCAGGCATATCCACTTTGATGGGATCCAGCCTGATGATTGCTTTCTCAGTGGCTAACAGTACGTCAACAGAGTTTACGCCGTTAAGTTTGGAAATCGCCCGCTGAACATGTTGTGTGCATTCAGCACAATCCATTCCTTTAATAGGGACTTCGATAGTTTTTAGGTCAGCCATTCGGATCATCCTTTACAATGTAGCGAGTGCACTCGTAAACACCTTTTGCAACGTCGGCGAGAAGGCTATCTGCAAGCCCGAGCAGCTGAGCGACGCGTTGATCGCTCAGCTCATAATGAACAAACCGTCCCTGTTGCTTGGCGCTGACAAGACCACAATCGCGCAAACATCCTAGATGGTTCGAAACGTTTGACTGCGATAAGCCAGTGGCTGCCACAATCTCGCTTACTGTGCGTGCGCCGCTGCGTAACAAGTCCAGGATCATAAGACGGGATGGATCAGAAAAGCCCCGGAAGAGTTTGGCCTGTATTTCAATCGATTTTGGGTTGGCAAAAAGAAGCAAAGGTCACTCCTTAAATCATCACATCAGCATATGGTGATATTATATCTAAAAAATATTCATGGTCAAGACCATAGGGTGCAAGGAATCATCTAAATTAAAAATTGAATTCACCCTGAGCGGAGCGCAGTCGAAGCGCGCATTTTCATGTAAACACGCCCTTCGACTGCGGATCTCACTTCGTTCGACCCTTCGCTCAGTGACATTTATCCAAGTAATTTCTCTAACGCCGCCAGGAACAGGGTGATATTTTCCTTGCTGCTCGAATAACCCATTAGTCCGATGCGCCAGACCTTGTCCTTTAGCGCGCCGAAACCGGCGGCGATTTCGATGTTATATTCGCTGAGTAACTTCGCGCGGACAGCATGCGGATCGACCCCGACCGGGACCTGCGCGGTGGTCAAAGGCGGTAGTCTGTACTCGAGAGGGATAAAGGGTACAACGTCAATGGCCTCCAGCCCCTGCCAGAGCAGTTCGGCGTTCCTGCGCATGCGGGCATGATAGTTATCCAGCCCTTCCTCGTAGATCAGACGCAGGGCTTCGCGCAGCGCGTAATGCAGGCTGGCGGAGGCAGTATGATGATAACCATGCGCGCCGCCCCAATAATTTGCATATTGCTTTAGATCAAGATAGAACGAAGATACAGCTTTGCCCCGCTTTTCGACAACCTCCCGCGCACGCGGACTGACTGTGATCGGAGCCAGCCCGCTGGGGGCGCCCAGTCCCTTCTGGCTGGCAGAGTAGGCAACGTCCACACCCCAATCGTCCACTTTGAGCGGAATGCTGCCCAGCGAGGTCACCGTGTCCATTATTACCAGCGCGCCCTGTTTGTGGGCCGCCTCGACAATTTCTTTGACGTGCAACTGCTCCGCGCCGGTGGAGGTTTCTGCGTGCACGAAAGCAAAGATTTTATATTCTTTCTGTTTGAGCGCGGATTCGATCTCCTCCACCGAGAAAATCTCGCCCAAAGGTTTGCTGACGCGCTCCACGTTGGCGCCCTGGCGCGTGGCGATCTCGGCCAACCTTTCGCCGAAGTAACCGATGATGGCGACCAGCACGTCATCACCGGGTTCGATCAGGTTGGCCAGTGCCGCTTCCATGCCGGAGGTCCCGGTGCCGGAGAGGGCAAAAGTCCATTCGTTTTGAGTCTGGAAAACGGTACGCAACAATTCCTGTTCTTCGGCATAGATTGCCAACAGATCAGGGTCAAGGTGTCCCACCGGGGGAGTGGCCATCGCGCGGATCACGCGCGGGGCGGCCATTCCAGGCCCGGGTCCAAGCAGGATGCGTGCATGCGGGTCAAGGTCGGAAAAACGCTTGTCAGTCATGGTTGTCTCCAGTTGTGTTGATATATCTAGTCTAACAGAAAATTGTCAATATCGCTTTGGAAAAGAGGAGGTTCTTTGGGAAATTCCGTGGTAGATACCCGGATTTGGGGGTGCGAGCGTGCGTACGCACGCTCGCACCCCCAAATCCGGCCCCCTTTCACACCGCCAAAGCGCGGCGG
>Ga0105104_10003953_pt1 | contig 10397 bp, 15 predicted proteins | sample PPLLaktember2015_3_FD_87034 | JGI IMG/M metagenome (GOLD analysis project Ga0105104, IMG submission 87034) | Freshwater sediment microbial communities from Prairie Pothole Lake near Jamestown, North Dakota, USA - PPLs Lake P7 Core (6) Depth... | ecosystem: Environmental > Aquatic > Freshwater >... | reverse complement strand
TCCACTTGGACCTTCGCGAAACAGATCCTGCCGCTCCTTTTCGGGGGCGTTCTGGTGGCGGGGCTCCTCCTCGGCCGCCCCGGGCATGAAGGGCTCATCCCGTCGAGATGGATAGCCGACCTGGTGGGAGGAAACTCTCTCTTCGCCAACTTCTTCGCCTCCCTGGCCGGGGCGCTGATGTATTTCGCCACGCTGACGGAGGTCCCCATCCTCCAGGGCTTGATCGGCTCGGGGATGGGGAAGGGGCCGGCCCTCGCTCTGCTTCTGGCCGGCCCGGCATTGAGTTTGCCCAGCATGCTGGTGATCAGATCCATGATGGGGACGAAAAAGGCGGCGGTATTCATCGCCCTGGTCGTGGCCATGGGCACGGTAACCGGGCTGGCCTATGGCTGGTTGTTCTGAACAATAACGCAGGAGAGACGCCATGAAGATCGAAGTCTTGGGGACGGGATGTCCGAAATGCCACCGGGTGAAGGAGAACGTGCGTGCCGCCCTGGCGGAGCTGCAGCAGGACGCCGAGGTGATCGAGGTGAAGGACCTGAAGGCAATCTCCTCCTACGGGGTGATGTTCACACCCGCTCTGGTGATCGACGGGGAGGTCAAGACGGCGGGGAAGATTCCCTCGGTAGGAGAGGTCAAAAAACTGCTCGCAGGAGACTAGCCAAATGAAACATACCGCTTTTCCTCGTTTATTGCTGCTCCCTGCCCTGGTGATAGCGGGGGCAATCTTCTGGCGGGTGAACCCGGCGGCCCAGGCCGGATGTTGCCGCCGCCCGCCGGTAGCCGGTACGCCTCAGCCGGCGGCGCCCGCGTCCGAGACGGGGCAGGCTCGCCCCCGCTTGCTCGATCTCGGCGCGGACCGATGCATCCCCTGCAAGAAGATGGCTCCGATCCTCAAGGAGATTAAAAAGGAGTACGCCGGCGTCTTGGATGTGGAGTTCATCGATGTCTGGAAGAATTCATCGGCCGGGAAGACATACGGCATCCGCCTCATCCCCACGCAGATCTTCTACGATGCTTCCGGGAAGGAGGTCTCGCGACATGAGGGTTTCATGGGGAAGGAGGACATACTCAAGACCTTCTCGGACTTCGGGATCAAACTGGCCCCAGTCGCCGCCGGATCGAGGTAGCGTAGCCCTCCCGTCCCGGAGCGCGGACATGAATGTCCGCGCCTACGAAATATGGAAGATCTGTTCACAGCCCTGACCCGCGCGGTCGAGGGAACGCCCCTGATCGCCCTGGGGGCGTCCTTCGCCTGGGGCGTCCTGAGCATCATCCTCTCCCCCTGCCACCTCGCTTCCATCCCCCTGATCGTGGGCTTCATCGACGAGCAGGGGGTCATCTCCACCCGCCGGGCCTTTAACCTCGCGTTTCTCTTCGCTGCGGGGATTCTCGTCACCATCGGTATCGTCGGAGCTATTACCGCCGCCCTGGGGAGGATGATGGGGGACGTCGGGAGATACGGGAACTACCTGGTCGCGGTCATCTTCCTCATCGTGGGCCTCCACCTGCTGGGGGTCATCCCGATGCCCTGGTCGGGGCCGGGGAGGGTGGGTATGAAACGTCGGGGGGCGCTGGCCGCCTTCATCCTGGGCTTGGTCTTCGGGATCGCGCTCGGCCCCTGCACCTTCGCCTACATGGCCCCCATGCTCGCCGTCACCTTCAGACTTGCCGATGAGCGTTTGTTATACGGTTTCGCCCTCCTTCTTGCCTACGGGATCGGCCACTGCTCCGTGATCGTCGCCGCCGGGACCTTCGCCGAGGCGGTCCAGCACTACCTGAACTGGAACGAGCGGTCGCAAGGTGCGGCGATCGTGAAGAAGGTCTGCGGGGTCCTGGTCATACTAGGAGGGTTGTATCTGGAATTCGGCGCTCGATAGGAGGGCTTGGGTCATGAAATCCGATACGAAGAACGTGACAAAGGCCAAAGCGGAGAACGGCGAAACCCGCATCAGGAAGTTCGTGCGGGAGGCGTATGCCAGGGTGGCGAAGGGGAAGGGATCGTGCTGCGGTCCTTCGGCTCCCTGCTGTTCGGGATCCTCGGTCGAAGCCATCAGCGGCCGCATCGGTTACTCGGAAGAGGATCTCCGCGTCGCGCCCGAGGGAGCTAACCTCGGCCTCGGCTGCGGGAATCCCCTCGCCCACGCCTCGCTGAAACCCGGCGAGACCGTCCTTGATCTCGGGGCGGGCGCGGGGTTCGACTGTTTCCTCGCGGCCCGCCGCGTGGGGGAGGGGGGGAGGGTCATCGGCGTGGACATGACGCCCGAGATGGTGAACAAGGCTCGGGAGAACGCGCGAAAATGCGGCGCGGCGAACGTGGAATTCCGCCTGGGCGAGATCGAGAAGCTCCCGGTCGATGACGGGTCCGTTGACATCATCATCTCGAACTGCGTGATCAACCTCTCTCCCGACAAGCCCCGGGTCTTCCGGGAGGCGTTTCGGGTTCTGAAGCCGGGAGGGAGGATCATGGTCTCCGACATCGTTCTGGCGAGGGATCTCCCGGAAGCGATCCGGAACGACGTCGCGGCCTATGCCGGCTGCATCTCGGGAGCGGTCCTCAAGGACGAATATCTCGGCGCCATCCAGGCCGCGGGGTTCGGGGAAATCGAGGTGCTCGAAGAACGTCCCTTCCCGATCGGAGACATGGCGCACGATGTGACGGCCCAGGCGGTCGTCGAAGCGATCGGAACGAGCTTGGACAAGATCCGGGATCTGGAGAATTCGGTTTTGAGCCTCAAGGTCCGGGCGGTCAAATCCTCATAGAATTCCGTGAACATCAGGAAAGGAGGAAAAAGATGAGCGCGGGAGAAGGCCCGGTCAAGCGGGGATTGGGTTTCTTCGAGAAGTACCTCACGATCTGGGTCGTCCTTTGCATCGGCGTGGGTATACTCCTGGGGAAGATCGCTCCCGGCGCCGCCCAGTTCCTGGACGGGCTCTCCGTCTTCGTCGACGGCGCCCCGGTGGTCTCCATCCCGATCGCGGTCTGCCTCTTCTTCATGATGTACCCGATCATGGTGAAGATCGATTTCGCCGAGGTGCTTCGGGCGGGGAAAACGCCCAAGCCCGTGGCCCTGACGCTCATCGCCAACTGGGCGATCAAGCCTTTCACCATGTATGCGATCGCGACCTTCTTCCTGGGGACGCTTTTCCTCGGTTTCATCGGCCCGGAGGCGGTGGACTACGTCAAGGTGCCTCTTGGCCTCGATCTCCCGGTGGGAGCGGTCCACGGTTCGGGGGAGGTGGTGATGCACAATGGGGTGAAGATGCTCCAGGTCCCCCTGTGGAGGAGCTACCTCGCCGGGTGCATCCTCCTCGGGATCGCGCCCTGCACGGCGATGGTCCTGGTCTGGGGGTATCTCGCCCGGGGGAACGACGGCCATACGCTGGTCATGGTGGCGATCAACTCCCTCTCCATGCTCGTCCTCTACGGCCCGCTGGGAGGCTTCCTCCTCGGCGTGGGGAGGCTCCCCATCCCCTGGCAGGCGCTCGTCCTCTCCATCGCGATCTACGTCGCCCTGCCTTTGATCGCCGGCTACTTCTCGCGGAAATGGATAATCCAGGCCCGGGGAGAGGCCTGGTTCCGGGAGAAGTTTCTCCACGTCCTCACGCCGGTCACCATCATCGCGTTGCTCATCACGCTCGTGCTCCTCTTCTCCTTCAAGGGCGAAATCATCCTGACCAAGCCCCTCACCATCCTCTGGATCGCCATCCCCCTCTTCCTCCAGACCATGCTGATCTTCTGGATCACCTACGGGCTGGCGAAGCTCCTCAAACTGAACTACCAGGACGCCGCCCCCTCGGCTATGATCGGGGCCTCCAACCACTTCGAGGTGGCGATCGCCACGGCCACCCTTCTCTTCGGCCTCTCTTCGGGAGCGGCTCTCGCCACGGTGGTCGGTGTGCTGATCGAGGTGCCGGTGATGCTTTGGCTGGTCGCGATTTGCGAGCGGACAAAAGGATGGTTCCCACAGGAAATTCGGCGCCAGACAGTAGCGGAGAGATGATCTAGATGTCGGGGATATGAAACCCGGGGAAAGGGAGAGTCGCATGGAGAAAACAACGATCGCGCTCCGTTTCACGCCTGAGCGTCAGATGGAGATCACGGAGATCGTCGTCGATGCTGACCAGGCGGCGGCCCTGGAATTTGTGAAAACCATGCATCGCGAATTGCGTGAGCGGGGGCCGGCGACATGCGGCGATATATTCCGCGCACCGGCGAGTGGAAATGCCTCGGGACCGGAAAGCGATGCACATAAAGAAAATCACCCTTGAGCAGATCCTCCCCTGTCTCGCCGATACGTCCAAGATCCGGTTTGTCGCCGCGATCGACCGCGACGTCTCCGAGATCCTTCCCTACCTGAACGCCGTCCTCAAGGGGGCGATCTACAACCACGGGGCCAGATCCCTTACGATCAAAAAAGGGGGGCGCCTGATCACCATCCATCCCCGCCAGATCGCAGCCGGCAAAGCGATCGATGAGAAGGACGCCCAGGAGATAATCGAGTGGCTGAAAGGCCTCCTCAACGACTGTTGGGAAAAGCGGGGGACGATCGTCCCGAGCTTCGAGCGGAGGGAGCGGCTCGTCGCCCTCGACATCTACAAGCTCCTCCCCGGGACGAACTGCAAAAAATGCGGGGAACTGACCTGTCTCGCCTTCGCCGTCAAGCTGGCGGACGAGCGGGCGGGGGTGATGGAGTGCTCCGGTCTCTTCTCCGGGGACTGGGGAGAGAAGCGAGGCATCCTCATCCGCCTTCTCCGCGACTCCGGTTACAGCGTTCCTCCGGCATTCACCGATTAGACTGCTATGAAAACACGCGTTCTTTTTCTCTGCACCCACAATTCCTGCCGCTCCCAGATGGCGGAAGGATGGCTGAGGAAGCTGGGCGGGGAAGGATTCGACGCTTTTAGCGCGGGGACGGAGCCGACCACGGTTCATCCCCTGGCGCAGAAGGTTATGGCCGAGGCCAACGTAGATATCTCTACCCAGCGTGCTAAATCAATCGACGAATTTGCGGATCAGCATTTCGATTACGTGATCACGCTCTGCGGCGGCGCCCAGAAGACCTGCCCCGTATTTCCCGGGGAGTATCAAAGCCTGCACTGGGACATCCCTGATCCGGCGGAAGCGGGAGGAAGCGACGAGGAGAGGATGAACGCCTTCCGGTCGGCGAGGGACGATCTCCGCGCCCGAGTGCAGAACCTGGTCCCTGAATCTTCCGGCCGCAGCTCCGGTCATTGACAGCGACTGGCTCATTACCTTCGACGGCCGCATTGCTGCAAATCAGATCGCGAACAGACCACTTTCAGCCATCCGGGTTCATCCCGCCAACAGGCTGAATAAAAGAACCAGGAGGACGACCACGGACACAATTATGTAGGTATAATCCCGTTCCTCGGCGAAAGAAACCAAGGCAAAGGCCACCCGCGCCAGCGGGGTCAGGAGCAGAAGACCGATGCCGAGCATGATGATCCCCCGCCCGCGTCCTTCGCCCACCTGATCCAGGATGCCCCGGACCGTGCGGTATTCTTTCGCGGCTTTCCGGAAAACTTGGTAATGGGGCGGCTCACCCCCGTGGCGAACCAGGTAGATCGCCGCGCCGCAGACCACGATGGCGGCGGCCAGGGCCAGGCCCCAGCGGAGGATGGAGCTCATGCCGAGGTCCATCCGCAACTCGGCTTTTTCAAAATTGATGGGCGTTTTCTTCATGCCGCCTTACATCCTCCCGGTTATTCCGTGGTAGATCATCTGCGCGGCCAGGAGGAGAAGAACCGCCAAGAAAAGCTTCCGGAGCCAGGCGACGGGCGCCTGCACGAGAAGGCGGGCCCCGAGCGTCGCCCCGGCGAGGACGCCGAGCATCACCGGCATGACCAAGCCGGGATCGATGTAGCCGCGGCGGAGGTAGACCCCGGCGCTGGCGGCGGCGGTCACTCCGATCATGAAGTTGCTTGTCGTCGTGGAGACCTTGAAGGGGAGCTTCATCACCCGGTCCAAGGCGATGACTTTAAACGCGCCCGAGCCGATGCCGAGAAGGCCGGAAATCACTCCGGCCAGCCCCATGAAGGCGAAGCCGGCGGGGAGATGGCTGACCCGGTAATCCCGCAGCCCTTCCGGAGCGGGATAGCAGGAGTTCATTCTCAGCCGGGCCGCCAGGCTATCGGAGGCAGCCGTTTCGGATGAAGCCGGGCGGGACCGCCAAGAAGACCAGGCGGAAACGGCGAGGACCGCGCCGAAGAGGATCGCCAGCGTCCGCTCGGGGGCGTGGGTCGCCAGCGCGGCGCCGGCGAGGGCGCCGAGCGTCGTCGCGATCTCAAGGAACATCCCCAGACGGACGTTGCAGAAGCCGTCTCGGAGATACGCCGCCGCCGCGCCGCAGGAGGTGGCGATGACGGAAACCAGGGCGGCGCCCACGGCGTAGTGGATGTCCACCTTCAAAAGGAGGACGAGAAGGGGGATGATCACCACGCCTCCCCCCAGCCCGGTCAGCGCTCCCAGCAGCCCTGCGAGAAGCGAACCCGCAAAGATGATCCCGCTGAACTCCAAAACATTCAAAGTTATTTACCCCCGATGCGAAGAGTAGGGACGGTGTTAAGTTGTTAAGTTCAACTTAACAACTTAACACCGTCCCTCTTCGCTTTTCTGCTCTATTTTCTCCGAAGCCGGCGATTGGAATACTTGGCTAGGGGAGGGACTTCTTCCCGAAAGTATCCTTTGATGGCCTCCCAACGGGCCGGTTTCAGGAGAACGGGCATCGGATCGGCTTCGGCGTCCTCGAAGTAGACGAGGCTTTTCAGAACGTGCACGGCGTTGGCGGCCAGGTTCTGGAACTTGAGCGCGTAGGCGCCGAGCGCATCGGCCAGGGTCATGGTCTCCCGGCACAGGAAGTAGAGATCGACGAAATCCCGTTTCACGCCGCGCGAGGCGATGGCGGAGATCTTCATGGCGGCTATGTCCGCCGCATCCAGAACCCGGATGCGGCCGAAGGCGCGCGGTTCGGCCAGGAGGGGATAGTCGTAGAAGAAGAGGCTGAAGCGGACTTCGTCGAAACGGCCGATGATAGTCTTGGGGGAAATAGAGTCGAGATGGAAACCGGCGATCCGGCCGAGTTTCGGCAGGAGGAGGCGCTCGTCGAAATCGCGTCGGGTGAAAAAATCCAGATCTTCGGAGATGCGGTGGCCCAACTGGAGGGCGAGGCCGGTCCCCCCGCCCAGGCAGGCGGACGCGAACAGCGGGCTCTTCTCTAGGCGGCCCAGAACTTTTTTCGTGCTGCCTGGAAGGACTTGGTCAAACATAGGATCTCCTTCCGGTTGACGCCGAGGATGAGCGACCAGAAGCCGGCGGACCGCGGGGTGAGCTGGCGGCTTTTCTTCAAAGCCTGGACGATGCGGGCCCGGGGAAACCGCTCCATCAGCCAGGCCAGGGCGGGATCGTCGCCGCATTCCAGGAGGCGTTCGATGATGAAGCGCCCATGCCGCCCGCAGTCCAGCCGGCTGATATCCACATCCCAGAAATGCGGCTTGAGGTATCTCGGGAGCCTTCTCACATCCGCATTATACCAGGATCGGGCGGAAAGGGAAGCGCGTAGTAAGAACCGCGAATTCGCGCAAGAAACCGACCCCGAGAACCATCCTTATCTATGGATGGGACGACAACCCGCAACCAGGGGGGGCGACGCCATGAAGCCGGTGAAGATCGGGGAGCGGCTGCGATCAGCGGGCCGGCGCGAATATTACTTGCATGGAACACCACGAGCGGTTATATTATGACTACGATGAAATATGAGATCCGGCTCAAGAAGAAGGTGGCGCGGAGCCTCTCGAGGTTGCCCGGCGACGTGCAAAAGATCTTCTTCCTGCTCGTGGCGGATCTTCAGGCGGATGGACCGATCCAGAAGAGTTGGAGCAACTTCTCGTCGCTGGGAAGAGAGCGGTACCATTGCCATTTGAGCTATCGGTATGTGGCCTGTTGGGTCCGCCGAAAAAACACAATCGTAATCGAGGTGTACTATGTTGGCTCTCGTGAAAAAGCCCCGTATTGAGCTTTCGATTCATGGCGAACAGACGGACGAATTGCTGGCCTGGATTCGAAAGAAGTTCGATCTGGCGGTTCTCGCCGCCGCCCCGGACGACGAGCTCGTCTCCATCGAGAGCACCGACTACTGGAAGGAGATGGAAATGAACCGGGTTGGGAATCTGCTGGCCGGCGCTCGTCTGAAGGCGGGGCTGACGCAATCGCAACTCGCGAGCAAGCTGGGCATCCGCCAGAACATGGTGAGCGATTACGAAACCGGCCGCCGCGCTTGCTCTGACGCCATGGCCAAGCGGCTCAGCGCCGTGCTCCAGGTCAAGGAAGAGTATCTAAAATACAGCCGCGAACGGGAGCATTGATATGGTTACTGCAAACAGGGCAAACGAGTGCCAGGGTGACGAGTATGCGCAGAATCGGGACACTGAGTGTGGCCATGGAATAGCGCGACGCAGATCGCAGCAGAACCCACACGACTCCCCAGTCAAGCATGCGAGGATATTGTCTTGATTAGCGATCCACCAGGTAGAATGCCGTGGGACGTCGAGAAAAATGATCGGGAAACGATGCCGGCGACGCTGAATACCACCCAGACGATTGCATCAAGAATATTTGTTTTCATCAGCTGTCTCCTGTTCAACCGATATAAGACCACATCATTACTGTATAGCCTCTGAACCCTCGCTCCCCCCCAGACAAAAATCCCGTCCGGACATCTCTGTCCGTCGCCGGGTCAGTCTCGCCGAACCTCATGTCCCCAGTCTGAACTCACAACGCCTCCCGCCGGGGTCTAATGGTGAACTCCCGGTAGAAAGCATGCCCCGATTGGTATTGGAAGTCAAGGTGATCATTGTTTCTGTGTGCACGGGTACAGGAAGATTGTCACGGGGAAGATCACAGGGAGATCCCAGATGCTGCACGGAGTAAGGAATAATCAGACTGGCCCGCGCGGGAATGTAGATCGTCTCCGAGAGAACAGACTAGGAGGATAGACGGTGCTTGTCCCTGGGGGGGCATGTTAGGCTACAAGCGTGACCAGAACACTTCGCAGAATTGCGGTTCTTGTAGCCCAAGGCGAAGTCCTGATCTCCGACCACGAATACGACGAACTGGCGGCGGATGGCATCCTTGCTCGAGACGTGCTTGCCGGCATTCTCGATGCCGAGATAAGGAGAAAGATATGAAGACCAGGCGCTACACCAAGCTGGTGCACGAAGGTAAATATGTCGCCGAGGTAGAAGTGGAACTGCTGGAAGCAGATTCCGGGTGGGCTCCATACCTCTCGCCGGATGATGCCTCCAAGCTGGACACTGTCCGCCAAGCGCTTCATCGCGGTGACATCAGCGCCGCATCCCGCCTCGCCCGGGTATTCACCCTTACGCCCGTCGCCGTATAGAAGATCATGGGCTAAAAAGCTCGCCGGGAGGCGCGCTTTTCCCTCTCCGGGGGCAGCGGGCACATTTCCCATAGGAAATTCCCCGGTGGAACGGGTGAGGGGATGGTTTTGCTGTTTGCCCCGCCTTGCCGGTCTGCTATATTCCCCGTTGGTTCCCAGTCACCAGTCACTTGTCACCAGTCACTCTTTTGCGCCCGTAGCTCAATTGGATAGAGCGTTGGCCTCCGGAGCCTCGCAATTAGGGCGCGTAATTCCTTCCCGTTCAAGTAGTTATATCGACAACTCCTTCTCGCCCATAATGTTGCATATCGTTATCTTTTCATCGGCTTCGATCCATTGAGTCATCTTGCCGGTTTTCGTGGTTACCATATGGTTACTGCGAAAAGGGCAGCCCCCGCCGGACAGAAACGAGGGCTGCCCTTGTCTTCCCATCCAGCCTGTTTTTACCGCGTAACTGGGATGTCTCCCATCGCTCCGAAGAACGCGCGGGTCACGCCGGAGGCTGACCAGAAGCCGGTCGGGGGACGGAAGATCCCGATGTCGTCGACCCCGTTTCCGTCGTAGTCCGCCGGGCGGGGGAAATCCTGGTAGTTCCCGAAGTAGTAGCGGGTCAGGTTCCTGAGACCCCACATTCCCGGATAGGGACGGAAGACGGCGGGAATCGCAATCCCTTCTCCTGGGTAGTCCCCCGGGACTGGCCGGTCGCCAGGAGCCCCGTAGTAGAAGCGGGTGATATCGCGGACAGCCCAGAGTCCGCCACAGAGAGGACGGAAGACGCCGAAGTCGAGTGTGCCGTCGCCAAGGTAGTCAGCGGGGGCGGGCCAGTCGGCGGTCTGACCAAAGTAGGCGCGGGTGAGGTTCCGGATCAGCCATTGGCCGCTAGCCTCGCGGAAGACGCCGATATCGGCGGAACCGTCGCCGTTATAGTCTCCGGGCACGGGGATGTCGGAGGAATTTCCGTAGTAGGCCCGGGTGATG
>Ga0105104_10003952_pt1 | contig 10398 bp, 6 predicted proteins | sample PPLLaktember2015_3_FD_87034 | JGI IMG/M metagenome (GOLD analysis project Ga0105104, IMG submission 87034) | Freshwater sediment microbial communities from Prairie Pothole Lake near Jamestown, North Dakota, USA - PPLs Lake P7 Core (6) Depth... | ecosystem: Environmental > Aquatic > Freshwater >... | reverse complement strand
CTTCCGGGTGTTTGGCGACCTTCACGCCGGCGGTCTCCAGGGCCCTGACCTTGTCAGCAGCTGTGCCGGCCCCGCCTTCGATGATGGCACCCGCGTGGCCCATGCGTTTGCCGGGAGGTGCGGTTTGACCGGCAATAAAGGAGACAACCGGCTTTGTCATCCTGGAAGCAATGAATTCCGCTGCTTTTTCCTCGTCGGTTCCGCCGATCTCACCGATCATGACAACCTTTTCGGTCTGGGCGTCGTATTCGAACATCTCGAGCACATCGATGAAGTTCGTCCCGTTGACCGGATCGCCGCCGATGCCGACGCAGGTCGAGGCGCCCATGCCGGCCAGCTTCAACGCGTAGAGGACTTCGTAGGTCAGCGTGCCGGAACGTGAGACGACTCCCACATTGCCGGGCACCGCGATATCCCCGGGGATAATGCCGACTTTTGATTCGCCGGGAGTCAGCAAACCGGGACAGTTCGGGCCGATCAGGCGAACCTTCCTGTTGTCGAGATAGTTGCGGACGCGCATCATGTCCTGAACGGGAACACCTTCCGTGATGCAGACGATCAGCGGGATGCCCGCATCCGCGGCTTCGAACATGGCGTCCGGAGCAAAACGCGAGGGGACGAAAATGCAGGTACAGTTGGCCCCGGTGGCATCCGCCGCGAGTTTGACGGAGTCGAACACCGGGACTTTTCCATCCAGAACCCATTCTCCGCCTTTGCCCGGGGTCACGCCCGCGACGACGTTCGTTCCATACGCGAACATCTGGGTCGTGTGAAAAAGCCCTTCGTTGCCGGTAATGCCCTGGACGAGAAGGCGGGTATTTTTATTGATCAAAATGCTCATCGGTTAGCTTCCCTTTGCTGCAGCCACAGCCTTTTGCGCGGCATCTGCCAGAGTCTGGGCCGTGATCATGCTGGCGTTCTCCAGCAGCTTGCGGCCCTCTTCGGCATTTGTTCCGACGAGCCGCACGACCATTGGAACGTTTGGCTTGACCTGATCCATGGCGGTCAGGATCCCGCGGGCCACCTCGTCGCAGCGCGTGATGCCGCCAAAGATGTTGAACAGCACGGCTTTGACGTTCGGGTCCGAGAGGATGATGCGCATCGCGGCCGCGACCTTTTCGGCCCCCGCGCCTCCGCCGATATCCAGGAAGTTGGCGGGCTCACCGCCAAACAGCTTGACGATGTCCATGCTGGTCATGGCCAGGCCGGCGCCGTTGACCATGCAGCCGATATTGCCGTCCAGCTTGATAAAGGAGAGACCGTGCCGGCGGGCCTCGGTCTCGGCCGGGGCCTCCTCGTCCACGTCACGGATCTCAGCCAGGTCTGCATGCCGGAACAGGGCATTGTCGTCGATCATCATTTTGCCGTCCAGGGCCACCAGGTGCTTGTCCTTGGTGATCACCAGCGGGTTGATCTCAGCCAGAGTTGCATCCGTCTCGAGATAGGCCCGCCATAAGCCTGCCGCGATCTTGCTGAAATCGCGCCAGAGTTCGCGCGGCAGGTCGATTGAAGCGGCAATATCACGGGCCTGGTAATCACGCAGTCCGAGCAGGGGATCGATGTGAACCTTGATGATTTTCTCGGGGGTGGTTGCGGCCACTTCCTCGATGTCCACGCCGCCGGCGGCCGAAGCGATCATAACCGGTTTCTTCTCGGCCCGGTCGTTCGTGATGGAGAAATAAATTTCATGGTCGATCACGGCAGCTTCGTCGACCAGCACTTTGCGAACGGGCAGCCCCTTGATGCGCATCGAAAGGATCTGCTGGGCAAAATCACTGGCTTCATCCGGGTCCCTGGCAACTTTCACGCCGCCAGCCTTGCCGCGTCCGCCAACCAATACCTGAGATTTAATAACAACACGGCCACCCAGTTCTTCTGCGATGTGCTTCGCTTCGTCTGCGGTGGCCGCCACCCGTCCCTTTGGGATGGGAATTCCATATTTTGCAAAAATTAATTTTGACTGATACTCGTGGAGTTTCATGCCTTTTCCCTTAATAAGATTTGAACCACGAGGGCATTATACCACCGCCAAAATTTGCAGACTGAGTTTGCCTTTTACTCTGCGGCTGTGTGATTTTTGTGTAACAAACGTCATATTGAATTTTCGGGTGTTGGTGCTATGATCTATGCAAATTCACATAGGAAGGAAATCAACATGTCACGTAAACTATCTGCGGTTGTATGTATCTTTATTGCATTCCTGTTCTCGAGTTGTGGGTCGTTTGCGGGCCAGACTCCTCCAGTTGCACCCACCGCTGTGCCTCCCACAGCGGTCCCGGCAACGAATACGCCCTTACCCGCTCCCACAGACACTCCTATCCCGACCGATACCCCTCTTCCCACTGCAACCCCTGGGCCTGTCCTGGTGAAAGATGATTTTTCCGCCAAGACTGATGTTTGGGGAGATTGCGAGAATTGTGAGTGGAAAGACGGCGCGCTTTTCTTCGGCCCCTATTCGCCTGTTGGTTCAGGAGAAGATCAAATCTTTTATGTGATCTGTGAAAGTTGCGGTTTACATACGTATTACCGCGTTTCCGCGGATGTGACCTTTGCCGATGGGTATGGAGATCGAACATTCGGCATCCTGGCCGGACTATCCGAGAACAAGGACTTCATCAGTGCTGGAACGGTGACCACGCAGAAACATGCTCTTTATGAATCCTTTGATTACCGCACAAAGCAGTGGGTGGGCGGCACATTCAAAGTATTCAATGCAGTCAGTGCCAGCAGAGGTGTGAACCATGTGCAGGTAGAGATCAAACCGGCTGCGGCGGCGGGACGGGCTGATATAACGTTAAGTGTGAATGATAAAAATCTCGTCTTTATCTATGACCAGGCTGTGGGGCCTTCCTGGGCCGGCTTTTATCTGGGCTGGCATTCTGTGGGTGCTTCTTATGATAATTTTGAATATGAGGAAATCATTTTAGAAGACTGAGATCGGCAATTAACAGTGGTCTGAGATATTGTCCTCATCGAGGTTTTCTCGATGAGGACAATTTTTAGAGGGATTTATGCAAATTCTGCGCGGCGATGAACGCCAGCCCGTTCTCCGTCAGGGCGCAGGCCGTGTTGTTGGCCGCGGCGACCTTCTCCATGAAGTTCCTTTTCATTCCATCCCAATCGCCCGTGTCGATCACTTCCTTTTTCTCGCGGAAATAATCAAGAATGTCAGACGGGTGGGCGAGCGTCTCTTCCACTTGAGGAGCACCACCTTCGTGTTTGGCGGAAATGTTCGCCACATGATCCGCCAGCTGGACCAATTCCCTGGTCCGGTCGTAGGGCTGCCGGACAATGGATTTCCAGGTCTCGGTGATGTGATGCTCGAAACGGACCACATCTTCGAATCCCAGCTGTTTTCTGAACTGGGCTGTCAGTTCCAGGGTTTCGTTATTGACCGCGTTGGACCAGTTGAACCCGATCAGGGGGGAGGTTCCATCCTCGCGGCTGAAGAGCTTCGCGGCCAGCATGATCCAGAAAGCATGGTAGGGATTGTCGCTGCCGAAGAAGACCGAGATTTTGAACTCGTTGTCGATGCCGAGCTTGTAGAGCAGGAAGCCCAGCAAAATGGTCCCGGCGTTGAAGTTCAACACGGACTTGACGCCATAGTTGGTGTAGTAATAAAGAGATTCATCCAGCCACTGCAGGGCATGTTCGTTCGGTTGGCCGATGCCGCCAAAGTAACCGGTGATGGTTGCGGGCCCGTTCAGGTGCACGTTCGAACCGTCGGTGCCTTTGGTGTCAAGTGTTTCCACGTACGAGGCGCCGATGATCTGCATGGCCGCGGCGATGGCGGGCAGGTCCCCGTCCTCTTCCTGTTCCTTCATCCTGCGGACCTTGATAAAACGGCCCGGTACCAGGGTTTGTCCCTGGATGGCGCCGTCGATCATTTCCCGGACCCACGGGAAGTATTGCAGGGCCGAGACTTCCAGCGTGACCGCGAAGTCGTCGGCGAATTTCCTGTTATTGGCTGCCTCGCCCAGAATCCTTTGCCTGTAGTCGGCGATCGAAATGAACCTGCCGTTTTGGGCCTGTTCCTGCAGCCATTCCAGGTCTTTCAGGTAGTCGGGTTTCTTCTCGTTGACTTTGGCGAAAAGATTTTTCAGCAGGCGTGCTTCCCGGGCTTTTCTGTTTATTTCCTCGGGCGTGCCGTACTTTTTCACAACCTCGAGAAAGGCCTTGACGATCTTTGTATCGGGATTCAACAGAACTTCGTTGATGGCGTCCAGCCGGTCAGCAGGTATCTTGAGCAGTCCTTGCAGGTCTTGTGTCATTGTGCGCTCCTTGTGTGGTAAAACGTACACAGGTATCAAGTAGACAAGTACACAGAAAACTTGTTTACCTGTGTACTTGTCTACTTCCTTATTCCAGCGTCTTTACCAGCTCGTCGTATTCCTCGTCCTTCATCCCAAACCAGTTTTCCTGCTGCGGAAAGTTTCGGGCGATGACTTCGTCGTGATAACACTTCAATCCGTTGAGAATCACCTCGCCCGCATTGCCGAAGACCCGTGCCATTTTTGGCTTGAACCGCGGGTAGAGCCCAAACATGTCGTGATAGATCAGCAGCTGGCCGTGGGCATGCGGACCCGAACCGAGGCTCATGATGATGCAGTTCTCGGCGCGCTCGGTGATGAGCTGGCAGACCCGGTCGGGAACCATCTCGAGCAGGATCATAAAGGCACCGGCCTTTTCGAGGGCCTTCGCATCCTCGATGATCTTCTTCGCCAGGGCTGCATTCTTCCCCTGGACCTTGTATCCGCCCAGGGCAGATACCGACTGCGGCGTCAGCCCGAGATGACCGATGGCCGGGATGCCCGCGTCCACGATTCCCCTGATCCGGTCAGCCATGGATGCGCCGCCCTCCAGTTTGATGGCATCCGTCGCGGCTTCGGCCATGAAGCGCCCGGCGTTGCGGATGGCTGTCTCCACGGAGGGCTGGTAGCTCATGTAGGGCATATCGCCGACGATGAAGGCGGTCGGCGCGCCGCGGCGCACGGCCTGGCTGTGCCGGATCATATCCTCCATTGTGACCGGCAGGGTCGACTCGTAGCCGAGCATGGTCATTCCCAGGCTGTCACCGACCAGGATCATCTCGATACCGGCCTGTTCCTGCAGGTAGGCGGTCGGATAGTCGTAGCAGGTCAGCCAGCTGATCGGTTCGCGGTCGGCAACCTTCTTGAAAAGATAGGGCAGCGTAATCTTCTTGCGGGGTTCGGTCATGCTTCCTCCTGTGGGAATAGGGTGGGACCAATTTCAGTATAGGATGAAACGCATCTCACCACAATTGACGAAAATCACTTGTTGAAGGGGGGGAATAGTAATATGACAAGGGCATACTGCCCGCGCTTTTTGTGGTATCCTTTTTATCCCGCTATGAAACATCTACTACGAATACGAAGCTTCCTGAGACCATATTTCTGGCAAATACTGGCGACACTTCTCCTGCTGCTGGTCCTGACCGGGCTGAACCTGGTGGTGCCGCGCATCATCCGCTCGGTGATCGACGATGGGCTGACGCGCGGCCAAAAGCTCTACCTGATCCAGTCGGCGCTCCTGCTCCTTGGACTGGGGCTGGCCAGCGCATTCCTGAATCTGGGCAACCGCTACCTCTCGGAGTGGATCGCGGCACACGTGGGCTACGACCTGCGCAACCGCATGTACGATCACATCCAGTACCTGCCATTCACGTACCACGATCACGCCCAGAGCGGGCAGCTCATCTCGCGCTGCATCGAAGACGTCCGCTCGATCGAACGGTTCGCGGGCGGGGCCGTGGCCGACCTGGTCCGATTTGTCCTGCTGACGATCGGCATTTTGGCCATTATGCTGAGCGACAACGCAAAGCTGGCCCTGATCGCGCTGCTGCCGATGATCCCTCTCATCCTGATGACCTCCAGCTTCGGGACGAAAATCGGCAAGCTGTTCTTCGACGTGGACAATGCCGTCGGAGAGGTCTCGAACCGCCTGCAGGAGAACGTGGTCGGCGTACAGGTCGTGCGGGCCTTTGCGCGCGAGCCGTACGAGATCGGGCGTTTTGAGACGGCCAACAAGCAGGTCTTCAGGACCTGGGTGTATGTGATCGACGAGTGGTCCAAGATCATGCCGACCACCGGCTGGCTGACCACCCTCAGCATTATCCTGATCCTGTGGTTTGGCGGACAGATGGTGATGGACGGCACGCTGACGATCGGGGCGATCGTGGCCTTCAATGCCTACATCCTGATGCTGGCGGAACCTGCACAGCAGCTGACGGGTCTGGTCAACGCCGGAGGGGAGGCCGCGGCGGGCGCGCAGCGTGTCTTCGAAGTGCTGGATACGCGGCCTGCAATTCAATCTCCTGTGAATGCAGTAAAGCCTGAGCCCCTGCGCGGGCAGGTGGAGTTTCGCGGGGTGGGATTGAAGTATCAGGACGAGAAAACGGCCTCTTTGAGCGGGATCAACCTGCGGGTGGAGCCGAATCGGATCGTCGCCCTGATCGGGCCGACCGGCTCGGGGAAAACGTCGCTCGTGAATCTCATCCCGCGCTTTTACGATGTCAGTGAAGGCAGCGTGCTGGTGGATGGCATCGATGTCCGCGTGATGGATCTGGTGACCCTGCGAAAACAGATCGGAATCGTGCTGCAGACCTCCCTGCTGTTCTCCGATACGATCAAAGGTAATATTGCCTACGGCCGCCCGGACGCGACCATGGATGAGGTGGTCGCAGCAGCCAAAACCGCCCAGGCGCACGAGTTTATCGAAGGCTTTACCAACGGATATGACACCATCGTTGGCGAGCGGGGCGTGACCCTCTCGGGCGGTCAGCGCCAGCGGGTGGCGATTGCGCGCGCCCTGCTGATGAATCCGCGCATCCTGATCCTGGATGATTCGACTTCCTCAGTCGACACACAGACCGAAAAACTCATTCAAGCTGCGCTCGACACATTGATGGAAGGACGCACAACCTTTGTGATTGCCCATCGTCTGAGCACCGTCCGCCGGGCCGATTTGATTTTGGTGATGGATGGCGGGCGGATCCTCCAGCGCGGCACGCATGCCGAACTGCTGCGCGAAGGCGGCTTGTACCGGGAAATCCACGATTTGCAACTGGTCGATCATGCGAAGTTTGCGGAAGAAATGGAAGAATCGCAGGAAGAGAAGGTCGCACCATTGAAAGAACATGATGAGATGTAACGGCTCGCGCTGAGCGGAGGGGCAGTGTTCTTCCGCCCCGTAGTCGAAGCGTGAATAAGCAAAATAATTGTAGTTTGAATGAATTATGGCTTACATTGTTTATATCCTCGAATGTTCTGATGGTTCCTATTACACAGGAAGTTGCGCTGATTTAGGTCAGAGATTGTGGCAACATGAGCAAGGCGTTGTGCCATCCTCGTACACCTATCGTCGCCGTCCTCTACGGCTGGTGTGGACTTCAGAGGAGTGTGCGAATTATTCTCAAGCCTTGAGATGGGAGCGTCAAATCAAAGGCTGGACCCAGGCAAAGAAACAAGCCTTAATTCGCGGTGACTATGATGCTATTCATGAAATCGTTAAGTCTGAAAGAAAGCAAAAGGAAGAAATTAAAAGGAACCCTTCGCGCTGAGCGGAGGGGCGGTGCTCTGCTGCCCCGTAGTCGAAGCGCAAGTCAGCAGGATAATTCAAATTTGTATGAAACCTGGCCTTCGACTACGCTCCGCTCAGGACGGAATATCTATGACCACTAAAATTGCCCCTCCTGCATTTATTACCCAGTCTGAAGACGCGTACGACAAGGGCTATGATCCCAAAGTTGCGCGCGGACTGCTGCGATTCCTAAAACCCTATTACGGGCAGATGATCATTGCCCTGATCTTTATGGTGATCGTGACTGCCTCGTCGGTGGCGGGGCCTTATTTCGTCAAGCTTGCCATCGACGAAGGAATTGGCAAACAGGACCTCATTGCCCTGCGAAACATCGTTTTAGTCTATTTCGGGATTTCGGTCATTCAGGTGACAACGAATATCTTCCGGGTGCGGATGATGTCGCGCGTGGGTCAGCACGTTTTGTACGACGTCCGCACGGCGATGTTCAATCATCTGCAGAGGCTTTCGCTCAGTTTTTACAATCGTTACAGTGTCGGACGGGTGATCACGCGGGTCATCAATGATGTCGGTACCTTGCGTGAATTCGTCACCTGGGCGACGCTGGCCATTGTGCGCGACATTCTGGCCATTATCGGCATTCTTTTTGCCATGCTCACGCTCAATTTGCGGCTTTCTTTGCTTACCTTTGCGGTGCTGCCGTTGATGATCGCCGCGACCATTCTCTTTCGCCGGGCGGCGCGGCGCAACTATCGCAAGGTGCGCGCCGCAGTCTCGTGGACCAACTCGGTGCTGGCGGAGAACGTCAACGGGGTGCGGGTCGTGCAGGCATTTTCCCGGCAGGTACATAACTACGAGAACTTCAAGGGTTACGTCAACCGCTATTTCCTGGAGCGCAGCATGGACGCGGCAAAAGTGGCCTCTGTCTTCACGCCAATCGTGGATGTGCTCGGTGCGGTCGCGACCGCCCTCGTGGTTTACCTGGGCGGGACGGCTGTCCTGGGCGAGTCGATTACGGCCGGTGTGCTGATCGCGTTCGTGCTGTACATCGATCGTCTCTTCGATCCGATTCGCGATTTGAGCCGCCGTTTCGATACGCTGCAATCCACGATGGCGGGCGGCGAGAGGATTCTGGAGTTGCTCAATACACCGGTCGAGGTGCAGGATGTGCCGGAGGCGCGCGAAATGGGATCCATTCACGGCCAGGTACAATTCGAGAAGGTTTCGTTCCATTATTCTGATGATCCCGCCCTGGTCCTGGATGGCATCGACCTGGAGGTACGCGCGGGCGAGACGGTCGCGCTGGTGGGGGAGACCGGCGCGGGCAAGACGACGATCGTCAAGCTGCTGAGCCGCTTTCATGACCCGACCTCGGGTTCGGTGCGCGTCGACGGCGTCGACCTGCGGACGGTGACGCAGCAGTCGCTGCGCCGGCAGATGGGCATGGTGCTCCAGGATCCGTTCCTGTTCAATGGCTCAGTGAAGGAAAATATTCTATTCGGGCGGCTGGGCGCGAGCGATGGAGATGTGGTCGCGGCGGCGAAAGCCGTCGGCGCGCATGACTTTATCATGCATTTGAAGAACGGATACGATACATCCGTGGAGGAAGGCGGCGCAACCCTGAGTGTAGGACAGCGCCAGCTGATCTCGTTCGCGCGTGCGCTGCTGGCGGATCCGCGCATCCTGATCCTTGATGAGGCAACTTCTTCGGTGGACACACAGACGGAACAAATCATTCAGAAGGCGCTGGCGACCCTCCTGAAGGGACGTACCTCGTTTGTGATCGCACATCGCCTTTCGACCATCACAAATGCCGATAAAATTGTAGTTATCCACGATGGAAAGATCGTCGAACAGGGCACTCACGCGGAGTTGCTGGCAAATCAGGGCATGTATTACGACTTGTATCGGACAGGGTTTCAAGACTGAGAGGGAATATTATGACCTATCCAATTATGCAGCGCGAATTGACGGTTCACCTCCACAACAACAATTGGTATCTGCGGCCCATTGAAGATGAGGAGAAGATACTGGGTCCGGTGGACTATGGCTGGCATCGCTTCAACCTGTATCCCGATAGTTTCACCTTCGGCGAGGGACTGCTGGCGGGCAGCTCCATTCCCGGGTCGCGGCGGCTGGTCTTCTGTTCCTGGAGCTCGCAATGGGACGGTTTCTATGTCTCCAGCATGGGCGGCGCGGCATATACGTTTCACGGCGTGGGCGTCAACTATGTAGCACTGCGCGGCATGGCAGCCGAGCCGAGCGTGGTGTTGCTCAATCACAAAGCCGGGGAGATCCAGGTCCGCATCGAGCCGGTCAACGTGGAACCGCTCTGGGCCGGGTATGCCAGCCCGGACGGCCGGCCCCTGATCGGCTTCTTTGCACTTCAGCAGGCGTTGTTCGACCGCTATGCCAAAGAATACACAAACGGGAATCTGCGGATTTGCGCGGTTGGCCCGGCAGCCAAGTACACACGCGAGGGGGCAATCGGCTCCAGCCCCGTGCGGGCGGGCGCCTTTACCGCGGTTGTCGATTGGGCCGGACGCGGCGGGTTGGGCAGCCGTCTGCTCCAGCGACACAATATTGTCGGCATCGTGTTCGGCGGAGAATGGGATGACCCCGATCTGCGTGATTCTGCAGAAATCGATTCCTACTTCCTCGAACACTTCGGCAAGAAGACCATCCAGACGGATCTGGCCGTGACCGAGAAATATCGCTACGTGCCGGAGTTCGAAACAGGCGGCACTTTCGGCGTCAACATGCGCGATTTGAACGAACGTATCCTGAGCTTCAACTACACTTCGATCTACAGACCGGTCGAGGCGCGCCTGCGCCAGCATG
>Ga0105104_10003951_pt1 | contig 10398 bp, 9 predicted proteins | sample PPLLaktember2015_3_FD_87034 | JGI IMG/M metagenome (GOLD analysis project Ga0105104, IMG submission 87034) | Freshwater sediment microbial communities from Prairie Pothole Lake near Jamestown, North Dakota, USA - PPLs Lake P7 Core (6) Depth... | ecosystem: Environmental > Aquatic > Freshwater >... | reverse complement strand
AGCAGGCGGAAGCTCAGTCCGCGCCGCAGATCAGCCCGGTGGCAGCCCGTCTGGCCCGCGACCGGAATGTGGACGTCAGCAAAATCGCCGGGACCGGGAATGAGGGGCGCGTGACGAAAGCCGATGTGGAGTCGTATTTGCAGAGCCAGGAAAAAGCACCGGCCGGCGGGAAAACGTTGCCGGCTGAGACAGAACGACCGGCCAGTGTCACTGCCTCCGATCGCCGGGAGGAACGGACGCGCATGTCGCGCCGCCGCCGCACGATCGCGCAGCGTCTGCTGGAAGCTGCGCAGACCACGGCCATGCTGACGACCTTCAACGAGATCGATATGAGCGCCGTGATGGATATCCGCAAGCGGCATAATGAAGAGTTCCAGAAGCGCCATGGCGTCAAGCTGGGTTTCATGTCGTTCTTTGTCAAAGCCTCGATCAGCGCGCTGAAGGCCTTCCCGCAGGTCAATGCAGAGATCGACGGAGAAGACCTTGTCTTCAAGCATTACTATGATATTGGCATGGCTGTCGGCTCGTCGGAGGGGCTGGTCGTGCCGGTCATCCGGGATGCCGACCAGCTTTCGTTTGCCGGGATCGAACAGCGCATCAAGGACCTGGTCGCGAAAACAGAGGCAGGGAAATTGTCGATTGAAGATCTACGGGGTGGAACGTTCACGATCACGAACGGAGGCGTGTTTGGCTCGCTCCTGAGCACCCCGATCCTGAATCCCCCGCAGGTTGGCATTCTGGGACTGCACAAAATCGAGGAGCGTCCCATCGCATTGAATGGACAGGTCGTCATCCGGCCGATGATGTACGTGGCGTTGAGCTATGACCACCGCATCGTGGACGGGCGCGAGGCCGTCCAGTTCCTGGTGCACATCAAGCAGGTGCTCGAAGACCCGGGCTGGTTGCTAGTTGGGTAGTTGGGCAGTTCGGTAGTTATATAGTTTAGTGGTCGAGCAGTCGAACCGTCGGCTGGCCGAACGGCCGCCAACTAAGCAACTACGGGACTAAGCGGCTAGCCAACTACGAGACTATCGGGGCCCGATCGCGCGTCCAGTTCGTCAGCCCGCCGGCCAGCACGACCTCGACCATGCGCGGGAACAGGTTGTGACTCACGGCAAATGTAATCTTCTTTTTGGGGACACTGAGCACCAGGGTCCGGTCGTTCACGCTGCCGGCCAGCTGCGCACGCGCATTCTCCATTACGATCACATCGCCAAGCTCCAGCCGTTCATACAGGGATTGATCTGCGAAGATCACCGGCAGGATCCCGAAGTTCACCAGGTTCATGCGATGGATGCGGGCAAAGCTCTTTGCAATGACCATGCGCAGCCCCAGGTATCTTGGCGCAATGGCTGCATGTTCGCGGCTCGATCCCTGACCGTAATTGTCGCCGGCGATGATGGCATGACTGCCGGGAGGAGTCCGCTCCAGGGCGCGCTGATCATAGGTCGGATCGATGTTTTCAAATACAAACTCACTGATCTTTGGAATGTTGCTGCGATAAGGCAGGACGCGGGCCCCGGCCGGCATGATCTCATCTGTCGAGATATTATCGCCAACCTTCAAAAGGATGGGCATTTCCAGACGATCAGGAAGCACATCCGTAGGCGGCAGGGCATGAATGTTGGGACCTTTCACCAGTTCCACACGAGCTGCCTGCTCTTGCGGGAGAGGCGCGATCAGCATCTGTTTGTTCAAAATACGCTTCTTTGGGATTTTCACCTTCGGGTAAGGAAACCCCAATTCACGCGGGTCGGTGATGACGCCGGTCAAAGCGGAAGCGGCAGCCGTCTCAGGACTGCAGAGGTAAACCTGATCTTCCTTTGACCCTGAACGGCCGGGAAAGTTGCGCGGCACTGTCCGCAGGCTGACCTTGCCAGTGGCAGGCGCCTGACCCATGCCGATACAGCCGTTGCAACCTGCCTGATGCAAACGCGCACCGGCATGGATAAGATGGCCCATTTCACCTTCCGCGATCAGCTCTTCGAGCAGCTGGCGGGAGGTCGGGTTGATATCGAACGAAACATGGTCTGCCACCCGGCGGTCCTTCACAATCTGTGCGACGATCGCAAAGTCACGATACCCGGGATTGGCGGAAGAACCGACATAAGACTGATAAATCGGCATGCCCGCCAGTTCGCGGACCGGGACAACGGCATCCGGGCTGCTGGGTTTGGCGATCAGAGGCTCGAGCGTGGATAGATCGATCTCGTCGTGACGGTCGTACACTGCCTCCGGGTCAGGAATGAGTTCGATCCAATCTTCCCCCCGGTCCTGCTCGCGTAAAAATTCGCGCACCGCCTCGTCTGACGGGAAGACCGTCGAGGTCGCGCCGAGCTCCGTTCCCATATTAGCGATGACATGGCGGTCCATCGCGGTTAATTCTTTTAATCCCGGGCCGTAATATTCGATAATGTATCCAAACCCGCCTCTGACGGTATGGCGGCGAAGCATTTCAAGAATAATATCTTTGGCACTGACCCAGTCGGGAAGCCTGCCGGTCAGTTTGACTCCCCAGATCTTTGGCATGGTGAGGTAAAAAGGATGCCCGGCCATGGACATCGCAACATCCAAACCGCCGGCGCCGATCGCCAGCATCCCCAGTGACCCCGCAGCGGGCGTGTGACTGTCGGAGCCGAGCAGCGTCTTTCCGGGCTTGCCGAAATGCTGCATGTGGACGGGATGGCTGACACCGTTCCCCGGGCGGCTGAACCAGAGGCCGAAACGCTCGCAGGCGCTTTGCAGGAAAAGATGATCGTCCGGATTCTTGAAGTCGGTCTGAATCAGGTTGTGGTCGACGTACTGGACTGAGACTTCCGTCCGCACCCGTTTCAGCCCCATCGCCTCCAATTCGAGCATCACCAGAGTCCCGGTGGCATCCTGGGTCAGCGTCTGATCGATGCGAATCCCAATCATCTCCCCGGGGGTCATGTCGCCCTCGAGCAGATGGCTTTTGATCAACTTTTGAGCAACATTGAGAGCCATAGGTTAGATCAATGCGGTCGTAATCTCGATGTCGAGTCCGTTCCGCAAAAGGTTCGAAACGGGACAGCCCTTGTCGGCCTCGGCGACAAGCTGTTCGAACTTTGCCTGGTCGATGTCGGGCACTTCGCAGCGCACGTGCAGGCGCATCCTGGTGATCTCCGGCGGTCCGCCGCTCTTTACAACGAATGTACAGGTCGCGGTTGTATCTGTCTTCACCGGCGTGAAACCGTTCTTCTTCAGCGTGCTGGCGACCGACATGCTGAAGCAAGCCGCATGAGCCGCCGCAATCAATTCTTCCGGGTTGAATCCCACTTTATCTTCAAAACGGGTTTGATAACTATAAGGCAATTCAAAAAGCGCCCTGCTTTCCGTACTGATCAATCCATTACCGGTTCTTAAGTCGCCGGTCCAGAGTACACCGGCTTTTCGTTCGAATTCTGCCATTTTTACATTCCTTTCATACCCTTGGGTCTTTCATCCACAGACGCCGCGTGTGTCCATGGTCTTGCCTTGCTCAAGTCGTGATCAGCGCCGTCTTCTTCTCGGTGATCGCCTTGATCAGGGCGTCATACGACTTTGCAAAACTCTCCACTCCCTCATCGAGCAAATCCTGTGTCACGTCCTGGAGGTTAATCCCCAGCTCCGGCAGGCTGTCGAGCTGAAGCTGGGCCTCATCCAGGTCTGCTTCGAGGGTCAGCTTGACCACACCATGGTCAATGAATTCTTCCAGCGTTTTGGGCGGGATGGTGTTGACAGTATTTGGGCCGATGAGGTTGTCGACATACATGACATCCCGATAATCCGGATTCTTGGTGCCGGTACTGCCATAAAGGACACGCTGGACGCGCCCACCTTTTTCTGCCAGTCCCTGCCAGCGCTCACCCTGGAAGTATTCCTTGAAGCGCTGATAGACCATCTTGGCGTTCGCGATGCCGATGACGCCCTGGAGAGCTTTCGCCCTGGGCGTCACGAAGGACTCCAGCATCTTGTCCACCTTGCTGTCCAGCCGGCTGACAAAGATGGATGCCACGGAAGCGATCTGGCTAAGGTTGTAGTTTTTGGCGGCGCGATTTTCCATGGCGGTGAGATAGGCTTCCGCAATCTGATCGTACTGTGCCAGAGAGAACATCAGCGTTACGTTGATATTGAGGCCTTCTTCGATCAGCTCCTGGAAGGCCAGGACGCCCTCCTGCGTCGCCGGGGCCTTGATCATCACGTTGGGCCGATCCACGCGGCTGAACAAACGGATGGCCTCATTGACGGTACCCTGCCGGTCGTGCGCGAGATGCGGATTGACTTCCAGACTGAAGTACCCATCATTGCCGCCCGTCTCGTCAAACACGCGCCGAAGTACATCCGCGGCCATGCGGGCATCTGCGATGGTCAATTCCTCATAGATCTCCTCCGCCGACTTGCCCTGCAGGGCCAGTTTCTGGATATCCTGGTCATACTCGCTGGTCTCAGCAATCGCTTTCTCGAAGATCGAGGGGTTGGAGGTCACCCCGCGTAAACCTTTGTTTATGTATGTTTGTAAACCGCCCGAGCTGACGAACGAGCGCTGGGTATAGTCCAGCCAAACGGATTGTCCTGCGTCAGCCAGAGTGCGTAATTTTGTCTGGGGCATAGTTTGTTCCTCCACCGGGTAATTTAGACCAATATGGAATGACCATAGCACATAAAATCTCTGCGGACTATGCATCGGTATATACAGCCCGGATATAGATTTGGATATATCCGGGCCAGGCAGAACCCGCTCCTGCCGGCGAAAGCGAGTTGCCAGGCGGCCTTCCACAAAAGTGCCTGCACTGGGTTTAACTGAGGAAAGAGGCAGGTGTTACGGCGCAACCAGGTAGCGACCGCGCCGGGTGCAGCCCCTCACCCACTCCGTCTGAAACGCAGGTTCCTCGTTAATGTATCCTCATCTATATCCACGGGCTGTGACCTTATCTATGGAATATTCCGGAGCGCAGTGCTACCCTTGAAATGAAAACCGTCAAAAAGATGAAGTAAGAGAGTTGATCATTTGCTATGTCTACGAAACGTATCATCCTGGCTAACAATTCGCGGCTGCTGCGAGAGATGCTTCGGCATGTGCTCGGCAAGGCAGACGGGCTCGAAGTCATGCAGGAAAGCCCGGATCGCGAAGAAATATCCTCGGCGATTGAGAAATTCGATCCGGAATGGGTGATCCTGTCCCTGCCTTTGAACGGTTATGGCCGTGACTGCCTGGACACCTGCCTGGCCCGGTACCCGGCCGTGCGGTTCATTTTGCTGTCACCCGGCAACAATACGGTTAGAATGAGAGGGCAGACGGCCTTTGATGAGGATTTGTCCAATTTGTCGTTACGGGATTTCATCCACGTCCTCGCGAAGGATTTGCAGCACACCTGACGGACAAAGGAGATTGCCGGAACCATCATGAACCTGAAAGAGTTCTATCAAAACCTCGATCATCTCACTGGAAATCGCCTCGGCATTCTGCAGCACGCGATTGGAACTTTCAGCGAAAAACAGGCGGCCCAGGCCTCAGCAAGCCTGGCTTATTACACACTCTTTTCGATCTTTCCTCTCCTGCTTGTTTTTGTCGCCAGCGGCAGCTATTTTCTCGACCGCAGTCAGGTTTTCATTGCCGTCACACAGTTCGTTCAGCAAGCCCTGCCGATATCGACCCAGGTCATCAACGAAAACCTGCGGCAGGTACTGGAGGAGCGCGGGACGGCTGGTATTTTCAGCCTATTGATCCTGCTCTGGTCCGCTTCCGGGATGTTTACCAACCTGGCCTACAACATCAATCTGGCTTGGCCGCACGCCTCCCGCCGCAGTTTCTTACAGAAACGCCTGATCGGTTTGTGGATGATCCTGGGACTGCTTGGTTTGATCGTTTTGTCGCTCGTCCTGAGCTGGATTACAGGCAGGCTTCCGTTTATGGCGATTGCAGACGCCTTCCCCTCCACACTGATCGTGCTGAGGCTCCTCTCGGGGTTCGCTTCCTGGCTGACCATCTTTCTAGTCTTCCTGACGCTTTATCGCTGGATCCCGAGCCTGCGCGTCCCGTGGAGCGCGACCTTCTGGGGAGCCCTGATTGCTTCGCTGGCATGGAAGGCCATCACAGCCGGATTCAACTGGTATCTCGACAGCAGCTTCGGGCAGTATCAATTGATCTACGGATCGCTGGGAGCGATTGTCGCATTTTTATTTTTGATCTACATGATTTCACTGATCACACTATTTGGTGCACATTTAAGCGCAGCTATCGAGGGCTGGGAGAAGGATAAGGTCAAAGCAGCAGCTGCGTAATTACCGGCGAGAAAGGAGTATTACAGATGGATATATTGCATCCAGCTGATTTAAAATCCCTGATTACACAACAGGGGAAATGGGCCGTATCCCTATATATGCCAACCCACCGCATGGGACGCGAGCAGCAGCAGGATCCCATCCGCCTCAAAAACTTACTGGCCGAGGCGGAGACGAAGCTTTTGGCAAACGGGCTCCGCAGGGCGGAGGTCGAGAAATTGATGCGGCCGGCAGAGGAACTCCTATGGAGAGATGATTTCTGGCGCCACCAGGGGGATGGATTGGCAATCTTTCTTTCCAAAGGTTTCTCGGCGATTTATCGTCTCCCGGCTGAATTTGAGGAGCTTCTCATCATCGGAAACAGTTTTCACACCAAACCCTTATTGCCGCTGCTCGGCAGAGCCGGAGAGTTCTATATTCTGGCCCTCAGCTTGAACAATATCCGCCTGTTTCAGGCCACACCCGATACGATGCACGCGGTCGAACTGGACTTCCCGACCAGCATGGATGAGGCCTTGTGGATGGACGAACCGGAACGGTATCTGAATCTACATTCCGGCTCCGTCAGCACGCGGGAAGGTGCCATCTTCCACGGTCATGGCATCGATGAGGATGCGAAGAAGAATATCCTGCGATTCTTCCAGTCTGTAAACGAAGGGTTGAATACCCTGCTCAAAGATAAGACCGTTCCGCTGATTCTGGCAGGAGTGGATTACCTTCTGCCGATTTATCGTGAAGCCAACACGTATCGAAACGTGCTGGCAGACGGCATCGCAGGGAATCCCGACCGGGAGGACTTAAAAGACCTGCATGAACCAGCCTGGAATATTGTCAGGCCAGTTTTCGAAGAAAGCCAGAAGAAGGCGGTCGAGAAATATGAGCAGTTAAGTGGGCAACAAAGCGCCCAGGCAACCAATGACCTCAGCACGGCTGTAAAAGCTGCCCGGTTTGGCCAGGTGGAGACGCTGTTCGTTCCATTGGATGTACAGATCTGGGGAAGATATGATGAGGCCAACAACAGGGTCATCCGCGACGGACAGCCCGGTCCTGGAAACGAGGACCTGCTTGATCTGGCAGCTTCAGAAACGATTCTCAACTCCGGGCAGGTTTTTGCTGTGCCGCGCGAACAAATGCCGGGCGGCGGGGATCTGGCAGCAATCCTGCGCTACGCGGTATAGCCGTACCGAATTGTTGATTTTATAGCTAAGGAAGGAAGAGAATATGAACGAGACAATCAGTAACCTGCAGCACCAGGTGCAGATGGCGCTTTTTGAAGATCAGCACATGCAGGACTACGGAATTGAAGTCCTGGACAGCAACGGCGTCATCACCCTGCGAGGAACCGTACCGGATCGCGAGATCAGAGAACGGGCCGAAACAGTCGTGCGCGAGGTCGATGGCGTGACGAGTGTGATCAATGAACTGGATGTTCTCTAAAACCCACAACGAATGACGAAACAGCAAACACAGAACATCCCCCCTCGCTATGGATTTTGGAGTGGAGCGCTATTTGGGACTGTGACCGGGATGGCCTCCCTGCTTACCTTCCAATACCTGACCGGGATTCTACGCCGACCGCGCCTGCTTTCCAAAGCCATCGTGCTCGGCAAGGAGGAATTCGATCACCCGGAAACTCTGGGAATTTTCATCGCGGCCGAGAGTCTGCGATCCGGTATTCAGGTGCGGCGTCTGACCCATAATCTCAGCAAGAAGGTTTTGCATGCAGGTTATCGCAACTTTTCCGAAAGCTGGGCACGTGACTTTGGTTTCGCTGCCTATGGATTGCTGACGCTAAAGCAATACGATACGGTCAAAGAGACCCTGGAAGCCTTTCTCTGGCATCAAACATCCAACGGCCAGCTGCCGGTCAAGCTGCATTCCATGAGTGTTGCGACCCGATACCTGTACTCCTTTTTCGGGCGCGAGCAACCCACCGAAATCCTGCTGCGGCCCAAATATATCAGCGGACACGGAGCTCCCTCGCTGGACGGCCAGGCGCTGCTGGTCATTGCCGCGCTGACGTACGCGCAGGAAACGGGAGATATCGTCTTCCTGGAAAATCACTGGGCAGAAATGCGGCTGGCCATGAAATGGCTCGGGAGGTACCGCAAAGGGACGGAAGAGGATCCTCTCCTCTACCAGGGTGCATTTGCCGACTGGGCCGATTCCATCGCACGACATGGCCGCGTTCTGTACACCAATGTTGTCTATTGGAAGGCCCTGGCAGAAATGGCGGTCGCGGCCGCACGTCTGGATCTGCAGCAGGAAGCTGTCCGTTATTTCGCGCAGGCGGAGAATGTCCTGCGGGCGATCAACCGGCACTTTTGGCGGCAGGACCTTGGTTACTTTATTACCAGTGAGGAGCTGGCGCAGCTGAGCAGCGATGGGAATTTGCTGGCGATTGCCTGGGGGCTGGCAAAGCCCGAACAGGCGGAATGCATACTGGACGTGATGGAAGAGGCGGGCATGGCCGAACCGGTTCCCACCCGGGTCACGCATCCTTCCTATCCCCGGCATCTCATCGCACTTGAAAATCTTCTCGGCGGGATGGGGAACTATCACACCGATGCCTCCTGGCTTTGGATCGGCGCCTGGCATATTATCGCCCTGACGAAAACCGGCCGCCTGGAGGATGCTCAAAAACTGGTTACGCGTGTTCTGGAGGTCGTGGTGCGAGACCGGCAGGTAAACGAGGTTCATGCACCGAGCGGCAAGCCGCTGTCAAGCCGCTGGTACACACCGGAAGCCCCGCTCACCTGGAATGCGGGTATGATTGTCTATGCCTGTCACATATTCGACAGCAAACAGCAGGAACAGCGCAATATTCTCTCTCTTTTCAGTAAAACCGTGGAGTAAATTTGCATATTGCCTTCTTTACCAATTTTTATCACCCGATCGTGAACGGTGTTGTCCGTTCCGTCGCCTCGTTTCGTGAAGTGCTGATGAAGCAGGGTCACAACGTGTTCGTCTTTGCGCAATCGGACGGGTCATATGAGGATCACGAGCCGTTCATTTTCCGTTATCCCAGCCTGTCTTTGCCGCTCCCCGGAGATATTTCGGCTGCCATCCCCGTTTCTCCTTTTGTGGATCAATTGCTGCCGACGCTCAAGCTCGACGTGATCCATACCCATCACCCGGTCCTTCTGGGCCAGACGGCCGCGCGCAAAGCCGCCGAGCTGGATCTACCGCTCGTTTTTACGTTCCATACCCAGTACTGGGAGTACACCCATTACATTCCTTTTCCTCAGGAGGCAATTCAGGAGTTCCTGAAGAATGCCGTGCATAGGTGGCTGCGGGATTTTATGCAGAAGTGTCAACATATCATTATCCCCTCGGAAAGCATCAGGGAGATCCTGGTTCGCAACTATGGTTTGGAGCAACGCTACACTGTAATCCCGACCGGGACGGATCTCGAGCCATACCGGTGCGCCGATTGGAAGGCTCTGCGCAAGGAAAAAGGCTGGCAGGATGAGACCGTGCTGATCTCGGTAGGACGTCTGGCCCCCGAAAAGAACTGGGACACTTTACTCCAGGCGTTTGCAAAGGTTTGTGCGCAGCGGCCGGGTTTGCGCCTCGTGCTAATTGGCGATGGTCCCGCCAAAGGAACACTCGAAGCGTTGACGGCAGAACTAGGCATCGCTCAACAGGTCACCTTCACCGGTGTTTTACCCTTCGGAGATGTACCCTGTTATCTGAAAGCCGCTGACATGTTTGTGTTTGCCTCCGTCACGGAAACACAGGGACTGGTCACCATCGAGGCGATGGCCGCAGGATTGCCCATCGTCGCAGTGGACGGCAGCGGGACGCGCGACATCGTCGAGCACGGCAAGCAGGGTCTCCTGGTCGAGAATGATGCCGGCGCGCTCGCAAAGGGGATCGAGGAGCTCCTGTCAGACGCGGAGCAACTGAAACACTTCAGTACCGGCGCGCATAAGAAATCCAAAATGTTTGATATCAATCAATTGGGAAAACAGCTCGTCAGTGTATACGAACAAGCCATTGAAGATAAAAAGCAAAATCGCTACGTCACACTGGAAGTAGACGCGTCCGGTACACAGGAAGCCTTCTCCTCCACCCAGGCATAAAGTTTAACCTTCATAAAGTGAAGTCCAAAGT
>Ga0105104_10003950_pt1 | contig 10402 bp, 5 predicted proteins | sample PPLLaktember2015_3_FD_87034 | JGI IMG/M metagenome (GOLD analysis project Ga0105104, IMG submission 87034) | Freshwater sediment microbial communities from Prairie Pothole Lake near Jamestown, North Dakota, USA - PPLs Lake P7 Core (6) Depth... | ecosystem: Environmental > Aquatic > Freshwater >... | reverse complement strand
GCTCCCCAGCATTTACAAAGCCACTCCGTTCCTCCCAGAAACAGTGTACGCTCTTTTCCATTCAAGAGTTAATGTACTATCTGACAGAATCGCAGTATACAAGATATTCTAAGCAATGTCAAGGTCTGGCAATTACCCGAATAGCAAATCGGTTGGAACCGCGAGACATTCACCTCGCCAAGCTGGCAGGTCTTGAAATTTCTCTCACCCGGGCTACAATGAAGTTGAGGAAAAGCGAGGACGCCTGCAAGATTGAGGAAGCCTGGTGCTTGCCTCTCACCTAACTTGCTGGGGCGCTTGCACCTGAACCACCTGGTGCCGCTTTTCCTCTTTTGTATTTCTTTTCCGCTTGCGTTGCCATCCGCTCGCGCCGTCTGGCTTTGCTGTTTCGTTTACGAACTTCTTCTGGGACAATATAGCGTTCAGCAATGATCTGGCGGGCGCGTTCAGGAGTGATGGGGGTGCCATCCACATCCCGCAGTTGGTAGGGGCGATCATCACGCAACACCACCCCAATGCGGTCCAGAAGGTGAGCACTGCAAGTGCAAAGGGCTTGCACATGATGTTTGCCACGATGGACCATCTGGTCATAGTAGATGACCGCGATTTGGGGATCACACTGGCGGGCTGCATTGGCATCCAGATAAGCAAACTTCTTGATCAGCCCTGGTCCCGCTTGGGTGATCTTGAGTCCGGAAGCCTGGCTGGCTGCACTCTGTTTGCTGTTGGGTACCATACCACTCCAGCCGCGCAATTCTCGCAGACCATGGAAGCGCTTAGGATTGCCAATGAAACTGAGATAGACCGCGGCCCCGTCCTGTCCAACGCCGGGGATCGTTTCCAGATTGCGGCTGGGATGGAGCAGGCGATAAAGCGGACGAACGGTCTTGAGGAGCAAACGATGATGCATTTCCTCCACGAAAGCGAAATATTCTTGTTCTCGGATCGCTTCGGCTTGCAGCAGCTCATAGTCCAGATAGGCACAATCTTCGCCATGAATTTCTAGGATTTGCTCAGCCAGTTGGACTAAGTAGCGGATCCACTCTCCAGAATCCTTCGGATCAAGACCGCTGGAGCACCATTTCTGGCGGATCACTTCAGCGCCAGCCTGGCAGACACGCAGCGGGGAATACCAGTACTCGCGAAACCACAGCGCCGCGCGGCAGAACAGATCTGGAAAGACCACTTCTTCCAATCCCGGCCAGGCAAAACGGTCTAGTGCAATAAGGCGGTTCTGGCAGGCGGTGCGCTGTTTCATCAACCGCTCCAACTGCTTGCAGCCTCGTTGGCAAGCCAGCGTTTGCGCATCGGATAGTTCCAAACGATGCAATTTCTCCTCATCCACAAAGGGCAACTTGGCTAAAACGCGCGCATCGATGCGATCACTCTTGGCATGTTTTTTGAAGTATTTGCGTAGGTCCGCCACTTGTTGGCTATTCACCAGATAGATTGTGACCCCATTCCGGATCAGGAAGATTGCCACCGGAAACCAGGCCATCCCGGTGGGTTCCATCACTGCCTGGATCTGTTGATCCGGATTGTTCTCTTGAGCCATTTCCAGCAACCTTCTCAGCGAAGCTGGAGTAGTACCGAAGCGGAACACCGGACTAACAAAGTGACCTGCTTCATCCACGATCACCGCCTTGTGCTCGTCCCTGGCACTCAAATCAATTCCAACTGTGCGCATGCAACTCTCCTTTCAGGAGGACACCCGATGGCTGATTGTTACCCAAGTCCAAAGCTTTTTTCGGAGGCACACTGCTTGCCCCACGCTTGCACGTGATCAGGGGCCTGGACTATCTGCCAGCCCCAACATTCTCAATAGGGTCTGCCTGGGTAGAAGGATGACAATCTAATTTTAGGGGCAGCATCGCTCCCCAGCATTTACAAAGCCACTCCGTTCCTCCCAGAAACAGTGTACGCTCTTTTCCATTCAAGAGTTAATGTACTATCTGACAGAATCGCAGTATACAAGCATTTACATAAGGAAATCCATTTCTTCGGGAAATACAGCCCTTTGTAGGCCATTTGCGTTTTGACGATGGCACCGAAGCCGAAATATGGTCGTTCTCTCCAGGTAGCAGACCCAAGTTGGGAGGTACATAGGTGCGGCAGGTGTCGGCTTCGTTCATGGCTCTTAATGGGTATTACGATTAAAGCACACTCTCAAAACCTCCAATCTGGCAAACTTTACTAAGAATCCCAGTCTTTGTAATTTAGAGCACTTTGGGACGATTGTCTGCCTCCCTCGTTTTGGCATATGCTGTACGCTACCTCATAAGAGACTTCAAAAGCCTTTAGAGCGCCCTATCCGAAGTCGTAGAGAGATAAAGACCCAAGTCAAACTCCTCCAGATCCAACTGGCAAAGACAAAAGATAAGAGCAGGACAGCCGTAAGGATGGCAAGGGAAGCTAGGCGTCCCAAACGGGTATGATAAAAAGCAACAGGAGGACTTGGCAAATTAGGACAGGAAGGTTGATAGGCAAAGAAGAGTCCATGATGAAGTTCATTGTTGAGACAGGTATGAGCTTGCTCCTTATCGTCTCTTTACTTTTGGCTTTTTCTGAAACCGTTTCACCAACGACGGGTCGTTGGCTTTCTTGCTGCTCCGTGGGTCCGTGAGCGGTGGGATGCTCTGCTCGAATCTAAAGAAATTATTCGGGTCGTATTTTGTTTTGATCAGGCGCAGCCAGCTATATGTTTGTACATCCCAATATGCCGAGGCAAAATTCGGGTTGTCACGGACCGGGTAATTTTGATACATGCGTCCGTTGAAATTGCCCTGCATCAGACTCATGAATCCAGCCAGCCACTCCTCCGCCTGCTTGCGTGACGTGGGCGTGCCCGATTCGAAGAAGAACGAATCGACGAAGAAATCCATGTACACGTCGCGGTGAATGAAAGCAGAAGCACTCGCCGGAATGGCATTGATCGTTCCGCCATACGCTTCCATGACCACGATATTGTATTTGTTGGTTGTGGTCTTGAAATACTGTACAACCTTAGCCCAGTCACTTGTGGATACGAGTTTTGCAATGTAACCCGGCTTTTTGACTTCAATCAAGCCGGCATCCGGGGGCGGTGGATAGAGATTATCGTCGAGCAGGTGTTCATTCAGGTAACCATACGTGTTGATCTGGCTGATAAAGAGATTGGCGCCAGTCGTGTTTAGCAGTGGATTTAGCACGGCAAGCCCTTGAGAAACCATACCATCGTACATGCCGAACATCGCCAGTGCCTGTTGTCCATCCTGCATGGTGGCGATCACAGTCTGATATCCAAGTTCTTTCGGCGCACCGGATTTCATATACTTGCTCTGCATGACCGCCAGCGCGGCCGGCGCATCCTCCAGCGACCAGCGGATGCCAAATCCCCAGAAAACATTCTTATTATATAGTTGGAGAACTACTTCGAGGAGAACACCAAAATTATTGCCCGTACCGCCGCGCAATGCCCAGAAAAGGTCGGAATACTCATTCGTTTTGGTGGCGACAACAATACTTCCATCCTGCAACATGACCGTCATCTGCAGGATGTTATCTGAACTCATGCCGAATTCGCGCGAGGTGAATCCATATCCACCACCCATAACGTAACCGGCAACACCTACATCGGGGCATCCACCGGTTACCGTATGGACCTGATTTGCGGTAAGCTCGGCGATGACATCTCCCCAATTTGCGCCCGCGCCAACGTTCATCGTCATCGAAGTTTTATCGACCACTACATGGTTAAGCCTGCTTACATCCAACACCATGCCGTTGTTGACGGAAAAGCCTGCAGTGCTGTGACCTCCGGACCGGCAGGTGACAACCCAGTCCGCTTTTTGATGCGCCCAATCGAGAGCAATGGCAACATCGCTGAAAACCTGGCAGTACAGGAGGATCTTGGGATACTCAGGATACAACGGATTGCCCTGACGGTCCTGATCGTAATCAGGATCGGTGGGCAGTACGACCGTCCCTTGAAAGGTCATTTGGAGTTGTGCAAGTTCTGCGTGCGTTGCTCCCAGTTTCCTGTAAAGTTCGTGTCCTGGTTGGGGCCACGCAGCAATACGCCTTTCCTTTGCACGTTTTTGTTCATTGGCAGTGATAGGCATTTTCTAGACTCCTTATAAAATAAAGCGGTCACTTCTTTTTGCTGATTTTGGATTTGCGGGATGCCCTGGAAACGGTCTTCTTGATGGGCTTGCGGATAACTGCCTTTTTGCCAGAACTGGCTAACGCGGCCTTCCTGACCCGTTTGCCGGTTACTTTTTTCCTGGCCTTTTTCCCCGCCGACGACTTTTTATGGACGGATTTAGCACCTCGCTTTTTGGTTGTCGTGGTCGGGATCCGCGCGATAGCAGGTTGGATTGCAGTCGCATTCCTCGTCACTTTGAGCGATCCTGCTTTTTTCTCCGAAGATAGACAATCGGGTGGGACAATAAACAATGAGGGATCAAATGGCGGTGGGGCGGGGTTGTAATCGAAGTAATCAGTGAGGATCAATTCCACGTTACAGGCCTGCGGCACCTCGGCGAACATAATGGCTTGATTGGTTATGGTGTACCAGATCCAAAAGACGCGCGGCGGCATCGAGTTCAATGTGAAGATCTGGGTTGTCTTATTCGGGCTAAGTTGTGGATTGTTCGTGATCACGCCCTTGCAAACGCCGCCATCTTTTTCTGTCCAGTTCGGGTAGGGGAGTCCAACGGGCACAGTCCCGAGACATTTGTGTGTGCCATTGGGGAATCGGTTGATCAAATAAGATTTTGAACTTGTCAGGATGGCATCTTCAAGCGATTGATCGGGCAGGAAGAAACGCGTCAACTGACGTTGATTAGTCCAGTCGTAGTAGATCTGTGTCGGGTAGGGTTGATTCGGGAAGGGATGCGGTTCAAACGTCGGCGTGGTAAGAGCCGTCATGAATAATTGGTTGGCCCACGTCGGCAGGGAGTTATTGCTTGGTGGGGTCAGCCCTGGAATTAAATCCTGGATTTTATCGAGAATGTTCGCTTGTTTTACAGGCTCTGAAACGAGTGGTTTCCCGCTAACCAAATTGTAGACATCTTCATACGTGCTGATCTTTAGCGGTGCGCTAGATTCCAGATCAAGCCGTGTGCTTCGCGTTTTGCACGCTTGAACAAGATCAGACAGACTGGCGCCTGGGATCGACTCGAAAGTAGGGAAGTGTGCGAACGCAAACCAGCCGATGAACGGAAGGTGGAATTCGTTCGTGGTGTTGATGAGCATCATGCGCCACGGCATCTGATTATCGGTACGAAGCCAGAACCAGTTGGCGGAATCAATGTTGGGGCATGGGGTGGGTGGGATGGGCGCCGTGCCGTTCGTGTTCTTTGTGAGACGGCACCACCAGTTCGTGTTGACATCCAATACTTCGCCGACGCCATTGCAAGTGGCTTTGAAGGTCGCCAGCCAGTTGGGCGGCGGCACGCGTTCGCTGGTGGCGATCGGACCGAAGAAATTCTTCAGCGGACCGCCGTTTTCGGTATCCAAAATGTAATACACATCCTGGATGTATAAAAAATCCGCGTAGCCCTGCTCCAATCCATAGGTTGTGATGCGCATCCCCTGCAATGACCAGTCGTAGGTGATGTCGGCGACCACCAACTGGCTGTTGTTGAAAGGCGTCAGCAGCGCTACGGCATGGAATGCTTGCGGCAGGTTCGGGGGAGTCTTTGAACCGCATGGTGCGATGGTCGGCGGCATGGGAAATGAAGACGTCATATTTAACTCCTTTGACTAAAATAAAATGCGTGGTCGATATAACCTGACCACGCGCATCTTCACTAGAGTTCGTTCAACAGTGCCTTTGCTTCCTTCGCATCGGGCGTATCCAAACCTTCGGTGAACCATCCCAAAATCGGATTCAACAGAGCACGCGCCTCACTCGGTTTGCCTTGTGCCTGGAGCAAACGGGCAAGACTTGTGGATGCGCGCAGTTCCCACCATTTTGCATCTTGCGATTGCGCCCGCCGCATAGCTTCGCGATACTGTTCCTCAACCACATCTGCTGACGTTCCCTGGGCTTTCAGGATGTCTCCCCTGACACGATGCAGTTCGGCTTGATAGAAATTGCCGCCCGCGCGTTCGGCATATCCCAACGCTTCATCAATACTCTGGACGGCTGATGCGTGATGCCCATGTGCGCTCTGCGCCTCTGACAGCAATGCCAGATACCACGTCACGAACGAATCGAGTTTGACCATTTTGGGAACGGGCGTGATGCTTTCGAGAATTTGCATACCCGTTACCTCTTTCTGCTCGACTGCCATTGCCCATGCGCGGAAGATATTGCCCTGCAAGCCAAGCAGGATGAAAGAATATCTCTGCGAAAGCCCCACAAGCTCCTCCGCGCGGCTGAATACTTCGGGAATGTCATGCTTCAACTGTGGGAGATAAGCAAACCCCAATACAAAGCAATGCGGATATGGTTGCTTCTCCGTGATCTTGAGCGCATGTTCATACGTTTTCTGCGCTTTATCGGGATAACCCGATAGAAGCTGTGACATCGCAAGCCATGCACTGGTATACGCCTGGAAGTCACCGCCGAACTGGAAGAACGCCGCGCTGTCGAGCGGGGCGGCGGTATCGTAGCTCTTTTGAGCGTATTCGAACGCACGTGGAATGTTCCCACTGCAAAATGCGACAATCGCCTGACTCTGATATCCCACGGCGAGCAGAGGTTTGTCGTCGAACGTTTCGCCGATCTCAACCAGGCGGTCTGCGATCTGTTGGGCATCTTTATATTCACCGCGCGAGGCAAAGAATGAGAACATGCCATACAGAATGAAGCCAAGTTGCGGGCTTCCCAGCAATTTATCGGAAAGTTCATTCGCCCGCCGGTACGCAGCTTCGACTTCAGGATCTCCGTAGCCGCGCTGGGTGACGAGACTATATGCCAGCATTGCCTGCATCCCAATCTCCTGCTGGTCGCGTTCGGTTGAGTCGGGCAGGCGTTTGAGCAATGCCAGCGCGTTCTTGAGGTGACCCGATGTCTCTGCGTTGGCATAGCTGCCAAGGGCCTGCTCCGCGGCTTTGAACAGATAACCAATGGCTTTGCCAATGATGGCAGGGTCAACTTCTGTTCCTTCGGCTACTTTGTTCCAGTGATAGGCAAGTGTCGGGTAATGATTTGTGAGGTCATCCGCGTGATTTTTCTCGTACCATTCGCCGATGCTTTGATGCAACTGTCTTCTTTGTTCGAACAACATCAGGTTGTAAGCCACCTCCTGCGTGATGATATGTTTGAACATATACGAGAGATTGGGTTCGGGCGAACTGAGCGGAGTCAAGTCCACTTTCGAAAGCGTGCTCAAATCTTCGACCAGACGTGGGATATCCGCACGCACGGGATGAATTTCGCTTAGCGTTCCATAGGCAAAGTTGCGACCGATCACGCTTGCGACCTTAAGCGCCAATTGTTGTGTGGGTGAGAGCAGGTCGATGCGGCTGACGATAACGTCCTCCACTTTATAGGGGAAGCTCATATTGGCGAGGTCGGTGCCTGGTGCAAGCTCGCAGATGCCATCGTGGATGACGATCAAACCCGCGTCGCGCAACGCATAAGCCAGTTCCTCGCTGAAGAATGGATTTCCCTCCGCCTTATCTTTGATCAGCGTCATCACGGGTTCTGGCAGTTCGCGTACCCCCAATCGGTGTTTGACCAGTGCCATTGCGTCGTCTCCAGCCAGAGGTCCAAGCGTGAAGCGTTTTGTCGCGGGCGCCGCGGCAAGTCCCTGAAATTCCTGCGGTGCGCGGTCTCCCATCGGACGTGTGACCAGCACCAGCATAAGCGATTCGCTCAACGCCGCGATGCGTGTTGCCAATGCCCATGAGGATGAGTCCAACCAGTGCGCATCTTCGATCACGAGGACGAGCGGAGTGGATTTCACCTTGTGCGTGACGACCTGCGAGAGGAATTCACGCGTGGTCTCTGCGCGCACTTGACCACCCAGGATGGACGTCGTTTCGTTATCGGGGATATCGAGCGGCACGATGGCGGAGAAGAGCGGCGCAAGTCTTTCAACTTCCTTGCCTGCATCTTTCATCCATGCCAGGACATGTTTGCGGCGCTTGGTTGTATTTTCTGGAACAGAATACAGATCCACTATTTGCATGAAGATGGGTTTCCACGCGTGATAGAGCGTCGCCTGTTCGATGGCATCGCCCGCGCCGACGAAACAGGTTGCGCCTGAATTGCGCGCGCGCTCGGCAAGTTCCTCCACCAAACGGGACTTGCCGATGCCTGCCTCGCCTTCGATAATGATCGTCCCGCCGCGGCGTTCGTTCACCAATTGATCCAGTCGATCCTGCAATGCCTGGCGTTCCTCACTGCGACCGACAATAGCTGTCTGTTTATGGGTTGGTCTAATCGTATGGGTTTGGGTGCTGGACAAAGCAAATATGTTCGTCGGTTCAGATTTGCCCTTGAGTTTTACAGCGCCGAGCGATTTGAGATCGAAGCGATTCTCCACAGACCTGGCAACCCTCTCGCTCAAAATGATTTGCCCTGCCTTTGCTTTTTGCATCAACCGCGCGGCGAGGTTGGTCTCCTCGCCGATCACACTATAGGAGCGGCGAGTCGCGCTTCCATAGGGACCGGCGCGCATCCGTCCGCGGCTGATACCGATCTTGATGTCGGAAATAAACCTAAGGTCAGGCGGAGGGAGGCGCAATTCCTGCGCGGCGGCAACTGCACGCAGGGCATCATCGTCATGTGCGGCGGGCGCGCCGAACGCACCATAAATGTAACTTCCCTTGTCGCCGATAGTCAGCTCAAACAGCGTGCCTTCATATCTCGCAAAAACTTTTTGCGCCCATCGGATATACGCGTCGAGTTTCTCTCCTGCTTTTTTATCGTTGTCGTATTCGATGCCGCTAAAACTGACAAACACAGGCACAGCCGAACGCAGTTCGGCAAGATATTCACCCTGACCACGTTTCATGCGTTCATAGATCGCGGGGATGATCCATGCTCGCAGCTGATCGTCGTCCAGTTCTATGCTTGTGACCGCGCGCTTCGCTTGCGGCAAAAATTTCTCTTTGATTTTTTCAACAACCACAAACCGACCATTTTGATCCTTGCGCCATTCCTTCGCCTTGATGGCTTTTCCTAAAGCCTTTGCGCTTTTCGCATCCAGAACCACTTCACCTTTTTTGGCATGTCCCTCTGCCGAAGCCAGCCGATCCATTGTCTCGCCCGCGATCACGTCCATGTAGCGAATCGTCGGGTCACCGACCATATAACGACGTACGTCTCCCACGGAGACTGCGACCTTTACACTGAGCTTGACTGTTTGATCTGTCGTTACCTTGATATTTGCGAAGTCCGTCATCACATTTTGGATTTCGTACGCGCTGGCGAGCGCCTTCCGCCCATCATCCTTGTCGAACCAACAGGTGATCGCATCGCCGCTGAAGCCGATGATATTCCCCCCGAAGCGTTCTATCGGCACGATCAACGCGTCGTACACGCGATTCAAATGACGTGTGATCTCCTCCGCGCCGCGTTGAGCTCCATACACACTGGTAAGCGCTTCTGTCAACGGTGTACAACCGGACACATCTGCAAAAAGAGCCGCTCCGTTTGTCTTGCCTGTTAATTTCCTCCCCTTTGCCAAAGCCTGACGACGATCATTTGAAATATAACCGCTAAGATTTTCCACTGACCTCTCTCCTCACATTATACGATCACATTACAAATTCCCGGTAAGATTACATCACAATTTCAAACACATTATATTCTCATAAGTTTCATTTGGGTCAAAAAAGCCCCTCTTCGCGCGGGGCTCTTCGACACGCTCAAGGCAATGCTTCAATCTGCTTTCCCCAACAGACCTTTTCCTTCCTTGCATGTGTCTCCTAACGCGGCATACCGTTGGCTATCTACAGGTAGTCGTTACTCATCTCACCAGTGCTCATAACGTACCAGCTCAGTCAGTGGCTTACGGACTTTTGGATCGGGCGAGTCCGCCGGGTAGGATCGATGCGGATCAATCCCTGTTCCAGCGCCCACTGCATCCACATGGAGATGGCGGAGAGTTGCCTGTTGATCGTGCTTGCCTTGCGGCGTTTCGTAACCAAAAGATATTGCTTGTATTCCTTCATATCCAGCGGTGTGATGCTTTCCATACCCTGTCCTTCGCCATTGGACTCCGTGAACCAATCCACAAAATGATGGATGTCTGAGCTGTAGCCCTGGATGGTCAGGCTTGAAAGATCCTGTCCTTCGAGATGTTCGATGAATTTCTTCATGGCATTTTGCATGATCGTATGTTCCTTTCGAATTACCAGAACTCGGGTTTTCCCAGTCCCAGGTCTTCCGCATATTCAAAGAGCGCCGACAATACCCATTCCAGCGCCCGTTCGATCTCCCGATCCTGGTCGACATATCGTT
>Ga0105104_10003949_pt1 | contig 10404 bp, 7 predicted proteins | sample PPLLaktember2015_3_FD_87034 | JGI IMG/M metagenome (GOLD analysis project Ga0105104, IMG submission 87034) | Freshwater sediment microbial communities from Prairie Pothole Lake near Jamestown, North Dakota, USA - PPLs Lake P7 Core (6) Depth... | ecosystem: Environmental > Aquatic > Freshwater >... | reverse complement strand
TTCTGCTAAACAATGTATGATTATAACGAATTCAAACTTAATTTTTGATAACAAAAAAATTATTACTGCAAACAGAACAGTAAAACAGGATTTTTTAATATATCCGAATGCAGATATAAATTTTTTGTATAATGATAAAAAATTAAGTTATAAATTAGAATCTTTTTATTCAAAGATATCGATTTTTAAGAATAAAATTAAAATAAGATATGATTTTAAAAGAATTAAAAGTGATAAAGATGAAAACATCTGGTCGATAAAATTTCATAAGGATTTATTTGATGATACTGATAATATTAATGAAATTTATTTAAGATTATATTTGGAATGCAATACAGCCGGGGTTTATATTGATGAAAATATGATAATGGATTATTTTTATAACGGAGAAGTTTTGGAAATAGGCCTGAAACGATATAAAGAGATGCTAAATAAAAAGAGAGAAATTATTATAAAATTAATTCCTTTATCAAAAGACGATGATATATGTTTTGATGTTAAACCTGATTTTAAAAACGGTATTGCCTGCAACATAAAAAAAGTCGAAATTTTACCGGAGTATAAAGCCGAAATAATTTCTGAATAATGAAAAAATTTAAAGGTTATTTTCCATAAAAAAAATAATAATGAATAAAAATAATTTATTTTTAATCGGTGCAGACATATCCACTCTGGATCAGATAGAAGATTTTGGCGGAAAATTTTATCATAATGGAAAAGAAATTGGATTAATGGAAATATTAAAAGGCCATGGATTCAATTCATTCAGGTTGAAATTATGGAATAATCCCGGACTCCCGTTATCATATCCTGAAGGTTATAATAATAAAAAACATGTTATTAAAATGGCCGAACGCATTAAAAAAATGAATATGAACTTTTTATTGGATTTTCATTACAGCGATTTTTGGGCTGATCCTCAGAAGCAGTATAAACCTGACCGGTGGTTAAATTTAAGATTTGATCAATTGATTGAAAATATATATGAATATACAAAGGATGTAATAATCTCTTTAAAAGAAAAAGATTTACTTCCTGATATGGTTCAGATCGGTAATGAAATTGACAATGGCTTTTTATGGGAAGACGGCAGAATTGACGGTACTGATATACAGTGGCATAGGTTTTGTGATTTATTAAAAAGCGCTATTAAAGCTGTTAAGGATAGTTTAGTAAATGATGATAAAATTAAAATAATAATTCATAAAGCAGACAGTTGTAATAATATAAAGGCAAGAATTTTTTTTGATAATATATTATATCAAAATGTTGATTTTGATATAATCGGATTTTCATTTTATCCGAAATTTCATGGCGGATTCAATGAGCTTCAAAAGAATTTAAATGATATGTCTTTAAGATATAAGAAAGATATTGTTATTGTTGAAACAGCATGGGGGTGGACTATGGAAAATAATAGTATTTATCTTATAAAACCTGATGATCCAAATCCTGATAATTTGCCTTTTTCAGTTGACGGTCAGAAAGAGTTTTTAAAAAGGCTTGTTAAAATAGTCAAGGAAATTCCGGATAACAGGGGTAAAGGTATATTCTACTGGGAACCCGGATTTATACTTGTTGATGGTGTAGGTTGGAAATATGGTGAAGGCAATGAATGGTCCAATATGCTTTTGTTTGATTTTAACGGTAAAGCTCTGGATTCTTTGGATGTATTTTTAGAATTTTAATTTAAAACTTTTTATCCTAAGATTAAATTGTTTAAATACTATATGAACAATCTGGCATAATTAAAAAATTCATCATTTTTTAAACTTATTTTCTATTATAATTTGATAATTTTTCTGGAAATAAATAAAATGTTAAAAAAATAGTTTTTCAATATTTAATCAAAATTATTACTTTTTTATAATTTTTTTATTTAAATTTGTATAAATTCTGTACTTTTTCAAAAATTTTTGAATTGAAAGTATTTTATTAGTATTTTATAATTATTATAAATAATATATTTGTAAAATTTTTCAAAAAGAAAAAAGGAGCATTATGATGAAAAGATTTTTACCACTTTTTTTATCAATTATAGTTTTTATTTCTTTTTCAATTATTTTTAACTGTAATCCTTTTAATGACGGACTGAAAAATAATGGATCATCAGATCTGGATGTATTGGATAATACAGATTTGATCAAGGCAAGCAGTGGAGATAATTGTATTGCTATCTTAAAAAGCTATGGAGTTAGCAAATTAAGACTTAGAAACTGGACAAGAAGCGGCTGGTGTGATACAAGTCACAATCAGGAATTAGCAAACAGATGGGGCGGTTGTTCATTGTTATCAGTTCATTTCAGCGATTCATGGGCAGATCCTGGCAAGCAAACTATACCATCAGGTTGGCCGACAGACTATAATGGTTTAAGGTCAAAAGTAACTTCATATATGCAGTCAACGATTAGCGCAAGTGTAAAACAGATTGGAAATGAAACAAACAATGGTATGTTATGGCCGGTTGGAAAAGCTGATTCAAATCCATCACAATATGCTGGATTAGTTGCTGCCGGTAAGTCTGGCGGCGGTTCTATGGTACAAATATCTAACGGTTATGATTATGGGCTGCATTCATGGAATTTTGGTATTCTAAGCAGCAATGGAGTTAGTGTCAGCAAAGGTATGTCAATTTATGGAACTGGAAATCTTAGTGCATCTAAAACTACTGCCAGCAGAATGGGAGGCGGTTATACCGTTTGTGAAGTTGGTTGTGATCGAAATGACTCTGGTGCAGCTGCTTTAGTCAGCGGAGCTAAAAGTATAGGAACAACATACTACTGGGAACCACAAGCACAGGGTTATCAAGGTTATACATGGGATGCGTGTGATCCAAATACTAAGAAATTTACTGCTGCCATCACATCAGGACAACCTCATGGAGCAGATATATCATGGCTGCTGGAAATGGAAGCAGCTGGTTATACTTGGGTTAAATAATTTACCTGAAAGTTAAGGTAATTCAAAACCGAAAACATAAGCAAAGATGTAAAGGTCAATTAACTGTTTAGTTAATTGACCTTTTTATTATTAAAATTCTGATAAAAAAACTTAATTTAATTAAAAATGTATAATATACAAATGAATAAAATTATAAATAAAATGCTTAAAAAAAATTATATAATATTTATTTTTTTATCAATTTTTTGTTTCTTAATTCATTAATTATTAAATTAATATAATATATATGTATATTCATAAATATTGGTTAACAATTCTTCGTTGTTCTCATAAATTACATACTCCCGTTTTTCAAGTAAATTGCCTAATGAGTCAACTTTATAAGTAATTTTTATCCTGGGTCTGGTATCCCTGCTGTCTAAAATCTGTTCTATCATTATTCCTTTATCATTATAAAGAGTCTTGTGTTTATATTGATGTTTAACTCCGCCTTCATTATCATCTCTTTCCCATTCTATCTCTCTTCCTTCTTTATCATAAGTATTGATTATTTTATAATTTACCTTTGCACCGGGACTTCGATCATATTCTATTCTTGTATCTTTTATCATATTATTATCCATGTCATACTCATTATAAAGCTCAAGCTCTAAATAATCCTGTGAAGTATATGATGTTTTTTTAATTTGATTGCCTCTATTATCATATTTAAAAATCCATGTATAAAATGCAGAAGTACTTTTAATCAGCTGACCTTTTTCATCATATATATTTTTATAAATACATGTTTTAGGGCGGGTGCCTAAAGCTTGAATAAATAATTTGGATTCATAACCCCTGCTGTCATAATAATGAAGTTCTTTTATTTCAAGTTTTTTCATTCCTTTATCTTTATATTTAAAACGGCTTAATACAACACCATATTTATTATATTTTGTTATTTCTCTGAAATTAAATTTTCCGTCAGGTTTATAACGTATTGTATCTTCCTCAATGAGTTCATTTGTTTCTTTGTGATATTTCATTATAACATTAGTAATTAAAGTATCTTTCGAATATTCTAAATTTTCGATAGCATTCCCTTTCTCATCATAAAGCCATGTAGCATTAACAGCTAAATTAACATTATAATTATCTTCCTGGATCTTAATGCCTTTATCATTATATGTATATTTTACATTTTCTATTAATTTATTGTTAGCATCATAGGATTTTAATTCGAGTAATCTGCCGTCTTTATCATAATCATAATATCCGCTTGCTGTTTTTTCACCCTTTATATTAAGATCACATGCGTCTATAATATTGCCGTCTTCATCAAAGTTAATTAATTGTTTTCGATAAAATCTTTTTTGAAGTTTACCGGATTCTTTTACAATTTTATATTCCGCTCTGGTATATTGTTTTACTCTGCCTTTTATATCATAATCCTTCCATGTTACTTTATCTTCAATTTTTGTTTTAAGATATGTATCTTTTTTCAGTAATTGTCTTTTTGTCATCGGGCTTTCATTATAATTGGTACAGTATAAGAAAATAAAAATAAAAAGAATAAAGATAACATAAAATTTTTTCATATAAAAAATACTCCGCAAAATAACAGTTATCAAAATTATTATTTGTGAATAATTTTTTAAATACTTTATACCATGCTTGCTTATAAAATTAAAATAATTAATTTAAAAAAGTACAAAAATTTTACCTTTTTAAAATTTATTTAATTGATTTTTATATACCAATTGAATATTAATGAAAAGGCATTATTAATTCTATTAAATTTTATAATATTATATATGAAAAGTCCTTATCTGGAAAATATAGATATAAAAAAAGATAATTCAATAAATATCTGGATTCCTGCAGTTATATTTACCTTAGCTTTTTTAATCCGCCTTATCATATTAATTAATTTTTCTAAATCTCCATCCTTTAACGTGCCTGTTATTGATGAGGATAATTATAACAATTTAGCCCGCTCACTGGTCAGAGGCGAAAAGATGGACAGATCATTTTTTTGGCAGCCTTTTTTTTATCCTTTATTCCTGAGTATAGTTTATTATTTAACCAATTATTCCATTTTAGCTGCAAAAGTAATACAAATTTTAATCGGTTCTTTTACTTCTTTAATAATTTACTTTTTAACAAAAGAAATATTTGACAGAAAAACAGGTATAATCGCAGGGATTATTGCTTCTCTTTATGCGCCGATAATTTTTTTTGAAACTTTATTATTATCGGAAGGTTTGGCAGCTTTTTTTTCCTCTTTATTACTTTTATTGATATTAAAAATCAGAAAATCAAAAGGATTAATTTTAATCTTTCTGTTTGGAATTTTTTCCGGACTCAGTATAATAACAAGGCCTACATTTCTCCCTTTTATTTTTATTGCAATCAGCTGGATGTTTTTTTCATTTTTTAAAGAGAAAATTCTATTGAAATCTTTTATTAATATCGGCTTGATTTTATTTATCGGACTTTTTATTATTTTGTTCCCTGTGTCATTAAAAAATTTTTTATTGACCAAGAATTTTACCTTTTTACCGCATTCAGGTTCAATAAATTTTTTTATCGGCAATAATCCGTATGCAGATAAAACAATACAGATAAGGCCGGGTTCGGATTGGGATAATTTAGTATTTATGGCTAAAAATAACTGCTCTTCCAATTTACAGGAAGAACAGCGTTACTATTCAAAACTTTTTGTTGATTATATTTTAAGTGATCCTGTTGATTTTATAAAAGGAATTTTCAATAAAACCCTTCAGTTTTTATCATCAAGAGAAATCCCGAGAACAACTGATGTTTATATATACAGAAAGTATTCAGCTGTTTTTTCTATGCTTGTCTGGAAGATCGGCAAATTCGGCTTTCCTTTCGGACTTCTTTTACCGCTTGTCCTTATAGGACTGATTTATAATTATAAAAAAATTCCTGAGTACTTTTACTTTCTATTGATCACATATTCGCTTTCAATCATCTTAGTTTTTGTTTCTTCAAGACAGCGGCAGCCGGTAATCCCGGCTCTCATTGTCATCGCATCTGCCGGGATAGGATCTTTCGGCAAAAATATAAAAAATGAGATACAAAATAAAAAATGGTTAAAATTATCTGTTATGGTTTTATTAATAATATTTCTGTTTGCAGTTATTACACTCCCCGGACCTTTTGCTTCGGAAAAATATAATTATGAATCCGAAATGTTAACATTCGCTGCAACATCCTCCCTGGGAAAAGGCAATGTAAATCAGTCAATGGATTATTTAAATGAAGCTTTAAAAATAAATCCTGAAAATAAAAAAGCATACCGCGTTTTAGGAATAATCTATCATATACAGGATAATTTTAAAGAAGCGGAAAAGTACTATAAAAAAGCAATTTTATTGGATCCGAATTATGCCGAGGCATATTATGATTACGGGAATTTATACATCCAGCAGAAGAATTATGATGAAGCATTGATAAAATACAGGGAAACCGTTAAATTATCACCTGCTTTTTTTGAGGCTTATATTAATATCGGCAGTATATATTTTTTAAAACAGGATTATAAAGAAGCATTAATTCATTTTGAAAGAGCATTGGAAATTAAACCTACCAATGAACTTGCGCACAAAAAAATCGGAGACACATTTCTCGAAACCGGCAATTTTGAAAAAGCAATTTTTCATTTTAATGAAGCATTTGCCATAAATCCCCTGGCGGAAACAGCATATATACTTGCAAATTTATATATGCAAGATAATCCGGCAACTTATAATATTAATAAAAGCGATAAATGGGCAGGTATTTCATGCAGATTAAGCAACAATAACAATGCGGAATATTTGTTTATGCTCTCAATAATTAATTTAAAAATGAAACAAACTGATTCGGCAATTCAAAATGCAAATAAAGCATTGGTTTTAGCTGATTCACAGGGCGATAAAGAATTGGCAATTGAAATAAAAGCATTTATAAAAGAAAATAGTGAAAAATAATTTGATATTTTGTGAACAGAAAAAAAGGAGCATTATTTCATTTTCTTGACAATTTTTTAATATTAATTATAAATTGTGGTAATGATTGGATTTCAATTAATTTTTAATTAAAGGCAGTTTAAATTATGAAAATAATAGTCGGACTCTCTAATGCAGCAGCCCCGGAAGAAATAAAAGCTTATATTAAGTCCGGAGCGGATGAATTCTTTGTGGGATTTATTCCATTTGAATGGCAGACTCAGTACGGCCTGGAGATCTGCAACCGCCGTTCATCTCCCAATGAAAACTATTTTTCAATAGAAGATCTTGCCAATGTTGTTGATATTGTCCACAGGAACGGCAAAAAGATTCTTTTATGCCTTAATGAACATGAGTATACTTTTAAACAAATTAATCTTTTTATGAAAATTTTAAAAAATATTGATTTCATCCCCTTTGATGCATTTATCGTGAGCAATCTTGCGCTTATGCTGCAATTGAGAAAGAACGGAAATGATAAAACACTTAATTTAAGCATCGGAGCAGGTTGCAATAATATATCTTCCATTTTGTTTTACAAGGAAAATATTTCCAACATCGGAAGAGTAATTTTACCGAGATGGCTGACCATTCAGGAAATTGAAGATATCGCTAAAGAATGCAATGAACATGAAATAAAATTAGAGGCTTTCGGTGCGGCCGGGCCATGCATATTTAATGATGAATATTGTTTTACCTGGCATTCTGCCGGAACAGGACCGTTTTGCGCTTCCAAGGTTTTTAAGCATAAAAATGTATCTCCGATTTTAACCGGAAATAACTGGAAATCAGAAATAAAGAAAAACATCCTTGGCGATTATTTACAAAAGAAGCAAAAGCTTAACAATATACTTGTTCAGGATCAGCAGAAAAGACTGAAAAAGTCCGAAGAAGAAATAGAAAAATATAAAACCAAAAATGATGTATTGATCAAGGATTTCTGGTTAAAGAAAAATCTTATAAGATGCGGATTATGCGCTTTTCAGAAATTTAAGGAATGCGGAATAGAAGCAATTAAAATACCTTTCAGAGGGACCAATATAGCCCTTGAAGATAAACTTGAAACAATTAAATTAGCCAAAAATATAATTGATAAAAATAATGCAACTCCGGAATATTGTCAGAGCCAGTTAGGTTCTCCGCTTTTCTGTTCCGGAGATCATTGCTATTATAATTATCCTTTGGGAAATGAATTGTAATTTTGAATTTTATAAATTATTCTTTGTGTCCGTAAAATATAATTTTGCTGTTTTGATGTTGTTAGCGGAGCTGATGTTGTTTTTTTGCGCAGTATCCTTCGCTTGCGTTTCCTGCGATTAGAGTGAGAATTTAATTACGTATATAAAGAAAGTATAAATGGAGAATAAAATGGAATTATGTGTTTTTTTGACCGATATTGAACAGCTTGCAAACTTAAATGAAACAATGGAAATAATAGAGCCTCCCAAAGAAAAGGACAATATATCTGTCTCTATGAATAAAAATAATTCTATTAATCAGGAATCATTATGGATACTGCAAAAATATTATATTCATAATTATAATGAGGAATATTTTTCACAAATTCAGAGGATATATTTCGGCAATGAAACATGCGAATGGCTGATACCTAAAATCGAAGATGTGCAAAAAGCTTTAAAAATCTGTCAAAAAGAAGATTATCAATTTACTTTTGTTACGCCGATTGTTTCACAGAAGAGTCTGAAAAAACTTATACCTGTTTTAGAATTTTTAAATAAGCAGGAAAACATCGAAGTCGTTCTTAATGATTTCGGGATTCTCAATTTAATCGCAACTCAGTTTAAAAATTTAATTCCTGTTATTGGAAGATTATTGGTTAAAATGAAAAGGGATCCGAGATTTTCATTGAATAAATTTTCAGCATTAGTTTCTCAAAATTTAAATATAAACAATATAATTGAAAATCAAACTTCGGCCCTTCAGGTCAGCAGTCTGGATAACCCTGTTTATCAGGAGTTTCTAAAAGAAAAAGGTGTAACCCGTATAGGCGTTGACACTGTTCCGCAAGGAATAAATTTAAAGGAAATATATCGAAATACAAAATTAAATTTGAAATTCCCCATAGATATTTATTGGCCATGGACATATATTACAAGTTCCCGCAGTTGTTTTATACGGGATACTGCTGCTCATAAGAGATATCATATGCTTACGGATGAGCCATGTCCTTTATCATGTAAAATGTTTGAATGTATTTTAGAATCAGATAAAGATATGCTGGATACCATTATAAGGGGAAATACTGTATGGATGAATTCAACAAATTCATATGAATATTATTTTAAACAAAATTTTGAAAGACTTATTTATCAGCCTTATATTCCTATTTAAAACATAGGTGTAACAATATTATCTGAAATATGAAATTTTCTAACGATGAGCCCATTTAACCGACTCTTTATCTGTCTCGGCTGCAATGCTGGATTTTAACTCTCTTATTGCTTTTTGATTATTTAATTTAATATAAGAAGTTCCGTAATTTTTCCCGGGATCACCAATATAAATAGTGTACTCTGTATTATTTGATATTTTAATTATCAATTTCTTTACACTTTCTTCAGCGAATCCATATTTTTTAATTGTTTCATTATCTTCTCCGCTATCTTGTATTATACCTTGATTTAATTTTTCTAATGTTTCTAAATACAAATTTACTTTTTCTAAATCTGCCGGTGCTAATATATTTTTTTCATCAACAAACCATGTTTCATTTTCTTTTTTTATTACAAATGAATTTTTCTGATCACTGATTTTTAACGAAATAACAGCATCTTTATTATATCCTATTAATAATTTTTTTCCAATAGCTCTTGACTTTACGCTTTCAAATGAAAACATATTAAAATATATAAATAAAATAATTTGTAGAAATAATAAAGTACTTAAAATCATAATAATATATTTTCTGTCTTTTAATGTTGATAAAACTTTTTTCATGGCTTGATTTCCTTTTCTTTTTGAATCGGCGTTTCATTTGTTTCATAATATTTTATCTTAAGTTTTGAATTTTTTATTTTTCTAAAAATAAATAATATTATTGCTAAAACAATTAATAAAAAAGGCATAATGTATGTGGAAAAAGAGATAATAAAAGATTTATATCTTTCAAATTTGTCTATAGTTTCTTCAGACAATGGCATTTTATCAAGAGGTCTTAAAAATCTGCCTTTATTTCTTATTGCAATCATATCCTTATTCTTTGAAAGCCAGTCAATTGAATTTAATAATAAAACTAAACTAAGCTTTTCTTTATCTAAATATTTATCTTCAAAAAGTACATCATTCCCGATTAAAATTATTTTGGTTTTTCCGGAATTAGTTTTTTCACCTATAAATTGTTCAAGCCCGTTTTCATTTTCGGGTATTTGCTTATCTTTGAAGAAACTGTTCAATTTTCCGTCAAATGAAACAGCTAAATCATATGATTCTTCATCCTCTTGAATTTGATAGTTAAAAAAAGTAATTTTAAATTCATAAATATCGAGAT
>Ga0105104_10003948_pt1 | contig 10405 bp, 11 predicted proteins | sample PPLLaktember2015_3_FD_87034 | JGI IMG/M metagenome (GOLD analysis project Ga0105104, IMG submission 87034) | Freshwater sediment microbial communities from Prairie Pothole Lake near Jamestown, North Dakota, USA - PPLs Lake P7 Core (6) Depth... | ecosystem: Environmental > Aquatic > Freshwater >... | reverse complement strand
GGCGACCGGCAGCGCCGGGGCGGGCGGAGTCACGGAGATTTTGCAGAGAGACCGAACCGGGATTGGGCTCAAAGCGGCAGATTTACTCTGTGTCTCTGGGACTCCGTGGTAAAAATTCCGCCATAAACGGGAGAGCCGCAGATTTGGGAGACCCTATGGCTGAAATTTTGGAAACCACCTGGCACAACTTTCCGGCTATCGCACTGGAAAGTGAACTGATGCTCGCCGTCATCGTCCCGGACCTGGGCGCGAAAATCGTTTCCCTGTTCGACAAGACTCACCAGCGCGAATGGTTGGTTCCGCCCATGCGCCCGCTCAAACAAAGCGCTTACGGCGCGGATTTCGTCAGCCAGGATATGAGCGGCTGGGATGAGATGCTGCCGACGATCGTTGCCTGTGATTGGCAGGGTATTCACCTGCCCGACCATGGCGAAGTCTGGAGTATCCCCTGGCAGTTGGAGAGTACCGATGACGCTGTGATTTTGTCTGTGGCAGGTGTAGCCCTATCCTACCGTTTTACCCGCTCTGCCGCGCTGATTACCCCGAACTGCCTGGAATTACGCTACAGCCTGGCCAATACCGGTAAAACGGCCTTCCCTTATCTGTGGGCGGCGCACCCGCAATTTGCAGCTGATTCACATACCCGCATCCTCCTGCCGCCCGAAGTAACGCGAGTGGTCAACGTCATCGAAGGTGACCCGCTCTGGGGCAAAGCCGGGGAGTTATGTGACTGGCCGGAAGCGGCTTCACCACAAGGGCGGACCTGGCAGCTCGACCGTGTCCGCCAGGCGGAAAGCCGTTCCTGCCGCAAGTTTTACGTTCCGCCTGAACAAACTGTCGCTTCGGCTGCGCTGGTGGATGAAAACCTTGGCTGCCAGCTTCGCCTGGATTGGCCGGCTGCCAGCGTGCCTTATCTCGGTCTATGGGTGGATGAAGGCATGTATAACGCTGCTCCTGTCGCGGCGCTTGAGCCATCCAATGGTTATTATGACAGCCTGGAGAGGTCGGTTAAGAATAAAAAAGCGCCTGTGTTGGATTCGGAGCAGGAGGCCACCTGGATGCTTCGAATCAGCATGGGAAGATGAGTGGCGCAACGCCATAACTCTGGTGCAGAAGCGGAATACCATATTGGACGGCGATGAAAAGCGCAATCGCACCTCCAAAGAAATACCAGAGTGATTCAATAATGATAGATGTTCGATTCATTTTGTGACCTTCCTGTGTCAATCTTCAGGCGGCTGCCAATGCCGCCCAACGGCCCGCGATATCATCCCGGCGCTGTTTGCCTGTCCCGCCTGCCCCGCATTCTCTTTGCGGGGCCTGCCCCGCTTGTCCCGCGCTTGTTGCGGGGCGCTCTTTGCGGGGTCCGCGTGCACGCTGTGTTGGGCAGCTCACTTTCTAAGTTCTGCCGAAATTTTTTTCAGCTCTATCTTTGATACCTAACATACACTTACTCATCATAACGATGTCTCCAAAGTCATAGAAGATGTAATAAATTATCCAAGGAAACCTAAAATCATATTTTGTTCTTAATCTCGTTATTAACCGAGTTTTACCAGCCTCGTTTTGATGTAGATACCAACCCCATGTTCCATTTCCTTTCTTATCCCACCATAAAATATACTCAGGCTCTTTGAAATCTTTTACCCACATGCCATTTTTCTGGTCAGGAGTGAACGGAACAAAGTAATCAATTTCAATTTTTTGATATTCAGGGAGAATTTCTCTTGAACTCGGTACATTGGCGTTGTCCAACAAATCAATACTATACCAACCTGCTCTAGCTGAGCCAATTTGAATTATCCATTTCCACACTTCGGCAGGTGGGGCTTTGATAGTTACGGCTCTTGTTGCAACGAAATGAGGCTTTTTTACGGTGTCGTCGCCAATTAGAGACTGGCCAATCTCATCTTTGGTTGCTCCCCAAGTTAATTGCCAGGGTCTAATCACGAGGAAATATAAAAGAACTACTAAACCAGCAAAAAGTAGAAAGAGAATGAATGTATTCACCTTGTCGCTCCTCTTGTGAATATTATTCGATTGTTCAACCACCTCGCAAGGATGCAACTGTCCAATGCCATACAAATACACCTAATAGGAGAACCACATTAATTATCAACGGCACTATGGCATACAGACCAATGTAAAGTAAGAAAAGTAACGCAGATGAAACAGAACCAACAATAATAAGGAAAGTCCACCAGTTAGATGGAATTAGCCATTGTAAAAGTGCCGCCACTGAAGCCAAGAAACATAAACCAGCGATTATAGAAAGAACTTGTGTAATCACTTTAGTGGCTGAACCAAAAAGATTGATTGTAGGCTGGCTGTCTTTTGCAAATGGCCAATAGAATAAAGCTTTTCCTGCTTCCCCAGGGGCAATTGCGGTCAGCGCAAAGTGCGCTCCCAAAACCAAGAATACAACAACAACCCAAAGCATTTGTGCCTCCTTACGGTGAATTCTGATCAGGCTATTTGACAGTTTCTACATCGAACTGCCCAACGGTTTGTGTTACTGGCAGGTGGGCGGGCGTGGAATCTGCTTGGGAGCAGTATAAACTCGAAGCCAGAAAACTGCTTGCCTGCCCCTGTCCCGTCCCTGGATCGGGACGGGACAGGGGCAGGCACAGGTGAAAATGCCGCAGAATCCCACCTGTCCAGTGCACCCAAGATGATAGCGGGCCATCATTTTATACGGGAGAACGGAGACATCCGTTCTGAGAACGCTGTTTTAGCGCCCGATACGAACGAGATACGATAACTTCTCTACGGAAGGTCATTGTTCAAGCGCCGCTTCACGGAATACAGGATTGGCGTAAAATACTTGGGCCAAAATTGATTCGCGTGTGGATTCGCCGATTCGAAATCCACATGAATCTGGGTGAGCACCTGCTTCCGCGCCCAGCCAATGGCTTGATCCAACAATGCTTTCCCTACGCCCTGCCCCCGATACTCCTTCTTGACGTAGGCCCCCAACGGGTCGATACGGGCTGTCGTCCGATCGCTCAAGGTAATCACATCCTCCGCATGATTATTCCGAATATTCAGAAATCCAATAACTGCCTCATGCATGAGCGCCAAGAACACCACCCCGTCTTGGGCGGCCACCAGCTCCACTAGTTCCGCTTTGCCGTCACTGGACCGTTTTAAAAACAGCGGGGCTTCCGCATAATACGTATCGGATTCCTGGACCAGCGCCCATAACGGCTCCACATCCGGGAGGCGGGCCTGTCTAATTCTAAAACCGTTGAGGGGCATTTCTATTGAATTACTGTTCACGCCGCGATAGGCATCCACGACATACAGCCCAAACCCCAATTCAAATAAACACGCTTCCAACTGTTGATCGTGAGCAAAAAAGGTAAAGAAATGGTTGAGACACCCTTGGGCGACTAAGCGCTGCGAAACGTAGGTATACATCAGACGGTAAATCGTGAGTTTATAGGCCTCCTCTGCAGCATGCGCCAGGATTGGGAAAATGGCAGTCGGTTCCGCATGGAAGTCAAACAGATCATAGGTTAGAAAGCCGACTGCGTTTCCGTGCAGTAGCACCACGATGCTGCTTTTTCCTGCGATGTGCTGCTCGATAAAAGACGAAAATAGGGCCGCGTTGTCCAGCCACGTGAGAGATAGAAAGCCACAGGTTTCTACCATTCGGGCGTATTGCCGATTCCAAAGGGTCTTGATCTCCGGAATATGGCCCTTTTGAAGCGGCACGATCTGTAGCAGATTACTGTCATTGAATTTTTCTAATTTGAGCATGCTCTACTTCCCTAATGCAGCGCGGAATAAAAATGAAATACACGTCTGAGAACGCTGTGTTAGCTTGCCTTTCTGAACGAAAGACTCGCCGCCTATTAAAAGACCACACCGCTAACCTTTACTAAATTTTACACTCCACTTCATCTGCCAGACAATTTCAAAGACGTTTCTGGATGGCTGGATTTGTGGAGTTTCAAAAATCAGGGCCAACCACATCGCAGATCGAGCAGCCTACGAAATCGAGCGATATTTTGTTGCCGCTATGCGCCAGGCCCCAAAAGCGAGCACTAAGCTGGTAGTAAATGCCAGTAATATGCCAATCCAACTGAACTGACTAAGCAACCAGGTAATCCCCGCTGAAAGAGCTAGACAAAGCATACCGCCTAATATAGCCAGCCAACTAATTCCAGGAACATTCCCGTTAAGGAGCACTCCAGTATTGGACTGACGTAAGACATCATAAGCAGAGATCAGACTTAATATCAGGCAAACAGGCGGGATAAGCAAGAGCATCGATAGACGAGAAGCGCCGAATCCCCCACTTCCGAAGATAATCGCTAGCCATCCGATTGCCACTGTCAAACCCCAAGGAATAGCAAGTTCCACCAAGAGAAGGCTCTCCGCATGAAAGGGCAATGAACGCAACATCCACCAATTTGTGAGATCAGCGCGCAAGCGGGATGTCGTACGCTGGCCAACAGCGATTAACCAATAAAAGAGTATCAGGATGCGCAAATTGAAATCCGGAGCCAGAAAAAAACCTAAACTTATTCCCAGAAGAATGAGCCAGTTCCATATTTGACCCAATCCGGTCTCGTACCTGGATTGCAGGATGTCTTTCCATAGGACCACCCACAGGCCGGGGCGCGCTGGCAAACGGGTAGGATCGCGGCCGATACCCAGGCGGTTGCGCTGTTTTATCTCGCGCACCAGATCAACCATGCCATAGCGCTGCGCGGTTTGAAGCTTTTCTCTTTGGGTGCTCTCCTGAGCGGCGCGACTCAAATTGAGGTTCTTGCTGACAATCGCCAAGGCCCCCAGACCGACTACGGCCATCCAAAGTGCGACGAGCATCCCGTTTGTCCAGGGGTGAATGGAAAATGCCGCCTCGAGAGGATAATTCAGGGCCCAAAAGACTGCCTGCCAGACAGGCGTAAACAGTTCGACCAATTCTGGAACCTTTATGCTCCATATCAGGCCGCCCACAGCCAGTAGAATCCCAATTAGGACCAGACGGGGTAACCAGCGTCGCTCGTGATTTCCCTGTAAACGCAGCGCACCCAGCGCCCATAATAAGGCAAGCAACCCCAAATGGAGAGGGAAAAATAGGCTCAATGCCCGAAGCCCTGATGCAGCATATAAAAAGATATCGCCGAATACGACTTTTTCCCCTAGACGGGAATCGATTATTGCAAAGCCAAAGGTCACACCAAGCGCCCAAAACGGCAATGCCTTACCGAGCCAGTCGCCCACAAACCAGCTCAAAGCCACAATATTCCGTTTGACCGGTGTTTGGCAGATCAAATATGCATCCTCTTCCGAGAAGATGAATGGGCTTCGGCGCGAGACCTGCCAAAGCTGAAAGATGAACCAGATAACAAATATGAGCAGACTTATTTGAGTGGCAATCTGATTGACAGAACCAGTGCCGAGCGCGGTGAGCACAGTCGCCGTGCCGTCCGCTGCCAATGACAGTATTGCAAATGCCCAAATGCCCATGAAGATGGATGCGTAGATCAGGTAAATACGATGCCTTAGCGAGTGATCGTGGGGATCATAACCAATCAACGTCAGCCAGAAAGAAAATCTCTGCGCGATCTGACGCGAGCGCACCATCCAGACAGGTTTCATATCTCTTCGATGTAGCCGTTTTGGATTTTCAATGTGCGGTCGGCAAGCTCTCTGGCTATATTAGGATCATGGCTGGAAAGCAGAATGCTCGCTCCGCTTTGACGTAGTTCCTTCAAACGCTTGACCAGGAAATTGACGCTTTCTATGTCCAGGGCGGAAGTGGGTTCATCCAAGAGCAATACTTTGAAGGGTCGAATGAGCGCTATCAGCAGGCCCAATTTGAGACGCATTCCACGTGAATAGTGATGTGGATAGAGATTGCGTGCATCCCATAGACCAAATATACGTAATAGGGTCTCTGCTCTATGCTTGAAATCAGCGCCGACTTGGTGAGCCTGGCTAATGAAATAGAGATGTTCCCAGGCGGTCAGCTCCGTATAGAAACGCGGCACGTCAGGCACAAAGGCAAGTTGTCGTTTCGCCTCTCTCTCATCTTCATACAGGTCATGACCATCAATCGTTATAGCGCCGGTAGTAGGTCGCAGTAACCCGCTTAGACACAGCAGCAAAGTGGTCTTTCCTGCCCCATTCGGCCCGAATAGAACTGCAATCTCACTGGAATGCAAAGTTATGTTGGTAGGCATAAGGGCTTGGAACTTGCCATAAGAGCGACTTAGTTCTCTAGCTTGCAGAGGATCCGCCATAGTTTCGATGCCCTACGTAACGATTGTGCTAGGTGAGTCAGGGGTACGCTGGAAATCTTGATCCTGACGATGTATCCCGCGACTACAGTAGAAATGATTATACCCACTTTGAGATGGATTACTAATAGATGAGCGTGACGCAACCGAGAATCAGCGTCTCTTACATTGGATTAAGCGAGAATTGGCGAGCTAACAACAGTCTCGTTTGACGACCTCAAGATAATAGCTTATAGCTGGCATTTGCCATACCTATTGGTTTCACGATATTTCACTCATACTATACAAGTTTCCCTCACCAAAAACAATTGCCATTTGTCATTCATTGTTTCCGTAACATACACGGTTGGTGAATTTCAGTTTCGGATTTTTTCCTCCTTGAGATCAGCCAAAAAGTGGATATAATAAGTCCAGTTATTATGGCATTAATAGGTATCTACCGCTAATATCCTGTAAGGGAGAGACCAACGGCGGGCATGAAAGCCACACTTTTCGGAAAGTTCAATATCGAGCTGGAAGGCTTAAAGATTGCAGGTATGCAAGAGTGAGCAATCTGCAGGCAATTCCAGAATATATTTGCGTCAGAGGGTATGGCGGCTTCCATCAGCCATGCAGGTGAAAGGAGAGATATGGCAAAAACTCCATCAGATATTTCAGATGAAATCACCAGTGATGTTAATATAGTTTCCTTTGTCGTCCGGGTCTGGAGAGAAGATCTATCCAGTGAAGAAGACAAGGAAATCTGGCGTGGACATATCACACCGATTCCGGATGGCACCCGGCATTACTTCACCAGTTTTGATGACATCCCGGAATTTATGCTTGATTACTTGAAGTCCATCAAGTGATGTGGATTTTGGTTGCAACGTCCCGAAGGTTTTTTGCCTGATCCCTTGGAAGATTCCCGGGGAAACCTTCGGGACGTTTTTATATCAAAAGGAGATTTTCTCGTGCCAATAACTCCCCCCATATCTTATCCAGGTGTGTATATTCAAGAACTTCCTAGTGGAGTTCGTACCATCACCGGTGTTCCCACTTCGATTACAGCTTTCCTGGGTCGTGCTCCCCGCGGCCCCGTCAATGAGCCTGTAACGATTACCAATTATGGTGACTATGAGCGCATCTTTGGCGGTTTAAACCTCAACAGTACGATGAGTTATGCCGTCCGAGACTTCTTTCTCAATGGGGGCGGGCAGGCGATTATCGTACGATTGTTTAAGATAGATGGTGATGCTGAAGCTCGCGCGTACGCAATGGTTGGTGATGGAGACGCTGCCTTGCGAATTCTGGCGGCAAGTCCCGGCACCTGGGCCAACGGTTTGCAGATCAAGGTAACGGTTATTGGGAATGATGGAATGGGTGAGCAAGTGCTGAAACGCTATGGAAGGAATGCCGGCGAATTATTCAGTCTTTCCATCCACGACGGAAATCCTAATGAAAAACCTGCAATAGAGACCATTTCCAATGTGACCCTCGTAGAGGGACCGCGCCGGCTGGACCGGGTGCTTGAACAAGAATCCGGCTTGATCCACGTAGGCACCTTGGGCACAGTGGTACCTGCGGACAACGCTGTGCTCGAGCTTGATGGCGGTATGGATAGTGAGGAATTGGATGTTGCCACTTATCTGGGTTCCGAGGCTGAAAAAACGGGGCTCTACGCTCTGGAAAAGGCTGATTTGTTTAACTTGCTGTGCATTCCACCGGATAAACGGGATGGGAATGTTGATGCAGAGATCTACGCCGAAGTGCTTGCATACTGTTCTAAACGCCGTGCCATGTTGATCGTCGATCCTCCTATAGAATGGGCTGCACAGCCAGAAACAGCCGCTGCCCAGGCAATGCAAGGCATCGGTTCATTAAAAATTTCCGGGGAAATGGCCCGCAATGCCATATTATATTTTCCCCGGGTCCTGCAGGCAGATCCCCTGCGCGAGAACCAGCCAGATGTCTTTCCTGCCTGCGGGATCGTTGCCGGAATCATGGCGCGCACCGATGCCACGCGCGGCGTATGGAAGGCGCCGGCCGGTCTCGATGCGACCCTGAACGGCATTCTCGGCCTGCAGGCGGTCCTGACCGACGCCGAGAATGGGCAGCTAAACCCCTTGGCGATTAACTGCCTGCGCGTATTTCCAACCATCGGCTCTGTTTTATGGGGAGCGCGCACCATGCGCGGCGCCGACCAGCTCGCAGATGATTACAAATATGTCCCGGTGCGCCGCCTGGCCCTTTATATTGAAGAGACCCTGTACCGCAGCACCCAGTGGGCGGTCTTTGAACCCAACGATGAGCCGCTCTGGTCCCAACTGCGCCTGAATATCGGCACTTTTATGCATGACCTGTTCCGGCAAGGCGCCTTCCAGGGACAAAAGCCCAGCGATGCCTATTTTGTCCAGTGTGACAGCACCACCACAACGCAAAGCGATATCAATAAGGGATTTGTGAATATCATTGTGGGGTTTGCCCCGTTGAAACCGGCCGAATTTGTGGTCATTTATCTGCAACAAATGGCCGGCAACCTGGCTGCTTAGCAGTCGCCGGCGTCAGTAAAGTTGGCGGGCTGACGCGTACGACCGAGGTCGTTTCGCACCGGGAAGGCGGCGACCCCAGCAGTTCCCACAGCTCGCCCGGCCAGACCAAATATGGAGCCATCACCCTGGAACGCGGCGTTACCCATGACCTGGAGTTCGAGACCTGGGCCAATAAAGTGTGGGCCTTTGCCAATGGCTCGGGTGAAGGACAGGGTTCCCTCAAAGATTTCCGCAAGGATATCGTCATCGAGCTTTACAACGAGGCCGGGCAAAAGGTGCTCGCTTACAATGTGTACCGCTGCTGGGTCTCTGAATATACAGCCATCATTCACCCTGACCGGGGAAGGTGTGGGATCTCTCGTACCGGAGGTACACGTATGACAACCTTTTTTGGAAAATATCGTGGCAGAGTCATTAATAATATCGATCCCCTGATGCTGGGCCGCTTGATTGTCCTGGTGCCGGCTGTTTCCGAATTTCCGTTAAGTTGGGCGATGCCCTGCGTGCCCTATGCAGGCAGAAATGTCGGCTTCTTCGCGCTGCCGCCCATCGCAGCCAATGTCTGGGTAGAGTTCGAAGAGGGAGATCCCAACTACCCGATCTGGACCGGCTGTTTTTGGGGCGATGGCGAGGTACCGGCCAAACCGGCCGTACCTACCACCAAAGTGATCAAGACCGATACCGTTACCCTGGAAATCAACGACCTGTTGACATCGGTATCACTACAGGTGCTGACCCCGGCGGGTCCGGTCAAACTTGACCAGGGACCTGAGGGGATTGCCCTGACCATCGGCGCCGCCAGCCTGAAGATAAGCCTGCAAGGAGTGGATCTTGCCATCCCGCCGTCTACGCTGTCCGTTGGACCGGAAGGGATCTCGCTTAAAAACGCCAGCGCCTCCGCGGATATTACGCCCGCCTCGGTCAGTCTCAAGAATGGTGCTACCAATATCAATCTGAGCCCGGCCAGCATCGACATAAAAAACGGCGCCGCAAGCGTGGTATTGTCGCCAGCCACTGTTTCGCTGAACAACGGCGCTTTGGAGGTAACGTAACCATGCCTGGTTTCTTGCTTCATGTGGGGGCGGTTGTGCAGTGCATGCATGGCGGCATGGCCCAACCCACCGTCCCCAACCCCCGCGTTAAGGTCATGGGACAGCCGGTTGTGACCCAGGCCGCGCCATATATGATTGCCGGCTGCGCTCTTCCGCCGCCGCCGGCTGCCAACGGGCCGTGTGTGACCGCAAATTGGGCCATGGGAGCACTCCGTGTGAAAGCGATGGGGATGCCGGTGCTGCTGGCGGACAGCCAGGCGGTTTGTGTACCGACCGGAACCGGCTTGATGATCTCTAGCGTACAAGTGCGCGTCCAAGGAATGTAAACCGGAGATCCAAATCTTTTACCCGCATCAAATAGATGGCTGCGGTGACATAGTCGAATTGGTAGACTTTGGCATCCCGGGGGGTACCGGCTTCCGTTGCGGTAGTCTGTCATTCCGACTGTTAGCATGTCATTTCGACCGCGCCAGCCTGTCATTTCGAGCGCAGCGAGAAATCTTATATTGCCATGCCATAAGCTTTCTCCTCGCTCACCTCGCCGAAACGACGATCCCCCGCCTCTGGCTTT
>Ga0105104_10003947_pt1 | contig 10408 bp, 12 predicted proteins | sample PPLLaktember2015_3_FD_87034 | JGI IMG/M metagenome (GOLD analysis project Ga0105104, IMG submission 87034) | Freshwater sediment microbial communities from Prairie Pothole Lake near Jamestown, North Dakota, USA - PPLs Lake P7 Core (6) Depth... | ecosystem: Environmental > Aquatic > Freshwater >... | reverse complement strand
CACGCTTGCCAGCCTCTTCTTTTGCCAGAGCCGAAATCTGGGCATTCAATGCTTTCAATCCCTTTGCCATCTCAATCACCTCTCTCCAGGGTTAGCACTTGGTCAGTTCCAAGCATCAGAAACAGTAGTAGCCGATTGCGCTCATGTCAAATACAATATTACTAATCGATTGCTATGGTTTCCCTGAGCCGCTCTCCCAAGCTCCTCCGTGTAGCTTCATAAATAAATCCCAGGTACTCCTCGTCTACCCCCCTCGCAGTCTGGTGTTCCTGACGTTTCTGATGTTATTTCCTGGTGTACTCCAAGGGGGAAGGGAGGTGTTTATAGGGATATCTCCCCATCCCTCAGCCAGGGATCTACAGGATCTTCGCCTTTCCCTCTACAACCTCTGCCTGGGATAAGGTAAGCGTCGAGAGCCAGCTTCAATCCCCCTTCGGTCCATCCCCCATATTCTCGGCTCCTTGATTCCATGCCCTCGTTTGGGGGTTTGTGGATCTCTAGCCCTCACCCTGGTTTTCCAGGAATCCCCATAGATGCCATGCTGATGGCCAAAGAGCGTTGCGCTTTTTAAACCATCTGCAACCTCTGGGAAGAAACCGTTTTGTCCACGCTGAGAGCCAGAGTCGCTCCTCAAACGTACAGGTTCCCAGCCATAGGGAATTGGACATCGTATTCCATCGAAGTACAAATATTTATTCCTCACGGATACAACCACTCCCCTAACACCCGGGCTTGCAATGGGTTATATAATGCACATTCAATGAGAATTTTCTTGACCACGCAAAGTCTTCCTTGGTAATCTGTTCTCCACCAGGGGGATATTATGCAATTGTCCTGGAAGAGACTGAGTGGAATTTTCGACCCGGTTCTGGAGTATTGTCCAGGCCGGGTTTTGCATTGTGTTGGTTTACCCTTTTAAGCCCAGCAGAAGGATGGAACTATGAACTGCTTGGTATTTACAACGAGATCAAGGCTACGCTCCTCTCTATTCCGGCCTAGGCGCTTTATCGGAAGCCTCAATGTGAATCTAGGATGCGCCTGCCAGAATTATATGCGAAAGGAGGTATTGTGATGAGATACCCAAGCTTTTGGAAACATAGCATCGGCTTTATATTGATTTTCATGATAGAAGGTTGTTCCACATTCCGCTGTGCGCCACCCCCAACGGATCTATATACCAAAGAAGCCTATACTCCCGAGAAATACGAAGCCGACCTAGCTCTATATAAACATGCCATCAATATGAAGGCTGACGGAACAAGATATCGAGATGCCATTGTGTACTCGACGGCAGCCGAAATCGACAAAAACTATAACAATTTTAAGAATTCATTCTTCGGAGAACGCGCCTGGACTGAAACGTCGTTTGATATTGCACAAATTGGGCTGGGTACGTTCGGGGCTTTGGCCGGTGGGGAGACGGTGAACCTGCTTGCAGCAATATCTACAGGTGTTGCCGGCACACGGCTGTCCTTTAACAAGAATTTCTTTAAAGAAAGGAGCTCGGACCTTCTTCTTTCCCGAATGGATGCGCTTCGAGCAGAAAAGTGGGCAGAGATTTGTTTAAAGCTGGTAAAAAGTGATTCTATCTATTCATTACGCGAGGCAGAACGGGACCTTGTTGAATATTACCAAAGGGGTTCCCTTCAGGCTGCATTTCAGAACATAACTGCCGAATCCGGTGCAGCCCAAAAAGAAGCTGATAACGAAATAAAGAACCAGATTCAAGCAAAATACGGACCTCTAATAGAACCATTAGCTTCTCCGAATAATACTGAGGAGATTGATGAATTGTATAATAATTTCCTCCGCCTTAAGATTCCGGAGCAGGAAAACCAGGCAAAGATGATTGTCGAGGACTTCTATAAGTCGCAGCCGGGATTTTGCAAAAATCCCTTACCCGATCAAGCTAAGATAGACGATCTGGCATTCATTATGTCACTCGCCAGACAAACGGATCACACTAATGAAGAGCGCAAATCTCTAGCTTCGGCGTTCATCAATGCATCAAATAATAATAGCGATTAGGGAGGATAAATCATGCCCTTCCAGCGGACATTAGAAGCGACCCTAGATCTTGTGGAGCTTCAGAAGGCGATAAGAGCCCAGGAAAATAGCTTTGTTCGACTTACCAAATTGACCGGAATGATTGAAAACCGGTATCCATTCAATGTACTCGTCTTTAAGCGTGTCTATGATAATGTGCTGCCATTTTCCAAACTATTTGTTGTGGATGTAGGCGGAAATGCTGACCGTAATCCGGAGGTATTTACATGGCTCACGCAATATCCTGGTCAAATAATCGTTTGTCAGGATCAAGTATATGTCAGCGGTTCGCTGATGAAGATCGCGGTAGTCGGTAAGCCGCAATAGGGGATCAGAAGAGGGTATATATCTAGCATGAGGTCAGACACTGACAGGGACAAAGCATAAGACATGTCATGGCCATAGGATGCATTGGATCTCCCAGCAATACGGCTCCCGGGATTCCGCAAAGTTAAGTTCCATCACTTAATAGAACCGAGGAGGTTGGCATGAGCATTAATCGATTGGTGAATGACGAATTGGCGAGTCGAAAAGCAAAGAATGATAAGGGGTCAGATATCTTCGTCCACCATTCGAGTATAGCATCTCCCGATTACACGGGATTGATTCTCCATGAGGAAGTACCGCTCGGAGGGATAAGAACTGAGTCACAGAAGCTGGACAATGCGCTCAACGTATTTACGAAATATATACCGACAGAAGTAATCACTTTGTATATTGCCGCCCTTACCGCATATCCTGCGCTATTTGCAATCCGATCATCAGTAAATCTTGCACCCATTTACTGGGGATTCGTCATTGTTACCCCTGTGCTTGTCTGGCTTCTATTTCTCAGCAAAGCCGCTACAATTGGAGAGGATGTTAAACAACTATTTAGCAGCCCAAAGCGTTGGCCTTGGTGGCAAATGTCTGCGGCAACAGTAGCATTTCTCATCTGGGCGCTTGCGGTACCAAACAATCCCTACATTAAATCCGAAGCTACCGCGATCGTAAGTGGCTTTGGGGCGATATTCATCTCCACGATTCTCAATGTGCTAGAGCCAATCTGTCGCAGGAAATAGCTGGCTTTCAGGAGAGAAGGGGCACACTGGGCAAAATAGGAGGGGATGAAGCCGAATGGGGATCAGCGACTATTGTTGTCTAGCTGGCTCAGAAGCTACAAAGCTCTTTCGGAGAATGCCCCGTTAAGGAACAATCAGCACATTAGATTTAGCCACATTATCCTATGCCTATCATGGTAAATACTCACCCCAGGTCTCTGATCTGCAATAATTGCGGAGGAAAGCTTCGAGTCAAGCGATTTAGTCAAGGTGGGGTTCGATTTAGACGATACTTCTGCACCCTGTGCGGGTTCCAGGAAATATACAGAAGAATCAGTAACACGTATCGTCTATAGGGCGAAAGGAATGGAAGCATCCTAAACCGATTAGTCTTCTTCCACCGCTTCACATATAGAGAGGTGCAAACATTTGGGCTAGATAAGGAGGCTAACCATGGGAACCATTACGGCACGAGACCTGAGTACTGGTGACGTCCTACTATACAACAGCGATGGCTTCATCTCTGACGCAATCTGCTTCTTCGATGGAACGCCATACAGCCATGCGAGCTTGTATCTGGGGAATGACTGCGTGGGAGAGGCGTTACCGGAAGGTCTGCGAAATCGCGGCATCAAGCAGAGCATCGAGCATTCGAACTACGTGCTGGGGAGACGGTTAATTTCCAGCCCACCCAGCATGGCTCCCGTCATCACCGTCGCAGACCGTTATCTTACGCAAGGAAACAGGTACGGATTCGAGCAGTTGCTCCTGCTGGCCATCTTAACCCTGACCCGGAGATTGAAAGAGAATAAGTATCTCTCATGGCTAGTCCGAAAAGTCCTGGATAACGCTGCCGACTATTTAATGGATCACAGTGATCGCCAGCCGATGATTTGTTCGGAGTTCGTCTACACTTGCTATGACGAAGCCATCCCTGGGCCAACCGACGCCTTCACCTTGCGGATCAATGCTTACCCTGTTGTAAGTTCCGTGGTTCCAGGTGTTCGCATTCTGGGAGCGCCGATTGTTCAGCACCCGGATGCCGGTCTTCACCGGGATAGCCTCTTAGCCTGGGCTATCCAAAGCCGCGGAACTGCACCAGCAAAGAGTGCTCCCGTGGCGGCTGGGATTTCCCGAGCGAAGAAAGGCACGAAAGAGGCAGTCGAACTGTCGCGTACGAGCCTAGATGAGATCATTAAAGCGTATTTGATCGAAGCAGGCAAACCCAAGGCTGTTGCCGCTGATCCCCGAACTCCAGAGGTGATGGCCAGCATTGAACAGTTTGCTAGAGCGTCCCAGGAGGCAGCGGTGAAGCGCCAAGGCGCGGATAAGAAGCCGAGTAAGCCTGGGCCAAGCAAGTTGCCGATATTTGGGGCGAAGGCCCAGGACCCGTTGCAGTATCTGTTGGATACGGTAGCCAATTTTGTGACACCAGGTGATTTGATGAAATGCAGCAACCTTCACGACGTTGGAACGATCAAGATATAATCGGATAAGGAGAGAAACCCAAGCCTTACATTTGGATATGGTATCTGCTTCTCTAGGGAAAGCTGCTTTTACAGTCATGCGGATAATCAATTGGGAAGAGGCTAGATCCGATAATCGTCTATCTAGGTCGATATTGTATTGCTGCTAGAGGAGCGCAAAATGCCAAGCGGAATATCTCATATGCTTCTTAGCCGGACTCTTCCCATTCCTGCGAATTGCTCATACCGGTATAAGCTAAAGAATAATACACGGTATTTCCAGGTCGGCAGCACTGCCCCGGATCTCCCATATGCAAGCATTGCTGACGATAATTTTCTAGAAAACGAGAGCGAACTTGCTGATCTTTTTCATTTTGCCAAGACGGGGCAGGATACGACAATGTCTCCGAACAAACTGCCTCTATTGGGCATACAGCGAGTGCGAGACCATATAGAGCGGAGTTCTGACAAGAGAGCATGCGATGCGTTGTTCTGGTTTCTTATGGGCTATATATCCCACATTGTTGCCGATGGAATATGTCACCCTTATGTCATGGACAAGGTAGGTCCATATGAAGGATCGAACAAGGCCTCCCACCGTGCTCTGGAGATGGGTATCGACGTTTTGCTATTTAAACGCTTTACCGAGGCCAGCGGTTATGCCATCGAAGCAAGCTATGCTGGTATGGATACATATATCGAGGGATTCAATAAATTGAGATATGTGGATTTCGTACTGAAAGAATTCTCTAGTCTAATCGGAATAGCATATGCTTTTACAGCCGAATCGGAGGAGATAAGAGGTTGGATAACTGGAATCTCGCGCCTTTTTAGTCTGGCGACCGGCAGATGGCCAGGTTGGCTTAGAAAACTCGATGCCACTCTACCATACGTTTTTAGGCAGATCGGTGATTTGAAAAGCAAGGAAGACGAGTATCTTATCCTAAAAAGGCCGAAATATTGGGAACGGAATTTCCTGAATATACCGGTAGTCCGGTTTCTCAATGATTGCATACCGCAGTTCAATCGTGTGATGCAACCCTTGCTGGATAAGGCTTACGCATATGTCTATGAACGGGGTCCAGAGATTAGCGGAAATGATCTTCCAGCCTTTAGTTTAGATACCGGAAGAACAGTCAACGACCCTAACAACATAGACCGTATATCGCTCCTTTGGGAGGTTAGATAAGGGCATGAAACGCGCCAGCCTGTTTCTTGCTCTTTTGTTAACGGTCTCCTGCGCAGCGCTCACAAAATGTAATGTCGATGCTGAACGGCATGAATTCCTGAACAAACTACCCATGTTGAACAACGAGATACTTGGAGCTCTTAAATACGATGATCCCGATTTAGATCTGAAAACATTGGGGATTATGAAATACTCTGAGCTATATAATAAGGCGGACTTAACAGATGACTACAAGAAAGTTATCAATATCATCAAAGATTATGCTCCCGAATGTAGATTTTGTATCCAGACGGACACATTCATTATCTGTTTACGCTCTGAGGAGTATAGCCTAATCCTCTGCGATGATGCTGAAACACCATTTATAGATAATGTTCGGGTCGGTAAACCCATCCCGATCATGGGCATATATTGTTCAGAATATATTGATATGAATTGCATTATTGAGAGCAACGATTAATGTGAATATACAATATGGCGAGCGAAAAGGATAACCGCAATGACAGATGATGCTATTAGGGACCGCCTCTGGTCTGGTGTTTGGAATCTCGAATATAATGCAACGTATGGCCATGAAGAAGCAAAATTTATGCTCCGACGCTGGATGGCCTTTGATGTTGTTGCGCGCTTACTGGCGGCGTTGTTTGCATCAAGCTCGGCTATCGCAGGTTGGGCTCTATGGAAAAGCGACACCGGGAAGCATTACTGGCTTATTCTTGCCGGAATAGCCGCTGTTGTGTCGATCATTGATAGCGTATTTGCATCCCAAGAGAAGGTGAAAAGGTATACGGAGCTCAGTTCTAGCTTCATCCGTCTATCTCAGACATTAAAAGCTGTACTTGACGACATGCAGATTATGCCTGAATTCGAAATCGTACCCATGAAAGATCGCTATGATACTGCTAGGACACGATATTCTGAACTTCTCGAAGCATTTCCCGAAGATCTACTGTATACTAAAAGAGCCGCAAATACCTTGCAGGATATGCTCAACGAAAGGAGGGAATATGTCAACGATCAGAGGAGCTCCCCCTCGCCCAGCTCCGCCGGCACCGCCAAGACCTAAATAGATTGTCAGGTCGTGATTACGGTATGACACGCAAAATGTGGAGGGCTATTATCTGGCGGCCAACAATAGTGATTATCGCCGCCATCTCGATAACGGGATAGTCCAATTTGGCGGGCGAGAAAGGGCATTTCTACAGCATCGAGAAATGCCCTTTCATTCTAGCCGGATCTCTCCAGAGCCTCCCTAGTCCCCTCTGCTCCCCCCTCCAGCCCAACGGCTCTTACGTTCCTGACGTTTTTCCTGGGGATACTAGATGATGGGTAGGCAACCTTTGGGAGAATATCCCCCTTTCAAATCGGACGCGTCGCCCCGCCGGGTATGGGAGAGGCAATCGATGAGTAAACGTTCGGTGAACACACGCTGGCCTTGGCACACATGTTGCTGGGGAGTGGGGAACGAGAGAAGAACGGGAGGAGAGAGGGGATCAGGCTGAAGCGACTTGACGGGCAGCGGCCCAACGATCGGGGAGAAGCTCTTCGAGGCGGCTCATCGGATGGGCGCTGATTCGCTCGAACACATCCTTCAGGTAGGTAAAGGGATCGATCGCGTTCCGTTTGCAGGTCATGATCATGCTGTTCATGACCGCGGCAGTCTCGCCCCCACGGTCGCTCCCGAAGAACAGCCAGTTCTTCCTTCCGACGGCGATCCCTCGCAGACTCCGCTCCGCCCCGTTGTTGTCGATCTCCAAGTCTCCGTCCTCGCAGTAACGTATCAGCGCCTCCCAGTTCGACAACGTGTAGGCGATCGCCATACCCTCCGGGCTTTTCGGGAGCACATTGACCTGCTCCCGCTCGAGATACGCTTTGATCCCGCCCAGGATTGGCAATGACTTCTCCTGCCGCAGGCGTTTGCGCCCGGCGGCGTCCAGGGCAAGGTCCTTCGCCTCCCGCTCCACCCCGTAAATCAGGCGGATGTAGGCCAGCATGATCATCGAGCGCATGAGATCGGAGGTTTGCGCGTCGTAGAACTTCCTGCGCGCGTGCGCCCAGCAGGCCACTTCGGTCACCCCCCGGCCGGGCGTCGCGTAGAGCGCCTCGTAGCCGGAGTAGGCGTCGGCCTGAAGATACCCCTTGAACTCCTCGAGGAACTTGATCGGGCCGTCCCGGCATCTCGTCGGCGTAAAGTCATACACCGTGTAGGGATGATCGCGGTCTCCGACGTATGTCCAGATCCTCCCCAATCGCGTCTTGGTCAGATCCGGATCGAAGACCGCCACCGGGGTATCGTCGGTTTGCACCGCCTTCGACTTCATCGCCCTCTCTTTCATCAACAGGTACAAGGGCTTAATGAGCTCCGCCGAGGCCGCCATCCAGCCGCACAGGGTCGAACGCGAGAGCGTGATCCCGTCCCGCTCGAACATCCCCGTCTGCCGGAAGAGAGGAAGGTGATCGGCATACTTGCTCACCGCCACATGGGCCAAGAGCCCCGGTCCCGGCAGACCCTTCTCGATCGGGCGCATGGGCTTAGCCGCCGTCACTACCGTGCAGCCTTTTCCGCAGGCATACTTCCGGCAGACCTCCTCGATCACATGCAATGAAGCCGGAATATATTCCAGCCGCTCGCTCACTTCCTCCCCGATGGGCTTGAGACCTCCCCGGCAGTGCGGGCATACCTTCTCGTCCTCTCTGAGGTCGTATTCCACGCGCCTGCGCTCCAGGTGCTTGGGCAACCGGCGCCGGCCATGGCCCGGACGGCGGGCCTTCTCACGCGGCGCCGGGGTTGGTTCGGCCGGAGGGACATCCCGGTTCTTCTCCACCATCGCCACCGAGAACAGGAAGAGCTGCTTCTCGTCTCCCACCTTCTCCCGTTTCGGCCCATACCGCCAGCGCAGGAGCTTCTCCAGGTAGTTCATTACCCGCCGGAGATACCGCTCCCGGATATCAGCTTCCTTGAGCAGCCCTACGACCATCTGCTGAAGAGTGTCGGGATCCCGGGGCAGGTTGTTCCGATCAATCTCCATCGGCCTTCCTCAGGAGCGCGCGCTCCATCTTCTCCCGCTCGATCTCCAGGTCCACCCATTCCTGCGTCAGCTGTCGGAAACGCTTGTAGTTCTCCACCTGGCTTCGGACCGCCCCCACCCGCTCCGGCCGCACAAAGGCCGTCGTGCTCTTGCCTCGCCAGGTGTAGCTGAGTTGGTGATAGGGTCCGTGCTTTTTCGGGCGTTTCGGGTCCTTACAGCGGCAGCCTGGCGTTCCGCAGACGTTGTATTGCTCGCTGAGGCTCCCCGGGTGCAGGGGCCCCAGGGCTGCCAGCTCATCCTTGATCTCGCCGATTCGTCGCTGGATCTGTTCCATCTTCATGATGCCGATAGCCTAGTAATGCTATCGGCTATTGTCAACAAAAAAATGAAAATATTTCGAGATGCTTTTCATGCCCCTGTTGTCTCCACCGTCCCCGCCGCCTGATCCGGCGCCATCCCCGCCGGCAGCTCATAACGTTTCCTCCGCTTCCCCTTCTTCAGGTCGATCCCTTCCAGGAGAACCCCCAGTTCCCAGGCCGCGATCTCCTTTCTCCCCGTCCCGTTGAACGGAAACTGGTAGGTCCCTTCCTCCAGCCGCTTGTACCAGATCGCCCAGCCATCCCGGTCCCAGTACAAGATCTTCACCCGGTCGCTCCGCCGGTTGCAGAACACCAGCAGATGCCCCGAGAACGGATCGCACCGGATGATGTGCTCGGCCATCATGCTCAGACCGTCGAAGGAACGGCGCATGTCGCACGGACGGGTGCAGAGATAGACGCGGAGGGCCGCCGGGAAGCTCAGCATCGCTTCTCCTCCAGCGCCGTTACCACGCTGACCAGCGTCTTCTCGTCCACCCCCTTCCCGATCCGAAGCTTCCGTCCGCCGCTCAGAACCAGCTCGATCCCCGCCTCGTTCATCTCTCCCTGGTCACCGTCCAAGTCGACCAGGGCAAACGAGGTCTTGGCCGGCGACCCCTGGCCAGTAGCTTGTCTCCTCCGCCTCCCCGCCTTCTCCTGTTCCCGCCGCCACAACTCTCGCCGCCAGGAATGAAACTGGCCTTCCTTCAGGCCTTCCCGCCGGCAGAACTCCCGGATCGACAGCCCGCTTCGCGTGCCCGCTCGGATCTTTTCACGCCAGTACCGTTCCTTCGCCTCGTCCCGCCTCTGTCCCTTCGCTTTCATCGCGTCCTCCCCGGCGTTTGCCGCATATGCGCATCGCTGATATGCGCTTATGCCGGGGAGTATCGCTTGAGGACCTACGGGAGGGAAGATGGGTTCACCGGACGCTTACATCGATGAACTGAGGCTGGGTGGGATTCTTGCGGTAAACAATAGCCCCCTGGAGGGATCTGCGTAGACGACATGGGGCTCAAACAGCCGCCGCACAAGGCGGGGGAGTGCCTCTTCGAGATCGTGATGCGGCGCTACGAGGTCCGATCGACCGTCATGACCTCAAACCGGCCGATCGAGGAATGGGGGAAGCTCCTGGGGGACGTCCCGTCCGCGACGGCCATCCTGGACCGATTCCTCCACCACGCGGAGGTTGTCAACATCACTGGAAAGAGCTATCGGCTGCAAGATCGGTCTTGCAAAAAGGCTTCCCCGGAGCATAAATGAGGGCTGGGGGTGGCGGCTATTG